>JAAUXY010058554.1_pt1 | contig 11967 bp, 12 predicted proteins | sample 7278121 | NCBI WGS metagenome assembly JAAUXY01 (sample SAMN14350117, study PRJNA611818) | marine sediment metagenome | isolation source: surface marine sediment (1.8m) | place: French Polynesia: Moorea | collected 2018-08
AGGGGAGCCGCGAGCGGTGAGCGCAACCCCGCTGCTCAGTGTGCGTGGTCTCAAGGTGCGTTTCTACACGCTGCGTGGGGTCGTTCACGCGCTCGAGGACGTGACGTTCGAGGCGAACGAGCGCGAGAGCATCGGGCTGGTGGGCGAAACCGGCTGTGGTAAATCCATCACCGCACGCTCCATCGTACGCCTCATCGACTCCCCCGGTCGGATCGACGGCGGCTCCATACATTTCGAGGGAAAGGATCTGCTGGCCATGGACGAGCGCGAGATCCGGGCCATTCGCGGTGCGCGCATCTCGATGATCATGCAAGAGCCCAAGGTCTCGCTGAATCCGGTAATGCACGTCGGGGATCAGGTCGCGGAGACACTGCTCATTCACGACCCGTCGCTGAATCGCCGTGCCGCGCGCGAGCAGGCGCTCGACATGCTCGCCTCGGTGAGCATCCCCGATCCCCGCCGCATGGCCCGGCGCTATCCGCACGAGCTGAGCGGCGGCATGGCCCAGCGAATCATGATCGCGATGATGCTGGTGACGCGACCGCGGCTGCTCATCGCCGACGAGCCCACGTCCGCCCTCGACGTGACCATTCAGGCGCAAATTCTCGACCTCATGACCGCGCTCATCGAGGACATCCAGTCCTCGGTGCTCATGATCACGCACGACCTCGGCGTGGTGGCCGAGACCTGCGATCGCGTGGTCGTGATGTACGCGGGCAGCGTCGTCGAGAGCGGCGACGTGCAATCGGTGCTGCGCGAGCCACGTCACCCGTACACTCGTGGATTGCTGCGCACGCTGCCCGACCGGGCGGACGCCGACCAGCCGCTGTACTCCATCCAGGGCAACGTTCCGAGCCTTCTCGAGCCGCCCAGGGGCTGCCGCTTCGCGCCGCGCTGCGAGCGAGCCCTGAGCCGCTGCCACGAGGAGCCCGTGCCGCCCTACCGCGTGGGCGATGGTCACCAGGTCTCCTGTTTTCTGTACGAGGCGGCGCAGCCCCCGCGGGTGGAGCCCCCCGCGTGAACGGCGAATCGCCGTCGTCGCCGCTGCTCGAGCTCCGCGACGTTCACGTGCACTTTCCCATGAGAACCGGGCTCGTCCAGCGCTCGCGCAAGATCGTGAAGGCGGTCAACGGGGTGACGTTCGAGCTCTTTCGCGGCGAAACCTTCGGTCTGGTCGGTGAGTCGGGTTGTGGGAAGACGACGCTGGGTCGTGCCGTCGTTGGCCTCGCGCCGCTCACCGCCGGCGAGATTCGCTTCGACGGTGAGCGTCGCGTGGCACGCGACGCGGCGGCGATGCACGCACAGGCGCTGCAGATTCAGCTCATTTTCCAGGACCCGTATGCGTCGCTGCACCCGCGCAAGCACGTGCGCGACCTCCTGGGCGAGGGTCTCCTCGTGCACGCGCTGGCCGAAGGCATCGCGGTCGACGAGCGCTGCCTGTCGGTTCTCGAGAAGGTGGGCTTGAGCATCGACCATCTGTACCGCTACCCGCACGAGTTCTCGGGTGGCCAGCGCCAGCGCCTGGCGCTCGCGCGCGGGCTGATTCTCGAGCCGGAGCTGCTCATCCTCGACGAGCCCACCTCAGCGTTGGACGTGTCGGTTCAGGCCCAGATACTCAACTTGCTGAAGGCTTTGCAGCGCGAGCTGCGGCTCACCTATCTGTTCATCTCTCACGACCTGGGCGTCGTGCGCTACATGAGCCGGCGCATCGGCGTGATGTACCTCGGAAACGTGGTCGAGCTCGGACCCACACGAGATATCTTCTCGGCCTCCCAGCACCCGTACACGCGCTCGCTTCTATCCGCGCTCCCCTCCGTCGAGCGGGGCAAGAGAACGAAGAGGATTACCCTGGAAGGGGACCCACCGACCCCGATCGACCCGCCTTCGGGTTGCCTGTTCGCGGGACGTTGCCCCAAGGTTCAGCCGCGATGCCGCGCCGAGCGGCCGCGCTTGACCGTTCGCGGCGCGAGCGCCGCGCACCGCGTGGCATGTCACTACCCCGAGTCCTGAGACGACTCGGCGCGGCCAGGACTTCGCGTAGCGCCCCGCGCACTCGGGGCAGCCTTCGGGTGGCGGGTCCTGTAGGCCGTGCCGGGTCGTGTAGATGACGCGGCAAGCATCGCAGGCGTACTCGTACGTCGGCACCGGATTCCTCCGTCGGTGCGGCGAGCGGTATCGGGGCACGCAGGCCCCGTGGCTGGAGCCGGCGCGCTGCCCGCCCGCCGGCCTTCCTCGCGTAGCCGACCAGCTTCTGGGAGATCCGGGGTCCCATGTTGCCGGTGAGGAACAGGGGGGCCCGTGGGCGGGCCCCCCCTTGGCGCCAATGCGCCGTCCGTATCCGTACCGGCACGCGGCCACGGGAGAACTAAATTCCCGAGGAGCGCCGCGGTCGAATCCGCCCGGGGTCCGGGTCCCCGGCGCCGTCGGCGAGTGTCCGTTTCCGCGTTCCACCGGGCGAACCGTAGGTGCTAGACTTCTGGGATTCTCGTTCTGTAGCCGGTTGTTCGGGGCCGACTGCCGTGATACGTGCCATTTATCTCGTCGTCCTGGCGCTCGGCGTCCAGCTGGCGGGCTACGCGCCCGCTTCGGCGGCCGGGCCGCTCTATGACGTCTCGTACCTGTGGCACGAGGCATTGGACGGCGTGTACGCCTACCGCAATCGGATTGCGCCGGTGCTGGGGCCGGATGTCGCCCGCAAGCTCAAAGTCGTGCAGGGGTCCCGGCTCTACGGCCTCGTCTATCATCGGCGTGGAGACGCCAAGGGGGCGAGCAAGGTCGCCCGTGCCCACACCAAGCTGCTGCGCGCTCGTGGTCTCGAGCCGGCCGCGCCGATTCGCTCCGAGGACTGGTGGACCTTCGTGTCCACTCCCGAGCAGGCCCGGGTGCGCACCCACCCTCGGCCCGCCGATCCCGTGGTCGGCCACGATGTACGCACGGGTCCGCGGCCCGCGAAGACCGAAGCCAGCGGGGATGCGACGAGCCGCGAGCTCGAGGCCGCCGTGGAGAGCTACATCAAGCGCTTGCGACGCGAAGGCCGCATTGCGTCGGACGAGCGCACGGCCTGGTCCGTCTACGATTTCACGACCGGCGAGAAGCTCGTCGACATCAACGAGGACGTGCAGTTTCAGGCGGCCAGCCTGGTGAAGCCCTTCTTCGCGTTGGCGTTCTTCCACAAGGTGCGCGCTGGCCAGCTCATCTACGGACGCAAGAGCAGGCGGCACATGGAACGCATGATCCAGCAGTCGAACAACCCGTCCACCAACTGGGTCATCCGTCACGTGGGCGGTCCCGGCGCAGTGCAGCGGCTACTGAAGCGGCACTACCCGCACATTTTCCAGGACACGCTCATCGTGGAGTACATCCCCGCCGGCGGGCGGACGTACCGCAACAAGGCCTCGGTGCACGACTACAGCCGCTTTCTGCACGCGCTGTGGACGGAAGGGATCCCCGGGGCCCGGGAGATCAAGCGTCTCATGTCGCTACCGGGCCCGGACCGTCTCCTGACCGGCACGCGAGACATTCCCAGAGGGACGAAGGTCTACAACAAGACCGGGAGCACGGCCCGGCTCTGCGGCGACATGGGGATATTGATCGTCGAGGGCCGGGACGGCAAGCGCTATCCCTACACCGTGGTGGGGGTGATCGAGAAGCGCCGTCGCGCCCGCAGCTACGGCTCGTGGGTGCGCTCGCGCGGAGACATCATTCGCCGGGTGTCGAACATCGTCTATCTCGGCATCTCACGGCATCACAACTTACCGAGCACGCTATAGTTCGAGCCGCGTGACGCGCGGCTCTTGCTGCCGCTGCACGTCACGACCCGGCTGCGCGAGGGTAATTGGTGGAGCCGAGGAGGATCGAACTCCCGACCTTCGCATTGCGAACGCGACGCTCTCCCAGCTGAGCTACGGCCCCGAAGCTGCCGGCCCGGCGCCGGCTTCGGCCGGCGGGGATCCGACAGGGGGCGCATTGTACTGCCCGCCGAGGGCGGTGTCATCCGGCTCGGGGGCCGGATGATTCGCCCGTGACCTCCTCGTGAACAGGCTCGACTAAGCTCTCGGACGCCTCGCCGGGCCGAAACCAATGCTCCTTGATGGCGGTCTATACGGACGGATAGGATGAGACCCCGGCGCGACCTGGAGACATCGATGCGCGACCCGTTCCCACTGCTGGTCAAGACGGACTTCCCGCCGCTGCGCCGCCAACGCTTGCAAACGCTTCAGATCAACGTCGGCTATCGGTGCAACCAGAGCTGCGTGCACTGCCACGTCAATGCCGGGCCGAGACGCACGGAGGAGATGGACCGGGACACGGCTCGGCTGGCCATCCGATTTCTGGAGACCGCCGGCGTGGAGACGCTCGACATCACGGGCGGGGCGCCGGAGCTCAACCCGAACTTCCGCTACCTGGTGCGCTCGGCACGAGAACGCGGGGTCGACGTCATAGACCGGTGCAACCTGACCATCCTCGAAGAGCCCGGAATGGAGGATCTCGGCGCGTTCCTCGCGCGCAACCGGGTCAGGGTCGTGGCCTCGTTACCCTGCTATCTCGAGGACAACGTGGATCGCCAACGGGGCAAGGGCGTGTACGAGTCCAGCATCCGGGGGCTGCGGCGTCTCAACGCGCTGGGCTACGGCCTCGACACCACCGGCCTGTCGCTCGACCTCGTCTACAACCCCCAGGGGCCGACCTTGCCGCCGCCGCAGGGGGACTTGGAATCGGACTATCGGCGCGAGCTGCGCACCCGCTACGGCGTCGTCTTCACCAATTTGCTCACGCTGGCGAACATGCCGCTCGGTCGGTTCGGCAGCTCGCTCATCTCGCGGGGCGAGTTCGAGAGCTACATGGCGCTGCTTCGGGCCTCGCATCGGGCGTCGAACCTGAGCAACGTCATGTGCCGATCCCTCGTGAGCGTGGACTGGCGGGGCTACGCTTACGATTGCGACTTCAATCAGATCCTCGATCTGCCCCTGCGTCTGAACGGCACGCCCCGCGTGCACCTCTCCGAGCTGCTCGACGTCGACTTGGAAGGCGAGGCCATCGCGGTGAGGGACCACTGTTACGGCTGCACGGCCGGGCGGGGGAGCAGCTGCGGCGGAGCCCTCAATTGACGGGGACGACGCGCGGCCAGGAGCGCTCGCCGTGGCTGTCGGTAATCGTGCCGGTTCTGAACGAGGCCCGGCGCATCGGGCGCGCCCGCGCCGGACTCCAAGGCCTGCGCGCCAGCGGCCACGAGGTCATCGTGGTCGATGGCGGCAGCGACGACGCCACCGTCGAGCGGGTCGAGCCGCATGCCGACCGGGTGCTGCACGCCGCGCCTGGCCGGGCCCGGCAGATGAATGCCGGGGCCGCCGCGGCCACGGGCGAGGTGCTGCTGTTTCTTCACGTGGACACGGCGCTGCCCGCGGGTGGAGCCGCCGCGATCCGGGAGGCAGTCGAGGATCGCGCTGCGCTGTGGGGGCGATTCGACGTGCGGCTCTCCGGCGCGCATCCCCTGCTGCGGGTCGTCGAGCGCGCCATGAACGTCCGCTCGCGTCTGACCGGGATTGCAACCGGGGATCAGGCACTGTTCGTGCGGCGCGAGGTGTTCGCAGCCTCGGGTGGATTCCCCGAGATCGCGCTCATGGAGGACGTCGCGCTGAGCCGTCGCCTCAAGCAGCTCGCCCCGCCTGCCTGCCTGCGCCAGCAGGTGGTGACGTCGAGCCGGCGCTGGGACCGCAACGGTTTGCTGCGTACGGTCTGGTTGATGTGGCGGCTCCGACTCGCCTACGCTTTCGGCGCCGACCCCGGTCGCCTCGCGCAGCGCTACTATCGCGTCTAGACGCACCGGCGGGGTCAAGTCTCACATTCACGCATTCGCTCCAGCCAACCGCTCGCGCACCGCGTCTTAATGCGTGAATGTGAGACTTGACCCCAAGATGACGCCAACGCCGGTCCAGATCTTCTCGCGCGCGCCGGTGGCGGGGCGGACCAAGACCCGGCTCATTCCGGCCATCGGCGCCGAGGCGGCGGCGCGCCTGCACCGCCGCCTGACGCGCCGGACGGTCGAGGTCGCGTGCCGCGCTGGCGTGGGTCCGGTGAGCATCTGGACGACGCCGTCGAGCCGGCATCCGTCATTCGCCGCGCTAGAGGCAGAATTCGGTGTCGCGTTGAACGAACAGTCGGGCGACGATCTCGGAGAGCGGATGCACCATGCCCTCGCATGCGCGACGAGGGACTACGGCCAGGGGTTGGTCATCGGCAGCGACTGTCCTTTCATCGAGCCCGACGACCTGCGGATCGCCGCCGCCCGGGTCGAGCTCGGCTGTGACGCGGTGCTGGGTCCCGCCCGGGACGGCGGGTACTATCTGCTTGCGGTGCGCCAGGCGGCGGTGGAGCTGTTCACCGGCATCGAGTGGGGCGGCGAGCGAGTGCTGTCCACCACCCGGGCCCGGCTGCTCGAGCTCGGCTGGGTGTGGTCCGAGCTGCCGGCAAGAGCCGATGTCGACCTTCCCCGAGATCTGGTCGGGCTCGACGAACGGTGGCTGGAGTGACCCCTAGGTTCGGGGTCGCGTTCGCAGCATCTCGCGTTCCAGGTCCGCGATGTAGCGCTGCACCGCGATGCGGGCGCTGCGGTCGAGCCCCGTGAAGAAGCACACCCCGAGGATGTAGCCGTCGGAGCGGGGCGTGGTGGGGTGCGAGTGGCGAACCTCGACCTGGCAATGGAGATCGAAGCCGCTCGGCAAGGTGGTCTCGCACTGCAGCGGTGAGGCGCCGGAGGCCTCGATGCGCTGCGCGGTCCGGGGATCGAGGCGCAGGGCCATTCCGCCGATCGAGATATCGTGCAGCGCCCCCTGAAATGCCTCGCCACCATCGCCATTGCGCAGGCGCACGATCACCGGCCGGCCCAGGCCGACCATGGCCCGGAAGTCGGCCCGTCGCTGTCGATAGCCGAGCTTCGGCGGTAGCGCGGTCCGGTAGATGGCCACCCCGTTCTCGGTGCCCACGTCGACGACCCTGCTCACGAACTGCAGCGGCACGCCGGACAGGCGGCCGTGCACGTGCAGCCAAGTCCCGGCCTGAACCCGCCGGTGTCCCTCTTCCGGAATCAGCTCGTCGAGACAGAGCACCGGGTCGGGCTCCGACTCGACCGCCAGCAAAGCGCTGCTGTAGGACTCGCCGCCGTCGGCAAGCTGCACCTGGAGCAGACCTCGGGCGTCGGCGAGCTGACGCAGTACTCGCGCGATCTCCCGGGGCTCGCTGACCGTGAAATCATCCCGCGGCCCGGTCTCGGTCGCGGCGTCTCGGCCCGCGCTGTGCGCGTCGGAGACGTCGGTGTGCGCGTTCATGCCCGGTCTATTCGCGAGCGTGACGGGATGCTCAGGCGCTGGCGGAGTAGCGTCCCGCGCCGGCGGAGTGCTCCTGGCCCGCGGGTCCGTAAACGGTTTCCGTGGGGGTCTGGCCGAGAAGAATCTGCAGCGACCTCTCGTTGTATCGGGTGAGCAGGTCGATGACCGCGCCGTTGATCGTGTTCTGGTGCCGGCACGATTGAATGAGCCGAGTGAGCTCGGCGCGCAGCCCCGGATCGGCCTCGGTATCGTCCGTGTAAGCCTCGCCCCGCCCGTCGAGCTGCGCGACCAGGGACTGTTTCTCGGCGGCAGCCTCACCGAGGCCTTCGATGTCGCGCTGGGCGAGCAGCTCGTACTCGCGTTCGAGCACTGCGAGCAGTTTCTGCGCGAGAGCGATCTGGTCGTGGAGGGTAGGCCGATGCGGCTCAGCCTCGGCTGCAGGCAGTGCGGTCATGATAGCGAGGTGGGCGACCCGGCACCGCCTACTCCGGCGCGCCCATGCTCGCGTGACGCTGGTACTCGAACCCCATGAGCTTGTCCGCCACCGTGGCGTAGGCAACCTGGTAGTCGCCGTCGTTCATGGCCTGTCGAATTCCGGACACGCGCCCGGTGTCCACCACCGGTATGCTGGCGAGCTGCGCCTCGATAGCCTGGAGTCTCGCGACCGTTTGGGTGAGGGCCACGGAGTCGACACCGCCCTGGGGCAGGCGATGGGTACCGTCCACCCCGCGGGGGCTGCGAACGCTGGATGCGAGCTTCGACACCTGTCGAAAGGTGTCGCTCACGCCTTTTATCTCGTTCGACATTGAAGCCCTCGTTACCAAGACAGGAGCGAACGTGGCCGCTCCTTACCGCATTGGCGTTTGTATCGGCGGTGCCAATTCGAACTTTAACCGAGCGCCAATCGAGCGAGATCGTGGTCATCGCGCGCCTCCTCGACTCATGTGCCGACTCGAACCACACCGGGTTCCGTTACCACGCCGTCGACGATCATCTGCGACCGGGAGTTGCGCACGCGAACGACCTCGCCGGTGGCACCGTCGCTCAACGCCTCGCCGACGCTGCGCACGACGAGCGCGCCGTCGCCCGCGACCAAGGTCACCCGCTGTCCGCGTTTGACTGCGATTCGCTTGGCGACCGCCGCCGGGCTGAGGTGGGTCCCTTGCGCGACCGTTCGCCGTAGACGCAAGTGCAGGGCGTCCTCGACCGAGGTGAAGTATCCGTTGCGCAGGTCCGTCGTGTCGCGACGCTCGAGTATCAGGTCACCCGCGGCGAGTATGTGCTCGCGATGAAGCGCACGCGAGGCCACCACCACCTCCTCGAATCGACGCACGCTGGCGGTGACGTAGATCGTCCAACGTTGCCGCCCCGTGCACTTGACACCGACCGTCACGTTCCCCCGACGCCATCCGCCAGTGGGGAGAAAGGGCGCCAGCGGGGTCGTGCAGCGGTGCAGGCGCAGCCGCGGGTCGAGATGGCCGACCTCGATCTTTTGGTTTTCGCCGGCGCCGGCCGATCTCGCTTGCAGGAACTGCTCGACCGCAGCCCGGATCTCCGACAGGGGCTGCGTGGCCGGCACGGTGACCGGCAGCAAGGCGCTCGCCGCGAATGCCAGGGCCGCCCAGCGCGACGGTCGGTTCAACACGCGTCTGATCATGGCACGTCGCCCTCGAAGCGACCCTTCGGTCCGATTTGTCGGGAGAACGACCCAGCAAAAGTCGTGCCGGCCATCCGCCCGGGCCGGCCCCGGAGGACCGCGACGGGCACCCGGAGGGGCTCGCACACCGGCTTTCCTCGCCACAGGGCCGCAGCCGCGGCGAGCGCCGAGGGGGGACGGTGCCGCTCTCCCGTGCGGTCACGGGTCCGGCGGCCGGTCGCCCCTTGCCACGGCGTCGGCAGCTGATTGCCGGCCCGATCCTCATAGGGTCAGTGAGAAAGCGCTCTTTACCCTCTGATTTTCAACCGTTTCACGAAAATGGCACGGGCCTTGCTGGGGTCGAGTGCACCTGAAGAGGTCGGTTGACACCATGAGCATCAGTCTCGAACGGGCTTTCGGCATTCATGACAAGGCGCTGCTCGTCCGGGCCTATCGCAGCGCCGTGCTCGGACAGAATCTCGCCAATGCGGACACGCCGAACTACAAGGCCCGGGACTTCGACTTCCGAGCCGTGCTGGCCGACGCCGAGGCCGGGGTCGCGCAAGCGCGCCGCCTGCAGGTATCCCATCTGCGTCACATCGACTCCGCGGCGTCCACCATGGGCGCGGCGCGCTTGATGTTCCGTCAGCCAAGCCAAGCCTCGGTGGACGGCAACACGGTCGACGCCCATGCCGAGAAGGCCCGCTTCGTCCAGAACGCGGTCCGCTACCAGGCGAGCCTCACCTTCCTCAACGCGAAAATCCGCTCGCTGCGCAACGTGCTGCGCGGTGAATGACGAGGAGACGACGCACCATGTCGCTATTCAAAGTGTTCGACGTCGCCGCCAGCGCCTTGAACGCGCAGTCGCTGCGATTGAATCTGGTCAGCAGCAACCTCGCCAACGCCGAGAGCGTGAGCAGCAGCACCGGCGAGGTCTATCGGGCACGCCACCCGGTGTTCGCCGCCGAGATGGAACGGGCCGGCTTCGCCGAAGACGCGGTGGGCGGTGTGCGGGTGCTCGGCGTCGTCGAGAGCGAGGCGCCGCTGCGCAAGAAGCACTGGCCGGGCCACCCGCAGGCGGACGAGAACGGCTACGTGTATCTGCCCAACGTCAATGTGGTCGAGGAGCTCGCGAACATGATCTCGGCCTCGCGGAGCTTTCAGACCAACGTCGAGGTGATGAACGCCTCCAAACAGATGCTGACCCGCACGCTCACGCTCGGTCAGTAACACAAGGTCGATCACGGGATCCACGTCATGAGCGATTTCTCCGACATCAAGCCGACCACCTTCGACGCGCTCGGTCTCGGCGTTCCCCAGGCCCAGACCAAGGACGGGAGCGAGCTCGGGCAGAGCGAGTTCTTCGAGCTGATGGTCGCCCAGCTGAACAATCAAGACCCGCTCAATCCGTTGGAGAGCAACGAGTTCCTGTCCCAGGTTGCCCAGTTCTCGACGGTGAGCGGCATTCAGTCCATCGAGCGGTCGATAGGCGCCCTGGTGACCTCCATGGAGTCCAATCAGGCCCTGCAGGCCTCCACCCTGGTGGGGCGCGAGGTCCTGGTGCCCACTGAAATCGCTCATCTCGAGTCCGGGGACGGCGTGACGGGCGCGGTCGAGGTCACCGGCGGATTCACCGACGTGACCATCACCATCTCGACCCCGGGCGGCGAGGTGGTTCGGCAGATCCCGATGGGGACGCAGCCACCGGGCGTGTTGAGATTCGAGTGGGATGGTCTCGGTGAGGACGGACTGGCCCAGCCGCCCGGGAACTACGTGGTGAGCGCCACCGGGACCACCGAGGACGCAGAGCGGGCACTGCCGGTGCTCACGGCGGCCCGAGTGGAAAGCGTCACCCTGAGCCGCAATCCGCCCGGCGTCATCCTGAACCTGGACGGTATCGGGTCGATCGGACTGGACGCCGTGACCCAGATTCTCTGATGTCCCGTCGAATATCGATTCACCGGAGGTGAGGTATGTCCTTCAAGACCTCGATTAGCGGCCTGCAGGCTGCCACTGCCGCCCTCGACATCACGGGCAACAACATCGCGAACTCGCAGACGATCGGCTTCAAGAAGGCGCGCGCGCAGTTCGCCGATGTCTACGCGGTCGCGAACCTGGGAACGAGTCAAGACGCCATCGGTCAAGGGGTGGATGTGTCTGCCGTGGCCCAGCAGTTCACCCAGGGCAACGTTGTGTTCACCGACAACAACCTCGATCTGGCGACGAACGGGCAGGGCTTTTTCGTGCTCGAGGATCAGGGGGCGAGAACGTACTCGCGTGCCGGCGCCTTCGGCGTGGACAAGGACGGGTTCGTCGTCAACGCGACCGGCCAGAACTTGATGGCCTTCGGTGCAATCAACGGAACTCTCACCGGCGCTCTGACGCCCTTACAGCTCACGAACACGATACTGCCGCCGCAGGCCTCGACCGCCGTCGACGCGGCGGTCAATCTCGACGCCGGCGCGAGCGTACCGGTCAACGCCTTCGACCCCGCCGACTCCTCGAGCTACAACTTCTCGACGTCCCTCACCGTGTACGATTCTCTGGGCACTGAGCATCTGGCGACGATGTACTTCGTCAAGACCGGCGTCAACGCCTGGGACACCCATCTGCGCGTCGATGGGGACAACACCCAGACGCTGGCGGTGCAGCCGATGACGTTCGACGACAGCGGCAACCTCCTCACCGCGATGCCGGTCTCGTACGGGGCGTTCAATCCGACCACCGGCGCCGCGCCGTTCAACCTGTCCTTCGACTACACCGGCACCACCCAGGTGGGCGCGGACTTCGGCGTATTCGCGCTCTCGCAGGACGGATTCACCTCGGGTTTGCTCACCGGCATCGACATCGACGAGCAAGGTGTGGTGCTGGCGCGGTTCTCCAACGGCCAGTCACAGATTCAGGGGCAGGTGGTGCTCGCCGACTTCAGCAATGCCCAGGGACTGCAGCCAATCAGCGAGACCATCTGGGCCGAGACCAATTCCTCCGGGCCGGCTCTGATAGGAG
>JAAUXY010167968.1_pt1 | contig 11967 bp, 6 predicted proteins | sample 7278121 | NCBI WGS metagenome assembly JAAUXY01 (sample SAMN14350117, study PRJNA611818) | marine sediment metagenome | isolation source: surface marine sediment (1.8m) | place: French Polynesia: Moorea | collected 2018-08
CTAACCCTCTCCCCAAAGGGGAGAGGGGACCAGAGCTAGGCCTCGACCGTCGCGACCACCAGATCGACCCAGGGAAGTTCCGGGTCGATCCCGCGGTGGACCTCCACCTCGAATCCCCGCGCCTCGAGAAGCTGCCGCGCTCGCGGCAGCAGGAAGCTCAGGTAGTACATGACGAACGGCGGGCGCAGCAGCGTGTTGCGAACCGCCATGACGGCATTGAAGGCCAGGGCCAGCCACAGCCGCGGCGACCACGGGCGGGGCCGCTCGGCACTCGCGAAGATGAACCGGCCTCCCGGTCGCAGCGCGCGTTCGACCGCGCCTAGCAGTCGCTGCTGATCGCGACCGACGATGTGCCCCAAAGCCCCGAAGCAGGTGACGACGTCGAACGCCTCGGCGACCGCGCGCCCCAGAGCGTCGGCCCGAATCAAATGCACCGGTACACCTTCGTCAGGAGTCGTCTGACGCCTGGCTTCACTGAGCATGCCGAGGCTGAAGTCGATGCCGACAACCCGCTCCCGGCACAGCGGCCGCAACATCCTCAAAGTGGCGCCGGTACCGCAGCATAGATCGAGAGCACTGCCGACGCTCCCCGGCCGACCGATGAGGGGTGCCGCGGCCTCCAGCAGGGATTCCGGGGTGCGAAACGGCGTTCGGTCGAACTTGGGAGCCAGCAGATCATAGCCCCGCTCGGTCGAGGACAGCCCCTGCCGGACCAGTTCGAGGAAGGTCGGTCCTTCAGGATGAAACACCGACCGAATGATACCGGGCCTCCACACCCTGTGCTACTTCGAGCCGTGCCGCGGTCGGATCCCGGATCTCCCACGGCGAGAGTGTCACAATACATTCATGGACGACGACCCGACAGGCACCCACCCTCCCGGCAACCGCCCCGAAAACCGAGGTGACGATGAGATCACCCGCCTGCTGCGCCGCTGGGGTGCCGGCGACCGGCAAGCGGCGACCGAGATCCTGCCGCTGCTTTATGGCGAGCTGCGCCGAATCGCGGCCCGCTATGCGCAACAGGAGCGCGCCGGTCACACGCTGCAAGCGACGGCGATCGTCCACGAAGCCTATCTGCGGCTGATCAGCCTGCGCTCCATCGAGTGGAGCGACCGCCGGCATTTTCTTGGCACCGCGGCGTCGGTGATGCGCCGGGTGCTGGTCGATCACGCCCGCGAGCGCAACCGGGCCAAACGAGGCGGTGGTCAGCGCCCCGTGACCCTCGCCGAGGCCGCTGAGCTGACGCGCGGCAAACCCCCGGACCTGGTCGCTCTCGACGAGGCCCTCCAGCCCCTCGAGCAGGTCGACCCGCAACTGGTCGCGGTCGTCGAGCTGCGCTTCTTCGCCGGGTTGAGCATCGAGGAGACCGCTGCCTACCTGGACGCGTCGAGAGCCACGGTGGTTCGCAGGTGGCGCCGGGCTCGAGCCTGGCTGTACGACGAGCTCTGCGCCGATGACGACTGAGGAAGCCCCGAGGGGCGCTCCCGGAGCCGACTGGCGCCGGCGCGCTGACCAGGTTTTCGCCGAGGCATTGGAGCGACCCGCGGCGACGCGGTCGGCTTTCATCGAGCGAGCCTGCGCCGGCGACCCCCGGCTGCAACGCAAGGTCGAACGACTGCTCGCCGCCGACCGCGAGATCGGCGACTTCCTCGAACCGCCGTCCGACGAGGCCGACGGCTTGCTCGAACCGACGGCCGGGCAAGCCGCGCGGTCACCACACCTGGAGGATCTATCCGAAGGCGGCCGCATCGGCCCCTATCGCCTCCAGCGTCTCCTGGGCAGCGGCGGCTCCGCGACGGTTTACCAGGCCCAGCGCGACGGCGATCAGCAGATGGTCGCCATCAAGCTCCTGGATCACGGCACCGGCGGCGGTGAGTTGCACGCCCGCTTCGACCGTGAGCGACGATTTCTGGCTCGCCTCGAGCACCCCAACGTCGCCCGCCTATACGGCGGCGGCACCACCGGGAGCGGCAGGCCCTACCTGGTGATGGAATATGTCGAAGGCCAACCGGTCGACGTCTACTGCGACCGGAATCGACTGACGGTCACCGAGCGCCTCCATCTCTTTCGCAAGATCTGCGCGGCGGTGGAGTTTGCGCACCAGAACCTGCTGATCCACCGCGACCTGAAGCCCGACAACGTCCTGGTCACCGCCGACGGCGAGCCCAAGCTGCTCGACTTCGGCATCGCCAAGCTGCTGACCCCGGAGCACCCGGACGAGCCTCGCCTGACCCAGACCGGCTTCGGGCCGATGACTCCTTCTTACGCCAGCCCGGAACAGGTCCGCGCGGAGGCGATCACCACCGCCAGCGACGTCTATTCCCTGGGCGTGATGCTCTACGAGCTCCTCTCCGGCCGCTCGCCTTATCGCTTGCCCCGGGCGGCCCCCCACCGGATCGCCTGGGCGGTCTGCGAACAGCAGCCCGAGCCGCTGGGCGCCGCGCCGGGACGGACGATCACCACCGACGCCAGCGGCGAGAGCACCGATCCCTACGTCGAGCTCGAGACCGTGGCGCGGGCGCGTCGAGCGAATCCCGGCGAGCTCCGCCGCCGCCTGAAGGGAGATCTCGACCACATCGTCGCCCGGGCTCTGCGCAAGGAGCCACAGAAGCGCTACGCCTCGGTCAGCCGCCTGTCCGAAGACCTCGGGCGACACCTCCACAATCTACCCGTCCTCGCCCGTCGAGGCTCCTTCGTCTATCGCTCTTCCAAGTTCGCCCGCCGTCACCGGGTGGCGCTGGCCGCCCTCATTCTGGTCGCCGCGTTGGTCGTCGGTTTCGTCGCCGTCATGGCCCGGCAGGCTCGCGAGCTCGCCGCCGAACGCGACCGCGCCGAGCAGTCGCTGACCTTCCTGATCGACGTGATGAAAGCGCCGGAGCCGGGCCGCGCCCGGGGCGAGACGATCACCGCCCGCCAGATCCTCGATCGAGGAGCCGAGCGCATCCTGAGCGAAACCGAAGGCCAGCCCGAGGTTCGCGCCACCCTGATGGACGCGATCGGCCAGGTCTACCTGGCACTCGGACTCCTGGAACGCGCCGAACCGCTCCTCGATCGCGCCCTCGAGATCCGCCGCGACCATCTGGACGACGGCCATCCGAGGATCGCCGACAGCCTGCAGCACCTCGCCTTGCTGCACCACGAGCTGGGCGATTATTCGTCCGCGGAGGCCCTGTTTCGCCAGGCCTTGGAGCTGCGTCGCCAAACGGCGGACCCCCTGGCGGTCGCCGAGAGCCTGGAGGGCCTGTCGACGACGCTGCGCTGGTCCGGGCAGCTAGACGGTGCCGAGTCCATTCATACCGAAGCTCTCGAGATCCGTCGACACCAACTCGGGCACTCTCACCCGCTGGTCGCCCAGAGCCTCGACAGCCTGGCCAGCCTGAGCTTGCGGCTCGGCGACTATCAGCGCGCCGCGCGGCTCTACGGTGAAGCCGAACAGATCCAGCGCGAGAGCCTCGGCATGGACCATCCGGATCGCGCCATGACGCTCAAGAACCTGGGGTTGGCCCTGGACCGCCAAGGCGAGCTTCCCCGCTCCGAAGAGCTGGTGCGGGAGGCCGTGACCGTCCTGCGCAAAACCCTGGGCGAGAGCCATCCCTGGTTCCTCCAGGCGCTCCTCAACCTGGCGGGAATCGTCTCTCATCGAGGTGGCCACCATGAGGCCGAAGCCATCGCACTGGAGGCGGTCACCTTCCAGCGTCTCCATCTCGGTGAGCAGCATCCGGATCTGACCCTCGGCCTGTTCCGGCTGGGACAAGTGCGCGTCGAGCTCGACAAGCTGGATGTTGCCGAAACGCATTTCACGGAAGCGTTGGCGATCGCTCGCGCTTCCCTGGGCGATAGCCACCCCCGGGTCGGTGGTATCGCCTCCGGTTTAGCATTGGTGTCGCTCGAGCGCGGCGAGCTGGACGAAGCCGAGCGCCTCTATCGGCAGGCCCTGGACGTCCTGACCCTCGCCCTCCATGACCGTCACCGTGACCTGGCTGCCCCCCTCCATGGGCTGGCTCGCGTGAGCCTGGCTCGCGGCGATCCCGAAGCCGCCGAGCCACTCTTCCGGAGATCCCTCGATTTGATGCGCGATTCGCTACCCGGCGATCACTGGCAAATCGCCGAGGTCGCCAGTGATCTCGGCGCCTGTCTGGCGGCGTTGGGTCTCGATCGCGAAGCTGAGGCGCTGCTCGAGGCCAGTGTCGCGGCCCTCGACGCCAGCTTCGGTGCACAAGACCCGCGCACCGACCACGCGCGGCGCCGGCTTGAAGAGCTGCGACAAGAGCATTCCGCGGGATAAGCAGCTTCTTTCTGTGGTCCAAAGACCTTTGGCCCCGGGACGGATTGGTATAACCTTCGGCGAGGCTATCTTTCGTTCGACGAATCCATCTTTCGGTATGGACCGAATCTAGAACTAGCCCCCCTCCACGTGGTCCAAGCCACCGACATCTCAACCAAGGAGATCTCAATATGATCCGATCTTCCGCCATTCGGCTCCCTGTACCCCGCCTGACCCTGACGTTGCTCTGCCTCGCGCTGATCGGCTCGGGTTCCGCGCTGGCGGCCAACCCCAGCTTCCTGACCGGCCCGCAGAAGGGCGACGCCTTCGACCTTGCCTGGGCCTACATCGAGAGCCAAAGAGCGGAGCTCGGACTCACCGCTGCTGACCTCGAAGATGTGACGGTGAGAGACCGCTACGTCAGCCAACATAACGGAGTCACCCACCTCTACCTGCAGCAGCGGCTGGGCGGCATCGAGGTCTTCAACGGCCAGATCAACATCAACGTCGCGAGCGACGGCAGCATCATCAACATGGGTAACGGCTTCATCAGCGATCTGGCTGCCAAGGCCAACGTCGGCGCGCCGGAGTTGAGCGATCGCCAGGCGATCGAGCGCGCCGCGGCCCACTTCGGCCTGAGCGCGGCCGATGACCTGGTCCTGCTCTCGGACGACGGCGGGCTCGAGCGGCGGGCAAACTTCACCGGCGAGAGCATCTCTAGCATGGAGATCCCGGTTCGCCTGGTCTACCAACCGATGGAAGACGGCCGGGTTCGCCTGGCCTGGGAGACCCGGTTGGACACCCCCGGCGACGCCGACACCTGGAATGTCCGGATCGACGCGGTGACCGGAGACGTCGTCGGTCAGTTCAACCACACCAGCTACGACTCTTATCGGGTGGTTCCCTTCCCGCCGTTCAGCGACCCTGAAGACTCCGGCGGTCAGTCCGTGGTTGTCGATCCCGCCGACCTCGGCGTCATCGACGCGTCGCCCTTCGGCTGGCACGACACCGACGGTGTGCCCGGCGCCGAATCCACCTTGACGCGCGGCAACAACGTCAACGCGCAAGACGACATCGACAACAACAACACTGGTGGCTTCAGCCCCGACGGCGGCCCCAGTCTCGACTTCGACTTCGTCTTCGACCCCGACGACACGCCCACCGGGGGCACCAACCTGGAAGCGGCGATCGTCAATCTCTTTTACGGCAACAACGTCATGCACGACCTGGTGTATCAGTACGGCTTCGACGAGGCCTCCGGTAACTTCCAGGTCACGAACTACACCGGCATGGGCCTCGGCAACGATGTGGTCGAAGCCGACGCCCAGGACGGCTCCGGCACCAACAATGCCAACTTCCGCACCTTCGCCGAGGGCGTCCCCGGCAGCCGCATGCAGATGTTCATCTGGACCAACCCCTTCGGCGAGCGGGTGACGGTCAACCCGGGAAGCTCGGTCGCAGGTGAGTACATCGCCAATCCGTCGGTCAACGGCGGCACCGCCAACGGCCTGACCGCGGACGTGGCCATCGTCGACGACGGCGTCGATCCCCCCAACGACGGCTGCGAGGCGGTGGCGACCGATCTGACCGGCAAGATCGGGCTGATCCTGTGGAACCAGGGCGCCTGCAACTCCAGCGTCTTCGTTGCCAACGCCGCCGCCGCGGGCGCCATCGCGGTGATCATCATCGACAACAACGAGCAGCCGTTCACCAACTTCGGCGGCAGCCCGATGATCCCCTCGGTGGCGGTCGGCCTGTCCGACGGTCAGGCGATCTTCGGCGCGATCGACGGTGGCGAGACCGTCAACGCCACCATCGACACCAATCCGAACGCCGCGCCCAACCGCGACAGCGACTTCGACAACGGCATCGTCGCCCACGAGTACGGCCACGGCATCAGCATCCGCCTGACCGGCGGCCCGAGCAGCGTCGGATGTCTCGGCGGCTCCGAGCAGGCCGGCGAGGGCTGGAGCGACTTCTGGACCCTGTTGCTGAGCGCCAAAGAAACCGACACCCCGGAGATGATCAAGGGCGTCGGAAACTACGTGACCTACCGGCCGGTCAACGGCGAAGGCATTCGCAACTTCCCGTACACCACCGACATGAAGCTCAATCCCCAGACCTACGAAGACATCGGCGACACCAACGTGCCTCACGGCGTCGGCGAGATCTGGATGGCCATGGTGTGGGAGGTCTATTGGGAAATGGTCAACAAGTGGGGTTTCGATACCGATTTCTACAACGGGACCGGCGGCAACAACCGGACGATCCAGCTGGTGCTCGACGGCATGAAGCTGCAGCCCTGTCTGCCGGACTTCGTCGAGGCCCGCGACGCCATCCTGATGGCCGACGAGGTCAACTACAACGGTGTCGACACCTGCTCGATCTGGCGCGCTTTCGCCAAGCGCGGCCTGGGCGTCAATGCTGATCCCGGCGTGGCCGGTGGCGGCGTCGGCGTCGGCGACGAGGTCGAGGACTTCACCTTTCCCCCAGAGTGCGCGCCGGATCTCTTCGCCGACGGCTTTGAGTCCGGTGACACCGTCGCCTGGAGTTCTACCCAGCCCTGACGGGACAGTCTGACGGGGAAGTCCAAACCCGGTCCAGCTAGCTAAACCGCATTCTCCTCGGCGACGCTGAGTCGCTCAGAGTCAGCCCCCGGCCTTGGCCGGGGGCTTTTTGCTGTCCGCGGAATGAATCTGTGCCGAAACATCGGGTTGCTGAGGCGTCAGAATGTGGTAGCCTTGAACGCTACAGCTCATTTATCCACCGGTCGAGCCTCACCGACCGATAGGCTCGGCTGCCTTTAGGAGAACCTAAATGCCGCGTCTCTTCCGTCGTCTGCTCGGTGTCCTGCTGGCCTGCGCGATCGTCCTTCCGCTCTCTGCTCTCGTCGAGCCCCAGGGTTCCGACGTCAGAGACAAGGAGTTTCGCCACTCTGATCTCAACATACGCAACGGCTTTCAGCTAGCGACCAATGCCGGATCGGCCGCGGCGAACCAAAGCCTCGCCGCCCTCGGTGTCGACCGGGCTTATCTCGACGTGCGCAGCGGTCGCTGGGGTACGCTGACGATGAGCCAGCCGCTGCTGCCGGGAGACGGACACGGCAACCAGCTGAGTTGGCAGCAGTTCGACCTGGAGAGGTCCCCGAACTCGAAGGAGCTCAAGCGGCTGGCCTGGGACGCGTTCACTGGTTTCCTGAGCCAGCATCGGAACCAGCTCGGTATCGACGTTGCCGAGTTCCAGCAGCCGGGGGTCGTCACCGTTCACCGCAGCGGTGACCTGGTGCAGATCTACGCGCCTCGCGTGGTCGGTGGCGTCGAGGTCCGCGACACCTACGTCACCGCGACGATCAGTCACGGCAACCTGATCCTGATGGGCGCCACCAACTGGGGTGACCTGGCGGTCTCTTCGACGCCGACTCTGTCGCAAGAAGCCGCTACCGCGGTGGTCAACGCTCACCTCGGCGACCTCGTGGGCCTGACGACCCTGCGCAAGTCCGCCCTCGCTTTCGTGCCGTTGGCCAACGGCAGCGATCTGGCAGACGTCGAGACCGGCCGCGGCTACAGCTTCCGTCTCGTCTGGACGACGATGGCCAAGGTGGACGGCGACATCGGCAACTGGGAATCCATGGTCGACGCCCACAGCGGCGAGCTGCTGAAGTTCGAAGACCAGAACCATTACGCGTCGACCCGCCAGGTGATCGGCGGCGTGTTGCCGATCGCCAATGACGGCGTCCCGCCGGACGGCATCGAGCAGGACGGCTGGCCGATGCCCTTCGCCGACGTCACCAGCGGCGAGGACACCGCGTTCACCGACGCCGGCGGCAACCTGTTGGCCTGCGTCGACGGCGAAGTGACCTCGACCCTGAGCGGCCAGTTCATGCAGATGAGCGACCAGTGCGGCGAGATCAGCCTCACCACCGCCGGCGACGTCCTCGACTTCGGCAGCTCAGCCGGCACCGACTGCACGACCCCGGGCTTCGGCGGCCCCGGCAACACCCACGCCTCGCGTTCCGGCTTCTACGAGATGAACCGGATCAAAGAGATGGCCCAAGCCCAGCTGCCGGACAACACCTGGCTCAGGCAGCAGCTCAACGCCAACATGAACATCCCCCAGTTCTGCAACGCCACCTGGGACGGTACCAACGTCAACTTCTTCCGCTCCGGCGGTGGCTGTAACAACACTGGCGAGATCGCCGCGGTCTATGACCACGAGTGGGGTCACGGCATGGACAACAACGACGCCCTGCCGGCCATCTCGAATCCCGGCGAGGGCATCCCCGACATCTACGCCGCCCTGCGCCTCAACACCTCCTGCATCGGCCGCAGCTTCCGGGCCAGCAACTGCGGCGGATACGGCGATCCCTGTACCGACTGCACCGGCGTCCGAGACATCGACTGGGCCAATCGCGCCTCCGGTATTCCGCACGATCTCGGCAGCCCGTTCCCGACCGGTATCGACGCGCTCTGTGGCGCCGGCAGCGGCACGCCCTGCGGCGGCTCGACCCACTGCGAGGGCGCGGCCTACACCGAGGCGGTTTGGGACCTGATGACCCGCGACCTCACCGCTCCGCCCTTCAGCATGAGTCTCGACACCGCCCGCGAGCTGGTGACCCAGCTGACCTTCCTCGGCGGCGGCGCGGTCGGCAATTGGTTCCAGTGCTCGCCGCCTTTCGGCGGCTGTAACGCCGACGGCGGCTACCTCAACTACCTCGCCGCCGACGACGACGACGGCAACCTGGCCAACGGCACCCCCCACATGTCGGCGATCTTCGCCGCTTACGATCGCCACCAGATCGCCTGCGACACGCCGGCGGTGGTCAACAGCGGCTGCGCCGGCACTCCGACCGCGGCACCCAGCGTCACCGCCACGCCGCGCGATCGAGGCGCCAACGTCAGCTGGGATCCGGTGGCGGGCGCGGTCAGCTACAACGTCTACCGCACCGACGGGATCCGCTCCTGCGACTACGGCAAGCAGCTGGTGGCGTCGACCACCGGCACTTCGATCGTCGACAGCGGTCTGCAGAACGGCAGGGAGTACTACTACATCGTCATTCCGCTCGGCCCGGGCGACACCTGTTTCGGCCCGGCCTCGAGCTGCACGCCGGTGACCCCGGCAGCGGGCGCCAACCTGGCGATCGATCCGCTGCAGTCCGGCGGCATCACCTTCGTCTCCAGTGACGGCGATCCCTTCCTCGACAACTGCGAAGAGGCGTCGGTGAAGGTCACCCTCGCCAACGTCGGCAGCATCGCCCTGACCAACGTACGGATCACGGACGTCCGGTCGGGCAGCTTCCCGATCCAGGTCAGCGTCACCAGCACCCTGCCCCTGGATGTCAGCCCCAGCCTGGCGACCTGCGACGTCGGCATGGTCGACATCGGCTTCATCGCCGGCGGCCTGTCTATCGGCGACGTTCTGGATATCGAGATCGACTTCACCAGCGACGAGCTCGCCCCTCTGGTCAAGACCCAGACGGTGCGCGTCGGCGCGGCCGGAATCGAGGGTGACGTCCAGAGCTTCGCGTCCAAGACCTTCACCTTCGAGACCGACTTCGAGAACTGGCAGGTAGCCCAAGGTATCTTCAACCGCACCGACACCGGTGGCGGCGACGGCACCACGTGGTTCCTCGACTCTTCGGAACAGGGGGGCTTCCAGTGCAACCGGGTTCGCTCACCGAAGATCGGCCTGGCCGCTAATTCGACCATGGAGCTGTGGAACAACTGGGACATCGAGCCCCAGTCGGGTGGCACCTGGTACGACCGGGCGAACGTCGGTCTGATCGACACCGCGGGCGAGCGCACCCTGGTCACCCCGGACGGCGGCCGAGCGTACAACGCCGACTCCAGCGGCCCGGGCAACTACGGCGGCTGCAACGAGCCCGAGGAGGGCTGGGCCGACGTCATGGACACCTGGGGGACCAGCTCCTGGTCGGCCGGCGCCCTGCAGTCCGGCGACTTCGCCGGCGAGTTCGTCCAGCTGGAGGTGATCTACGCTACCGACGCCCTGCTCGAGGGCCGCGGATTCTGGTTCGACGAGGTGACGTTGACCAACATCGACCTGCAAGTCGACGACACGCAGGGCGACAAGTGTCCCGCCTTCACGATCTTCGCCGACGGTTTCGACGATAACGGAGACACTGGGGCGTGGGATGTCACCAACTGCGGTGACGGCCCCCCGGGTTGCGGCAACTAGCGCTTCCGCATCGACAGCGCGGGTCTCGGCTGCTCAAGACTGACCGAGACCGCGCCTAGCACTCCCAAGAGCCTCCGGCCCCGGCCGGAGGCCTTTGTCATTTTGACGACGCGGGGCGCACGGGCGGGCGCCCCTACGCATACCGAGTAAGCCTCCGGCCACGGCTGGAGGTTTTTGTTATATGAATAGCGGCATGGCCGCCACGGGACCGAAGTCGCTGGATCTATTCACACGCGCGCTGCCTCTGGCGCTCGCCGGCCTGCTCCTCACCGTCATCGCCGGCGCTCGGGCGACGCCGAAGCGCCCGATCAATGTCCTGCTGATCACCGTCGACACCCTGCGTCCGGACGCTCTGGGCTGGGTGAAGCCCGGCAACTCGACGCCGGTGATCGACGCCTTGGCGACCGAGGGATTCGGATTTCCCTCGGCGGTGGCGCCGGCGCCGGTGACCCAGCCGACCCACGCTTCGATCTTCACCGGCCTGCTGCCGCGGCGCCACGGCGTCCGCGACAACGGCCAGGTGCTCGCGGGTGGGATCACGACCCTCGCCGAACGTCTGCGCCAGGTCGGATACGCGACGGCGGCGTTCATCAGCGGCCATCCGCTCGCCACCGGATTCGGCTTCGAGCAGGGCTTCGACCACTATGACGACAGGCTCGCTGCCGGTGCTCCGGGTCGCCTCGAACGCCCGGCGGCAGAGACCACCCGGGCTGTTCTCGAGTGGCTTGGCTCCGACACCGGGAAGACAGGGGCTGGAAACTCGAAACCCTGGTTCCTGTGGATCCACTACTGGGATCCCCACGATCCCTACACACCCCCTCCGGAATTTGAGCTCCCAGCCCAACCGACGGAAGGCGCTGCCGACGCTACCCGCCGCGCCTATCTCGGTGAGGTCGCCTACGTCGATCAGCAGATAGGTGAGCTGCTCCACGGCCTGGCGAAAGACGGTGACTCACGCCCGACGCTGACCGTCTTCGCCGCCGACCACGGCGAGAGCCTGGGGGAACACGGCGAGCAGACCCACGGCTTCTTCATCTATGAAAGCACCGTGGCGGTCCCTCTGATCTTCAATCTCCCGGGACGGATCTTGGCCGCGCGGTCGGCAGCAGCGGCTCGCTTGATCGACGTCGCCCCGACCGTCCTCGATCTGCTCGGCCAGCCTCCTCTGGACGATGTCGACGGCGTCAGCCTGGCGAGCCTTCTCACCGGCGAAACGCAATCCGTGCCGCCGGCGATCGTCGAGAGTCGCCGACCCTGGCTATCCTACGGCTGGTCGCCCCTGCGCGCCGTGCGCCAAGGCGCCTGGAAGCTGATCGCCGCGCCGCGCCCCGAGCTCTACCACCTCGAGCGCGACCCCGGCGAGGCAACCAACCTGCTCGATCGCGAACGCGGCAAGGCCCGGGAACTGGCGACGATCCTGAAACAGGCCGAGCAGAGACCCGCGGCGAGATCGCAGTCCAAGACCGCCGACGTGGACACGGCGCGAGTTCACGCGGACGCCTATAACTGAG
>JAAUXY010050584.1_pt1 | contig 11951 bp, 7 predicted proteins | sample 7278121 | NCBI WGS metagenome assembly JAAUXY01 (sample SAMN14350117, study PRJNA611818) | marine sediment metagenome | isolation source: surface marine sediment (1.8m) | place: French Polynesia: Moorea | collected 2018-08
AAACATGAGCATAGAGTTCATTTACATATTTAGTGACCGCATAGGGAGATAGCGGGTTACCGATTTTTTCCTCGACTTTTGGCAGATCAGGTTGATCCCCATAGGTTGAGCTGGAGGCTGCATAGACAAATCGTTTTACTCCCGCATCTCGAGCTGCAATGAGCATGTTGACAAAGCCAGTAACATTGGCTGCATTGGTTAGCAACGGATCTTCGAGGGAGCGGGGTACGGATCCTAGGGCTGCCTGGTGTAGGACATAGTCGATATCGGTACACGCTGTCCGGCAATCGTTTATTGCGCGGATATCGCCTTCAATAAATCGAAAATCTTGCCACTGTTTGTGGCCTACCTGTAAACTAACTAATTCTAAATTGCGTCGATGGCCCGTCGCGAAATTATCCAATCCGATGACTTTCTGATTAAGCGTAAGTAATTTTCCAAGTAGGTTAGAACCGATGAAGCCCGCAACGCCCGTGATTAGCCATGTGTATTGATTAAGCTTAAGGTGCTCTTGAAGTGACTGATAGTTATTCACGTCTATAAGATCTTCGGTCTCATTGAGAAAGGCTGGATGAATAGTTGCGGTTTATGAAGCTTGGGTATCCTGAATAATTTTAAAACAGCTTCTTAGCGCATGTCGGTGGAATTCAGGACGTTGCTTACGGGTACCTTAACAAGCTTAGTATCTTCGTTTGCAATACGAAGAGATGATCTATGTTTGTACTCTAAATCATATGGACCTATTTTAACTTTATCACCGTCTCTCAACACGCATCTAATGATGTTTTTATCATTAACATAGGTCCCATTACTACTGTTAAGGTCATCCAGAATGAATGCCCCCTGTTTGCTGGCAATTAGCGCATGATGCCGACTGACGAGTTCATGGTTCAGAACGATGTCATTGTTGGGATAGCGACCTAGGGTCATACGACTATTTTTATCCAGAGGACATTCCTTGATTACACTTCCATCTTTACAAATGAGGAGCGTGGGAGAAATGTGGGTGTTGAGCGGTCTCAACTTGCTTTGATCTATTTGATTTTGCTCATGTTGAGGCGTTTTTTGTGTTTTTTCCCTGCGTGGTAACCATTGTAACTCCACGATCGCAGTTTTAATCAGCTCGTTGGTAATCTTTTCATGATCTTCTGCATAGGCGGCGACCATGGCGGCATCACAAAGAATATTGATTAGCCGTGGTATGCCTCCACTGTAGTCGTATATTAATGGTATCGTGGAATGTGGGAAGATGGAAGATGGCTTCTCTTGTCCTGCGATCGTAAGGCGATGATCAATGTATTCCAGGGTTTCCGCTTCGCTAAGTCCAGGAATATGAAACCTCAAGCGCACCCTCTGAGATAACTGCTCCAATCCTGGGGCATTAAGGGTGTCCATCAACTCCTCGTGCCCTACAAGAATGCAATTGAAGATCTCTTCACCGTTAACTTCGATTCCTGTCAGTAGCCGGATTTCCTCGAGCACTTCAGGACTTAAATGCTGAGCCTCATCCACGATAAGTAATATTCTAAGACCCTGGGTGTGTTGCTCTAAGAAGGCTTTGTTCAGCAGAGCCAGTAGCTTGGCTTTATTGCCATCAAATGCCTCGATGCCGAGTTTGGCGAGTAAGGTCTGTAAAAACTCTTCCGCGTTGAGCTGTGTTTGATGGATTTTTATCGGCAGGATATCCTTAGTGAGCCTCGCCACTAAGTGGTTAATCAGTGTTGTTTTACCACAGCCGATTTTCCCTGTGATTACGGCAAGGCAGTCCCTATTCCAAACGGTGTAATCGAGATAAGTTTTTGCGCGTGCGTGGGCTTCGCTTAAGTAGAAGAAAGCAGGATCTGGCTTGGACTGGAAAGGGGGTTTGTCCAGTTTAAAGTGCGCTAAGTACATTACCGGCAACTCCCTTTATTAATTTACTCCATCGATCTTTAAACTCAGTGTGCTTGGATAACACGATCAGTCACACAAGCCGGAGGCACAGTGGATATTTTTCTCAGTCAAACAAGCCGATATGGACCTATTATCTTCTCTAAAGGTCTTTCGCGACGGCAAACGAAATGGCGTCTAAGAATTGAGCTTCGAACGGCAGATTGTAACATGGGAACCCAGCAAACTAGTGTGTTCTCACGCCCTCTTAGCGAATAATCTTTTACGTTTATCTGGAAATGACTTCGCCACTTAAGTGTGTGTATCCATATCCTGGTGTGACCCTGCGAAGCGGTTAGCTGGTTGAACAACAGTTAATTTTTCTGCTTCATAATCAAATTCTCTTCGATAATCTTTGCCATTTAGTTGGCTGAGTTTGATCCATTTTGCTTTAAAGAATATCTGTTAAATAGTACAGCAAGTCATGTTTCACATAGTTTAGTGGGTGTTTTTCAAGATAGTATGGTGATTACCTATTAAAGTTTATCTTATTCTAAAGCGGTAACAACCATTTATTAATGGGAGATCAGCTGTGGGAGCTCGCTTCATTTATATAAAAGTATTTTGCTTGCTCTTGTTTATTAATGGGTGTGCTTCCGTTACCCCTCCACAAGATAAGGGCGAGGCAGGCTTTGAAGAAAATCCTGAAGTATTAGTTGAAGCCTATACAATAGGCATCGACGATCAAGTGCAGGTAAATGTGTGGGGTAATCCAGAGCTTTCCGTTAGTATGCCTGTACGTCCCGATGGGAAGATTACCATGCCGCTTATCGGAGATGTTCGGGCAGCTGGAAGAGAGCCAGAGCAGCTTGCTGAAATCATTAAAGAAAGGCTCTCTACGTACATTAGAAATCCGAATGTTACCGTTATCCTAACCGAGCTGCGTAGCCAAGAGTTTATTTCCAGAATTCGAGTGACAGGTGCTGTTGCAAGAAGCCTGTCAATTCCTTATCGACGAGGGATGACAGTTCTCGACGCTGTTTTAGAAGGCGGGGGAGTCACTGAGTTTGGCGCCCCGAATCGCACTAAGTTACACCGCAAAGAAGGTTTAAAAATAGAAGTGTTTGACGTGCGATTGGAGGATATTATGGAGGAGGGAGATTTGCAAACGAATCTTTTACTCCGACCTGGAGATATTATTACTGTTCCCGAACGCTTATTCTGAATTGCAAAAATATGATGTTTTATTAAGGGTGACACTCAAGAAGCAATTTTAAAAATAATTACATAATCGAATCATACGGATAGCAGTCAGATAACGGATGATTAAAATTAATAAATTGCCGATTATAATAGTTTTGACTGCGCTTCTACAGAGAATTCCAAGATTTATACTCATTGCGACTATTGTTATTGTAAGTTTGGGTGATGCGATTGCATTGCGGTTTGACTATGGCACAGGTGCGAATCTGAGTTACAGTGATAATATTACTCAAACTTCGGAAAAGGAACAAGAGGAGTGGGTCGGTAGGGGAATTTTTGGGGTGTCACTGGAGCAGGATTCCGGACCTTTTATTATTGATGCTAGCGCATTTTTACGCTATGAAGATTTTGTAAATGATACCTTTAGTGATCGTTTGCTCTTCTCCTTGAATAACCAAGCCGAGTGGAGAATTGCACCCGAAAGATTCAGTTGGATACTAGAAGATTATTATACACAAGTTTCTATCGATCCGATTGATCCTGCAACACCTGACAACACCCAGAATACCAACGCATTTTCGACCGGCCCCAACCTTGTTCTACGCCTGGGGTCCTTAAATAGACTCGAAGCGGGTTTACGCTACGATTATATATATTATGAGGAATCTGATGCGGATAACTTACGCTACTCAGCATTTATCCGCTGGCTGCTAACACCGGCGTCCGCTCGAGAGTATTCTTTCAATCTATCTGGAGAAAAAGTGGACTTCATGGATGATGACTTAAATGAAAATTTTACTCGAGAAGACTATTCGTTTGCCTTTACGACTCGGTACCCACGATACTCATTCGGAGCGGAGTTAGGCGGAACCAGCATTCAATCAGACAGGGGCGATGATTTTGGGTATCTCACAAGAGGGACCTTGACACGGAATCTGACAAACCTTTCTACAATAGCGATATCGGCAGCAAGCCAGCTTACTGATACCGGTCGTAATCTTCTGCAAGCGAGTAATAGTCTTGACCAAGCTAATTTGCAAACTGAGGAAGTATCTGCTGATATCTTTCGACAAAAAGAAATTAGTGTGGTTTTTAATACAGCAGGTGATCCGCTCCATGGAGAATTAAGCGCCAATTGGATTGATAGGGATTACAAAAATGCTTCTTTAGATAGAGTGATAAAAGGGGTGACTGGCAATATTGGATACAATATCACGTCTACTTTGGTGGGCACGATATTCGGAAAATATGCTCGGACGCGAGAATTTGCCACTAAACGGGTGGACAAGGATAGTTCAGTAGGTATCGGTTTGATTTATCTCATTCGAAGGGATCTGAGTCTAGAAATGACAACACAATATCACAACAGGAATAGCAATCTACCTGGCGGCAGTTATAGGGAAATTTCAGGATTATTAGGGATCGCATATGGTATGGGAACAAATTCTGGTTGAAATTTAGTATCACAAGATAAAGCTATACTTTTTTGTTACGCGCAGTTAACCCCTATCTCTGAAGTATGTTAATGGAGCGTAATCCTACTCACACTCCTAACCAAAATACCTGAAGCTGAAGAAAATTTTTTCCTCGGATTTCCCATCTATCACTGAAGTTTTTCTCCTTGCAACCGATACTTAACATTAAATAAAAAATTGAGTTATGGGCGAGCATATTCTGAATAATGAGTCTATATATTGTTCAGACACTGGTGTTCGAGACATCCCTCTAAAAGCTGATTACGTTATGTTAACTATAGATCATGTAGGAGTGGTTAATGTCAAAGTAAATGTTTTACTTTAGCTCGCAATCGATTGACCAATGTTGGGGGTTATTGCGAAATAGAATTTTACAGATCATAAACTTTATGAAAAAGCATTTCGATAGGCGAATTTGTTTAATTTAGCATTCAAAATGATCACTGATAAATTTCGATAAAAAATTAAAAAATGATTTCAGGTTTGTGGTGTAAAAGGACTTCTTAGAAATTTCTTAAGTTTAAATTTTGAGGATATGTTGGAGAAAAATACACCAAGAGTAAGTGTTGGTATGCCAGTGTACACTGCAGGCTAGTTTTCGCAACTGCTCAGCCTGGTATGGGGACAGCCGAATAGCTGCTGATTTTTATTCGGATGTTAAACCTAATGGAGTCGTTCACCAATGATGGTGTCAACTACCGGCAGGTCTGAAAAATACAAGTGAGAGGCAACAAATGGAAAACGCAAAATTGCTAAATTTAAAACAAGATAATTTTCCAAAGTGCAGGTTTTGTAATGAGCCGTTACGCCATACGTTTGTTGACCTAGGTATGTCGCCATTGTGTGAGTCATATATTGGGCCAGAGCAGCTTAATCAATCAGAAGCCTTCTATCCTCTGCACGTGTATCTGTGCAGTGAGTGCTTTCTTGTTCAGCTGGATGAATATGTCACGCCGAGTGATATATTTGCAGAATATGCCTACTTTTCCTCTTATTCGGACAGTTGGGTGCAGCATGCGAAACGATATACCGACATGATGATAGATCGGTTTGACATTAATTCAAATAGTCAGGTAATGGAGATTGCCAGTAATGACGGTTATCTGCTACAGCATTTTGTTAACAGGGGCATTCCGGTTCTGGGTGTTGAACCCGCTGCAAATGTAGCAAAAGTAGCGATCGAAAAGGGAATCTCTACGACTGTAAAATTTCTCGGTGAAAAGTCCGCAGAAGAGATTTCGACAGAATTCGGTCAGGCAGATCTATTGATCGGAAATAACGTTTTTGCTCATGTACCGAAACTAAATGACTTTGTTGCCGGTATGAAGGTGCTGCTAAAGCACGGTGGCGTCATCACGATGGAGTTTCCCCATCTGTATCGGCTAATGGAATCTAATCAATTCGATACGATATATCACGAGCATTTTTGTTATTTTTCCTTTATCGCAGCCGAAAAAGTACTTGCAGCCCATGGTATAACGATTTTTGATGTTGAGGAACTGAATACTCATGGTGGTTCTCTTAGAGTATACGGACACCATGCCAATGATAGCGACAAAGTAGTGTCAGATCGAGTAAAGGAGCTGCGTGAAAGAGAAATTAGCCAAGGTTTCACCAAACTAGAAACCTATTTTGCCTTTGAACAAAACGTAAAAGAAACAAAGAGAAAACTCCTTGATTTCCTTATTAATGTGAAGCGTGCAGGGAAAAGTATCGCGGCCTACGGCACTCCTGGAAAAGGAAACACACTTTTGAACTACTGTGGTATAAGGCAGGATTTTATCGACTATACAGTGGACCGCAATCCGTATAAACACGGCAAATATACTCCAGGAACTCACATTCCGATTTTTCATCCGGACAAGATCAAGCAAACCAAGCCTGATTATGTTTTGATATTGCCATGGAATCTAAAAGAGGAAATCATGGAACACGCAGCCTATATAAGAGAGTGGGGCGGACAGTTTGTAGTGCCTATACCTGAAGTGCGCGTTTACCCTTAATAATGTCCAATATCTAGGTTGTGGCCTATGGCGAGGAATTGGCTGAAAAGTCAACCAGCTTACCTTAAGTATACAGGTCTGGCTGTAGGTATGGTGTTGACTGGGATTGTTGTCATTCTTGTCATGCGCGCTCTGGCCGTCAATTCTTCCCAAACTCATTCGACCAACGTAGGTTTCCAGCATGTAATCGTCGATTCGGAGGGCCCCCAAGACCCTTGGGGGAAATCCATTGGAGATGTCAATGGGGATGGTTTGGTTGATCTTATTATTGGAGGTAATGCGTCATCTGAAGTTGTATGGTATGAAAATCCTTCCTGGCGTAAATATACCATTGCTCATGGAAGCCCTTACAGCACAGATCACGAGATTGTCGATATTGACAGCGATGGTAGGAACGATGTTATTAGCCTGAGTCAAAAGGAAATCCTTTGGTATAAGAATCCAGACTGGAAAGCTACATCGATAGATGACGCGACTCTTCACGATATTGAAGTTATAGATTTAGATGGTGACGGGGACTTCGATATAGTAGCTCGAAATCAGAGTGCATTTGGTGATGCTGGTGATCAACTCATTTTTTACCGACAGGACTCACCCTACGCATGGAATAAAACTACTATAAAATCCCCAAGTGGCGAAGGTTTGAAGGTTGCAGATCTTAACGCAGATGGAAACGCGGATGTAATCATCAACGCAATGTGGTACGAAAATCCGGGTGATCTAAGAGGCAGCGCTTGGCGTGCTCATGCCTACAGCAAAACATGGTCCTGGGAACATACCTATATCGATGTCGGCGATATCAATGATGACGGTCGTCTTGATATTCTGCTTGCCCCAGCAGAGCGTTTGAACGAAACCTATCATATTTCTTGGTTTGAGGCGCCAGAACAGCCGAGTTCTATTTGGTTCGAACATGTAGTTGATGTTTCGGTAGAGGCCATCCATCATTTTGTGGGTGCAGCCGACATGGACAATGATGGTGACATTGATGTCGTGGCTGCCGAAATGCATCAAGGAGAAGATCCTGATGAAGTCAAGATCTATGAAAATCTGGATGGAAATGGACTAACGTGGAAAAAGAATGTCATCGCAACCACGGGATCTCACAGCATGCGAATTACCGATATCGATGGTGATGGCGATTTCGATTTGTACGGTGCGAACTGGTCAGGAGAGTACCAGCCCGTTGAACTTTGGATCAATCAAATCTGCCCGCCTAGCCTGAAGCAATGGAAGCGTCACGTGATCGATCCAGCAAGGCCGTGGCGCTCAATATTCATCGCTGCGGCAGATTTGGATAAAGATGGACGCAAGGATATTGTAACTGGCGCCTGGTGGTACAGAAATCCCGGAAGTGTTGGGCAGAAATGGGAGCGTAATCAACTTGGATATAGGGCATGGAATATGGCTGCGGTCCATGACTTTGATAATGATGGTGATATAGACGTGCTGGCAACCAGTGGGAAGGGTTCGGAGCAAAATGCGGAGTTTGTATGGGCGCGTAACGATGGGCATGGCATTTTTTCCGTCTTAAGTAACATAGCTAACGCTGAGGGAGATTTCCTGCAAGGAGTGGTAGTGGGCCGATTCGAATCCGATAAGGGGTTACAAGTTGCTCTTTCATGGCATGAGGATGGTCGAGGAATCCAGGTGCTTACCATTCCAAGTCACCCTGAGAGTGAACATTGGTCTTGGCGGCGTTTAACTGCAGCTTCACAAGACGAGGCACTTAGCACGGGCGATATTGATAACGATGGAGATCTTGACCTTTTGATGGGTACTCGTTGGCTTAGAAATAATGGTGATTCATGGACACAATTTCCGATCGTGGAGACCAGGGATAATCCGGATCGAAATCGACTCGTAGATATGAATTCGGATGATAAGCTCGATGCAGTGGTCGGTTATGAGGCCACTAGTAAAATGGGTAAAGTCGCATGGTACGAACAGGGCAATAGCTCAATGGGAAGCTGGATCGAGCATATTATTGGAAGAGTGATTGGGCCGATGAGTCTAGACGTAAGTGACATGGATGCCGACGATGATCTTGATATTGTTGTCGGTGAACACAATTTGGCGGATCCAGCGGACTCTCGATTGCTTATCTTCGAGAACGTTGATGGCGATGCTAAAAGATGGCATGCGCATCTCGTACATAAAGGTGACGAACATCACGATGGAACACAGGTCATTGATATTGACAATGATGGTGACATGGACATCTTATCTATTGGATGGAGTCACAGTCGAGTGCTTTTGTACGAGAATAGGGCGAGGAGATGTCGCCCCTTGTCTACGCAGAAGTGATTTAGATTTCTTACGGTTAGATATCTTGAACATCTCTTCTATCCGTGGTGGTGAACAGGCATCATAGGAATAGCAATATGAAGACGAACCTTACCAATAGGCTTAGTTCAGAAACAGCTACGCATGATAAAAGTGGAAGGGGGAAGACCGTTGATATTGGGGGTCTAATGCACGATGTGGACGAAGCGCGAATCGGCGCAGAGATGTATTCTCTCATAGAAGAGCTGTATCCTATCTGTAGGAGTATTACGGGAAACGGCGTCAGAAAGACCTTTGCGATACTTAAAAAGCATATTCCGTTAAAGGTGGTTGAGGTCCCTACGGGGACACAGGTATTCGACTGGACTGTACCAAAAGAGTGGAATATCAGAGATGCTTACATTAAAAATAGCGAAGGCGAACGCGTTGTGGATTTCAATCAAAATAATCTACATGTCGTCGGCTACAGTATTCCTGTGCGTAAAACCAGCACCTTAACAGAGCTTAAGGAGCATCTCTTCAGTTTACCGGAGCATCCAGATTGGATACCCAACAGGACTTCGTATTACAAGGAAACCTGGGGATTCTGTCTGACTCATAATCAATTGCTTAGTCTCAAAGACGAAACCTATGAGATTTGTATCGATTCTACACTAGGGCCGGGTTCTCTTACTTACGGGGAGTATTTTATCAATGCAGGTAGTCAAGACGAAATCCTAATCTTTACCCATGTCTGCCATCCATCGATGTGCAATGATAATTTGTCGGGAATCGCACTAGCCACATATCTCGCCAATTACCTTAGCAACTATTCGCTAAGGTATAGTTATCGGTTTGTCTTTGCTCCAACAACAATTGGATCCATTACTTGGCTAAGTATTAATAAAGCAAACTTATCTAAGATAAAACACGGCCTAAACGTCGCGCTATGCGGTGATTCGGGCAAGTTAACATATAAAAAGACGCGCCAGGGTAATACAGAAATCGATAGGGTGGTTCTTCAAGTACTCCAAGAGTCAATGAAAGATTATGAAATCCTAGAGTTTTCCCCCTATGGTTATGATGAGCGTCAGTTTTGCTCGCCGGGCATTAATCTTTCTGTTGGACGATTAACGAGGTCTGCAAATGATGGCTATCCAGAATACCATACATCAGCCGATAACCTAAATATTGTGGATTCAGCCAATCTAGGTGATTTTTTTTCAACTTGCGTAGCCATTGTGGGAACGCTTGAAGGCAACCAGCGATATGTCAATAGACATCCCTGCTGCGAACCTCAGCTTGGAAGAAGAGGGTTGTACAAAAGCGCCGGAGGGCGCACTGTTGTGCAGGACAGACAATTAGCCCTATTGTGGGTGCTCAACTTATCTGATGGGACAAATACTCTCTTAGATATAGCACGGCGCTCAGGGCTGAAATTTTCTGCAATTAAAGCCGCGGCCGGAGAGCTTCTTGAATGTGGTTTGCTAGAGATAGCGGAGCGATCATCAGTTATTGATGCTAGCGACCAACCCTAAGAAGCTGTTTTAAAACTCCTCAAGGTGAGTGCGAGACGAGGTATCAATCGATGACAAAGCGCAGTTTACATGGGAGTCAATGAGTATTCGAATCGATTTTTAACGCCATATCGTGCTAGCTGAGGGGTTTTAAAGCAGCTTCTAAGACTAACAAGTGTCTGGAAGTAAAGAATAAGCAGTTTTGGTATTGTTAAGTCGATTATGAAAAACTCATCATATCGCCTACGTGGAGATAGGCAGTTTATGAGGGGGCGAGCACAATAGAGTTGTTGATAAATGGGTGTGATCCGTTGAGCGTGCATCTTAGGTCTGGGCGGCACCTTTCAGGGGTGTCGACGGCATGGATGCCGCCGTCAAGCCTACAGGGAGGTGTTCACGGTGTCCCCTGACAGGCGCCTCCCAGACTTGCTGTGCTAAAGAACGGAAAACGGGTTACACCCTTGGTAAATACAGTTTTACAGATCTCAGACGCTATAAAATTGTAGGCTTAATGACTGAGATTGATTATTTCTCAAATACTCTAATCAAACGGGTGCTTCACTCAAGATCTTTGTGAGTATAAAGTGGCAAGGAGGCAAAAAATGAAAGTCGTATTATTTTGTGGAGGCTTAGGTACTCGGTTGAGGGAACACTCAGAGACGGTTCCAAAGCCCCTTGTTAATATTGGTTATCGGCCTATTGTGTGGCATCTAATGAAATACTACGCGCACTTTGGCCATACGGATTTTATTCTGTGTCTGGGATACCGCGGAGATCTCATAAAGGAATTCTTCTTAAATTATAGCGAATGCATGTCAAATGATTTTGTATTCACGAATGGAGGCAAAGACATTAGGCTTTACAATCGAGATATTGGGGATTGGACAATCACTTTTGCCGATACTGGCCTTCATGCTAAACCTGGCCAGCGATTAAAGGCGGTGGAAAAATACTTACGAGGAGAAGAGATATTTCTAGCCAATTATAGCGACGGTTTGTCAGACTATCCCTTATCTCATTACATCACAAAATTCCGGGAAAGTAATGCGGTCGCAAGTTTTATCAGTGTTCGGCCCTCTCAAAGTTTTCACGCGGTTTCAGTAGATAAAAATGATTTGGTCAGGTCCATAGAACATGTGGGTGCTTCAGACCTTTGGATTAATGGCGGCTTTTTCATAATGAGAGCTGAAATCTTTGACTACATAAATGAAGGTGAGGACTTGGTCGAAGAACCATTCCAACGCTTGATAGCCGAGCAGCGTCTTGTAGCCTACAAGTATAAGGGTTTCTGGGCCGCAATGGATACTTTCAAAGACAAGAAGATGTTTGATGATCGCTACGCTCACGAAGTTACGCCCTGGGAGGTATGGAAAGTAGGGACAGCAATTAGCGCTTATGATGATAGCATGACGCACTTGACTCAAGATAAAGTTCCACCGATAAAAGCGTTCGGGAACTAAATACTAACCTGAACTGCCTGTTTTTAATACACCAGATAGTGAGGCCTACGATACCCTTTTAATTTAGAAAAATGGTATGGGCGGGACTTAGGAATAACTCCTTAGCTTGCTGGTTTGCGACAATCCTAAGCGTTTTTACAATAATACATACACAAAGGG
>JAAUXY010051998.1_pt1 | contig 11944 bp, 14 predicted proteins | sample 7278121 | NCBI WGS metagenome assembly JAAUXY01 (sample SAMN14350117, study PRJNA611818) | marine sediment metagenome | isolation source: surface marine sediment (1.8m) | place: French Polynesia: Moorea | collected 2018-08
ACAGGCCGACCTCGGCGACGCCGCACTCCATCAGGGTTTCGGCGGATCGCACCACGAGGTCTTCGCTCACCGGGCCCTCGATCGTGCAGCCGAACGCCGTGGACAGGCCTGCTTCGAAATGCGGTCGACTGCCAGCATCGATCTCTGCAACCCGTGCGTCGCTCACATGAGCAGATGTTCGATGAGGTGCGCGCCATCGCCGCACGGGTTGCAGAGATCGATGCTGGCAATCGACCGCATTTCGAAGCAGGCCTGTCCACGGCGTTCGGCTGCACGATCGAGGGCCCGGTCAGCGAAGACCTCGTGGTGCGATCCGCCGAGACCCTGATGGAATGCGGCGTCGCCGAGGTCGGCCTGTCAGATACGACGGGCTACGCAAACCCCGAGCAGGTCAAGCGGCTGGTACGAAAAGTACAGGCTGCCGTAGGCAAGAGGCACATCACCGGGGTGCACCTGCACAACACCCGCGGACTGGGCCTGGCCAACGCGCTCGCTGCAATCGAGGAAGGCATCACGACCGTCGACAGCTCACTGGGCGGCATCGGCGGCTGCCCGTTCGCGCCGGGCGCGAGCGGCAACATCGTCACCGAAGACCTCGTGTTCATGCTCGAGGCTATGGGCCTGAACACGGGCGTCGACATCGATAAACTGCTTGCCGTTCGTACTATACTCAGCGAGGCCTTGCCCGATGAGCCGTTGTACGGTTTCACGCCCGATGCCGGCCTGCCAAAGGGATTCCAGGAAGCACAATGAGTGATGCAATCCGAGCGATAGACGCCGTCGTCAATATCTGGACCGAGGAGGCGCTGTCTCATCGGCCCGATTGGGGCGACGACTTCTTCGCGGGAAAGATGAAAGCGAAGAACAGCCTGATGGCCGGCCTCACGCTCGAACAGATGATCGAACGCATGGAATCTGCCGGCATCGATCATGGCTTCCTGATCGCTGCCAAGTCGGGGCGTCCGGGGTTGAAGGGTTGCTATCACATGCCGCCGCAGGTCGTCGCCGACGCGGTCAAGGAGCACCCCAAGAAGTTCTCCGGACTCATCGGCATCGACCCGTTCACGGGCATGGACGGCGTGCGCGAACTCGAACACGCAGTAAACGAACTGGGGTTCATCGGCGCGCACCTGTACCCGCACTGGTACGAGCTTGCGCCGGACCACGCCAAGTACTATCCGTTTTACGCCAAGTGCGTCGAACTCGACGTGCCTATTCAGATGCAGGTCGGCCAGTCGATGATTTACTCCAGGGACTACCCGTGTCGCAGCGTTGGCAAACCAATAGCGCTGGACGCCGTCGCCTGCGACTTCCCCGAGCTGCGCCTCATCGGCATTCACGTCGGCATCCCCTGGACCGACGAAATGATCGCGATGGCCTGGAAACACGACAACGTCTTCATCGGCTGCGACGCGCACAGCCCGAAGTACTGGCCCGAGAACTTCGTCCGCTACATCAACAGCTACGGACAGGACAAGGTCATTTTCGGCACAGACTTCCCGGTGCTCGACTTCAAGCGCACCATGGACGAGATCGCGGCACTGAATCTGAAGCCCGACGTCATGCGGAAGCTGCTCCGCGACAACACGCGTCGAATCTACAAACTCGACTAAAGGGCAGGCGCTAAAATGAACCTCGCCAGCGTCGTTCAGCAGCACGCGCGCGATCATGGCGACAGGATCGCGATCCGGTTCCGCGAGGAGACAATCTCGTACATCGAACTGTGGGGAGCGATTGAACGTATCGCATCCTGGCTGTACGCAAATGACGTTCGAAAGGGTGACCGCGTAGGTCTTTCGATGGCCGAGCACCCCGATCACCTGGCTGCGCACTACGCGGTGGCGCGACTCGGCGCGGTGATCGTACCAATGGACCACCGTTGGACCGACAGCGAAAAGCAGGCGACGGCCAGGGCGTTCCTGGCGAGTGTCGTCATCACCGACAATGACGACCTGTCCGAAGAATCACACGTCGAACTCCCTGACATCGATGAGACCGACAGCGATTTGCTGATCTCGCTCTCCTCGGGAACGACAGGAAGACCGAAAGGTGCCGTGGTCACTCACAGCAACCTCTATGAACGATTCGTGAGCCAGTGGCACGCTATCGGCTACGGCAAAGACGATTGTTTCGCGGTGCTGACGCCGTTCTATTTCGGTGCCGGCCGCTCGTTTGGAATGAGCCTGCTCGCGGCGGGCGGCAGTGTGCTGATCGCGCCGCCGCCGATGAAGCCGCCCGAGATCATCGCGAGCTTGCAGCAGGAATTCGTGACGGCAACTTTTCTGCCCCCGACGCTGATGCGCCGGCTATTCGACTTTCACAGCGAAGGCGATCCACCACTGTTTCCGAACATCCGGTACCTGGTCTCCAGCGGCGAACCGCTATTTGCGGACGAGGCCCACAAGGTCATCGAAAAGCTCACGCCAAATCTCTATAGCAACTACGCCTCGAGCGAAGGTGGCGGCATCTCGGTGCTACGTGCGGAAGACTTTGCCCGCTACGCCGACACCGTCGGCAAACCAACGTACAAGACCGAGGTCGAGATCGTCGACGAGAACGATCGCGATGTCGGCACTGGTCATGTCGGCCGGCTTCGCTACCGCGGCCCGGGCGTGGCGACGCGTCACCTTGATGCCGACGGCGTCGAGAGTGATGCAGGCGTCGGGGGCTGGTTCTACCCCGGCGATCTCGCCGAACGGCTCGAGTCCGGCCACATCGCACTCCGAGGCCGCGACAAGGAAGTCATTATCCGCGGCGGTGTGAACATTTACCCTGCAGAAATCGAGGCAACCTTGCTCGCGCACCCCGACATCGCCGAAGCTGCCGTCGTCGGTGTCGACGATGCTGAACGCGGCCAGGTTGTAACCGCGTTCCTCGTTACGTCACTCGATGCCCGTGAACTGGAGTCTTACTGCCGCGAAAACCTCGCGCCCTACAAGGTACCGCAAGCATTCAACAAGTTACCCGAGCTGCCCAGGCGAAGCTCCGGGAAGGTCGACAGGAAAGCGCTGCTTACGCCGGACTGAGTGATTGGAGCACTATCGGCGCCTCGGGCGAGAAGCAGCCAGGATACGTTGCGGCGAGTAACCGTGAACGACTGTGCCATAAGCATTGACGACCGGCACCCCGCGACCACCCAGGCTCTTGTATTCGCGATACGCCTGGCTGGACTTTTCGATGTCGTACTCTACGTAGCGAATGCCGTTCTTCCTGAATAACTTGCGTGTCTCTTCGCAATAGCCGCACCAGTCAGTGGCGTACAGCACGACGCCGCCCCGCGCCAGATCTGTCGCGGACGAAGCTGTGAACGAGCCACCGTTGCTGTACCAGTACTGGAACAGCGCCAGAGCAACGGCGATGGACAAGAATTTCTTCATCAACGCCAGTATTTCACGAACTTCGGCAGCGCGGGCGAAGCCAGTTCACACTGTCAAAGTCGCTAGTCCCCGTCGGCACCATCAGCGCCGTAGTGGTCCTCGGCCCCGTCTTGAGCAAATCCTGCCAATGATCCATCGCCGGGTTTCGGGTTTGCTGCCAGGTAAAACGGGAACGGCACGAGACGCTTCATCTCTTCACGGGTATGGCTATAGCCTTGCAACAGCAGGACGATGCACATTCCGACGGCGGGTATGAGCCAGATGATGATCACCTGAATCGTTCGTTGCAAAGCGGATAGTCCCGAGTCGAGGATTACGCCACGCGTGATGATAAGCCCGACGACCCCGTAAATAACCAGAAGGATTGCGACTGGCCCTTCGACATAATCAATTGTCATCGCCGTTCCCGCAGCTTACTGGCATCAAACGAATCCCGAAATACGAACAGGCGGGTCGAGCCGTCTCCCCGCGGAAAGAAAAGGCTTACGGGCAGGAAGCCTGCGTGCTTTGCCTGATCCCACTCATACGCCCTATGCTCGTAACTACGTGAAAACTCGTAGTAGGTCACCAAGAAGTCGATCGCACACATATCGGCGACGCATGTAGCGGCAATCTTGCCGCTATTGGCGTTGGTCTCAAACCAGTCTGTCAAACGCAGTTCTGCGCGCGGTGACCACTCATCATCAGTTGCGCCCGCCGTAAAGTGGTTCTGGAGCCGGTGATGAAGGTCTCCTGCGTCACACTCGCACTTTTCCAAAAGCGCTCTTGCACTCTGCGGTAGCTCATCGGTTTTGTTGAGCGCGTCCGCCGCAACGTCGCAGTGGGCAGCGACGAGAGCAAAAGCAAGGATCACGCACACTTTTCGCATCGTCGTATTGTATAACACCGCGCCATTTCGGGACCGAAACCGTTACATCGGTCCGGTATTTGCGTCAATGCGTACGTTCGACTGGCGTCGATCCTCTGGGTATATTGGACCGCGTGAGAGTGGCTTGGTTTTTCGATTTCATTTCACCGTTCGCGTATCTTCAGTGCGAGCGACTCGACGTGCTTCCTCGAAGCGCCGAGATCGATTTGCGACCCATCCTGTTTGCCGGCCTACTCGATCACTGGGGCCACAAGGGTCCGGCCGAAATACCGTCGAAGCGCCGCTTCACGTACCGACAGGCGCTCTGGATTGCACGGCGCGACGGGATCCCGTTTCGTGCCCCTCCCGCGCATCCGTTCAATCCGCTGAGCGCGTTAAGACTGGCGATCGCACTTGGCTGCGAAGCCAGTACCGTGCGCGCGATATTCCGCTTCATATGGTCAGAGGGACATCGTCCCGACGATCCGCACAGCTGGAAGACGCTGATCGAGCGCCTGGGCGTGCACGACGCCGATGAGCGGATATCGGCTCCGGCGGTCAAGTCGACGCTGCGCGCCAACACCGACGAGGCCATTGCCCTTGGCGTCTTCGGCGTGCCTACAATTGCCGTTGATGGCGAGTTGTTCTGGGGCTACGACGTTACCGCCATGGCAGCCGGGTATATTGAAGATCCACGTGGCTTCAGCGACAGCGAAATGGAGCGGATGGGAAGCCTCCCGGTCGGCAAAGAACGCGCCATCGAAAAACCGGTAGGCCACGATACCTGAAGCAGATTCAGGCAATCCCTTCGCGCGGTGGGCAAACGGTCAGTGGAGTGTCCGGTCTCCCGTTTCGGCCTCTGCTTCGGGCTGCTGCTCGGCGGCCGTTTCCGGCGCAGTCTCCTCGGTGCCGTCCGTTTTGGCACGCTCGCCCGTGTCGGCGAGCTCGCCCCGTTGATCATCCGCTGGCGCTTCCACCACTTCGGGAGCAGCCGCTGTCTCTTCATTGATAACGTCTTCGACGTAATCGACCGGCGGACGAACATCCGCTGCTGTGTCGGCCACGGCAGAATGCTCGTCCACATCGGTCGATGCCGCACTGGCGCCGGGAGCGAACAACAGCTGCTTCCCCGCTTCGTCCGGCTCGCACAGGACCTGTGCTCCGTTGGACATATGCTCGTAAAGCTCCCGGTACTGCTTGCCGATGGCCTGGAAGTGCGCGGCGGTCTGACCGAAGTGTTCCGTCACATTGCGCTTGTATTCGTCGAGCTCCGCCTCGGCTTTGTCCGCCCGCGTTTTGCTCCCACCGATACCGGCTCGGCCGGCCCAATAGCCGATACCGCCGCCGATGAAAAGAACTGCCACACCTGCTGAAGCCAAGACGATGGCATCCATACACTGTCTCCGTTCGCCCAATTGATCGCGCCACCGCAATCATGCCACTGATTGCGGCGACAGTCTCGTGGCGGACCATCGCGGCCTTGGGACCGCTGCTACTCGTGGCTGTGGTCGTCGTGGCCGTGCGAATGAGTGTGCGTCGTGCCGTCCTCGTGCGTGTGCGTGCCCCGGCGCTTCATCGTGTACTCGAAGTCCTCGGGACCGTGCGGGTGGTTGTGCGCATTGTTCACGCACCACCGGTAGAGGATCGGGTCGCGCCGCGCCAGGCGTGCCGCCGAACGCGCCTCGTTCTCCTCAGGCGTACTCCACGGGTTGTAGTGGAAGTGGTTGAAGAGTTTCGAATCGGTGCGTCCGATTGCGATGCAGCCGTTCTGGCTCGCGAATGCGCCGTGATTGATGTACGGCGGGCGCCAGAAGTAGCCACCGGTGGGCAAATCGCCGAATTGCATCATCCATGACGTACCCCAGAGGTGATAACCCTCTTCCGCGCAGTCGTGGTAGGAGATATTGTCCTGGTGGAAGTCGGGTGTCATGCAATACAGGAACGTCATCGCGAACGTATCGGGATTGAAGTTCAGCAGCTTGATCATGCATCCGGATGCGACCGACGGGCTGACGAGATTTCCGGGTGCCCAGACAATGTCGCGAAACGTATCGACGTCATGGTACAGCTCGGTGCGCGACAGTGGGTGGTGTTCGCCACTCTCGACATGACTCGGCTCTGCCGTGTTGTACATCATCAGGATGATTGCGCCCTGCTCCGTCGAGATCTCGGGGAGCGCGTAGCCGGCGGGCACGAAGAAGTAGTGACCGCGATTGCACACGGTGTCACCGACTTTTAGCGTGCCCTCGACCACGATGAACTCGAGTTCCGAATAGCTGAATCCCGGCGCCTGCTTGTAGCCGCCGGCAAGCTGCGCCGTGAGCGTGCAGGAGCCGATCTCGGTGTCGAGGCTCAGCATCTTGTAACTGAAGCCGGGACCGAATCCCGGCAGCGTCATGTTCTTGAACTGGACGTCGCGATCGCAGAACGGTTCGATGTGGGGTCTTGACATGATGCTTCTCCGATCTAGTAAACGACTTTGTGTTCGCGGTCAGGCTTGACCGGCAGTTGCTCTTCGGCAATCTTTGCGCGCCGGTCACCGTCCTCGTTGAAACCGTATTTCTTGAGGCGCTCGAAGAACTCCTCGTACCATTGGTCCCGCGTCGGATCGAGGTCCTTCATTTCCTGGACGATCTTCGCGTAGCGCTCGTCCTGTTCCTTGATTTCCTCTTCGAGCCACCTCTTCACCTCATCGGGAAGCTCGCGCTCAATACGTGTGTTTAGAAAACCCATTGAATTCTCCGGTTTTTGCCTTATTTGTCCTAAAGTCCCATGAAGCTGATTGCCGCACCGCACAGAACGACCGACGCACCTGCGACGGCGTGCGCGTAACGGCCTGTGGAGGGCAGCTTGAGTCTCTCCAGCCCGATCGACGTAGCGGCTACACAGGCCAGCATCGTCGCAAGCGTGACGAGCCCGAACACGGTCGCAACGGCCACGACCAAACCGGGGCTCTGCTGCGCCGCCGGGTACATGAATAACGGAATCAGTGCCTCACACGGCCCGAGCACGAAGACGATGAACATCGCCCAGGGCGTGATCGAATTGGTCGCGCCCTCTTCGTGCACGTGCGCGTGATCGCTGCGGTGATCATGCTCGTGGTCGTGCACGACATCATCATGAATATGGACGTGCGAATGCTTGTGCGAGCGACCGGCCTTGCGCAGGCCCCACGCGAAGTACATGAGGCCAAATGCCAGCAAGGCCCAGCCGGCAAGACTGCCACGCACACCCTCGATCTCGACGAGCGACGCAAGCTGAGTGCCGAGCAGGATACCGACCGCGCCAATCACGATGGACCCGAGCACGTGACCAATGCCGCACAGGAGCGTGATGCGCAGCGTCTTTGCCAGGCTCCAGTCGCGCGCTCGCCCCATCGCCGTGAAGACGAGGTAGTGATCCGGACCGAGAATCGTGTGCAGGAATGCGATCGATGCCGCCGTCGTAATGAGGATCTGGGCTTCATTCATCTGACTAGTCTACGGACAAAACCATTGCGTACTGGTACCGCTCCGGGTTGTACAGGCAGTCCAGGACGTCGACGATGACGTCGTCTTCGTCGTGCATCTTCCGTCGTATCGACAGCAGCGATGCGCCGGGCTCGCATTCCAGCAGCTCGGCGACTTGTGGCGACGCAGCTTCCGCGCTCAGCACCTGCTCGATGCTCGAAATACGGATGCCGTTCTCTCGAATCACGTCGAGGCGCGGTGTCTTCTCGAGCACGCGCTTGGTGAAGCCCTTGGCGATACCGACCGTCCAGCTGACGTAGAACGCGAACGGCTCGCCATCCTCGTTGCTGCGCACGCGCACGAGTTTGTGAGCCGTTTCGCCGTCGGCGAGTTTGAGGATCTCCCGCACATCCGCAGGTGGAATCACCTTCTCGACCTCGAGCACTCGCACGCTGCTGTGCTTGCCCATCTCGGCGAGATTTTCGAGCATGCCGACGAGCGGCGCGCGCACCGGCTGCGGCGAATACTGGTAGATGACGTGCGAGCCCCGGCCGCGGAAGCGCGCGATCAGGCTTTCCGCTGCCAGCTCGTCCATCGCGCGTTTCGCCGTGATACGGGAGACGTCGAACGTCGCTGCAAGCTGCTGCTCGGTGGGCATCTGCGCGTCATAGCCGATCGTACCGTCCATGATCGCGCTTTTGAGCACCGAATACAGCTGGTGATACAACGGAACCCGGGACATGGAGCCGTGCTGGGCAAGACTCCATTCGGCCTTCAGCGAACTCAGCAGGTCAGTCATGCCATCTCCTCGGTTCAGGGAGCCTCCGGCGCCGGCAGGTGCGTCTCCTCGAGAGCGCGCGCCTTGATCTCGTCGATCGTGCCGCCGAGGCTGAACAGCCCGACCTCACCGCGAGAGTCACTCATTTCGGCACGCAGCGTCTCGGTCGCCGCGCCGTCTACGGTGCCGTTTGCGATGACCACGCCGTAACGCCTCGCGCCCTCGGCCGTGACGAGACCGCGATTGACGTCGGTCAATACCTGCTCGGGATCGCGCTCCAGCGGGTCGCCCCAACCACCGCCGCCCCAGGTGTTGAAGTAGAGCACGTCGCCCTGCTTCACCGAGACCCCGTCGCATTTGGCAGGCAGCCATTCCTCGCTGCCGTCCGTGCGCACCAGGCGCTTGGTCGAGCGCATGCCGGGCTCGCCGCCACGTACACCCCACGGATAGGTCAGCCAGCGCTCGTCGTGGATCGCGATCTCTCCGTCAGCGAGGAACTCGTAGGCAACGGACAGGCCATTGCCGCCTCGGTGCAGCCCGGCGCCGCCGGAGTCCGCGATCGGCTCGTACTTGACGATCCGCAGCGGGAAGTAAGCCTCGATAAACTCGTTCGGCACGTTGGTGAATCCTGGCCACAGCGAGTGTCCGTCGGGACCGTCGCCCACCGGCCGACCCGGAATCCCGCCGAAACCGATCTGGAACAACTGGAACCACTCACCGTTCTTGTCGTAACCCGAGTAGAACAGGTGCGGGCTGTCGGAGAATCCGGCGGCGTTCATCGCGTCCGGCGCACCCTGGCCCAGCACACCGCCCATGACGTCGAATATACGACCCAGCGCGTGCGTTCGTCCCGACAGCGCTGCCGGGAACTGCGGCTTCAGCAGGCTGCCCTCGGGTATGCGCACGTCGACGAGCTCGTAGAATCCGTCGTTGAACAGGATGTGCGGGTCGAACAGGTTGATCGTGAACGAGCCAAAGAACATCTTGAACATTTCTTCGTTGAGATAGAAGTTGATCGAGCTCTTCGCCTGGGGATCCGTGCCCTCGAAGTCGAAGATGGCCACGTCGCCCTCGCGCCACAGCTTGCACGCGATCTTGTACGGGCCTTTGCCGACGCCGTCGTCGCAAACGTAGTCCTCGAAGTACTGCGGCTCCTCGGGAACGATCATGTTGATGATCGTTCCCGAGGAGCCGCAGTATTTCGAGGACTATGTCTGCGACGACGGCGTCGGCAAAGGTCCGTACAAGATTGCGTGCAAGCTGTGGCGTGAAGGCGACGTCGCCATCTTCGATTTCGAAGGCACCGACCCGCAGGCGCAGAGTTCGATCAACTTCTATCTCAACGAAGAGATGTTCAAGATGTTCTTCGGCTCCTTCACCATCAACCTGTTCGATCCGCACATCCTTTTCAACGACGGTTTCTACGAGCTCGTCGACGTGCGAATTCCCGACGGCAGTTTGCTCAAACCGAAGTTCCCGGCTGCACTTTCCGGACGCACTCACGCGCTCGGGCGTATCTTCGACGTCATGGGCGGCGTGCTCGGTCAGGGTGCACCCGACGCGATGAACGCTGCCGGGTTCTCCGACAGCCCGCACCTGTTTTATTCCGGCTACGACAAGAACGGCGAGTGGTTCCAGCTGTTCCAGATCGGATTCGGTGGCATCCCGGGTCGGCCGGTCGGCGATGGCCCCGACGGACACTCGCTGTGGCCGGGATTCACGAACGTGCCGAACGAGTTCATCGAGGCGTACTTCCCGCTGCGCATCGTCCGGTATGAGCCCATCGTCGACTCGGGCGGTGCCGGCTTGCATCGTGGTGGCAATGGTCTGTCGGTCGCGTACGAGTTCCTCGCGGACGGAGAAATCGCGATCCACGACGAACGCTGGCTGACCTATCCGTGGGGCGTCCGCGGCGGCGAGCCCGGCATGCGCTCGACCAAGCGACTCGTGCGCAAGGACGGCGGCGAGGAGTGGCTGCCGGCGAAATGCGACGGTGTGAAGGTGAAGGTAGGCGACGTACTGTACTTCAACACCTGGGGCGGGGGCGGCTGGGGCGATCCGCTCGAGCGCGATCCTGATCACGTGCTTCTGGACGTCAACCGCGGCCTCGTGTCCGCCGAGGGCGCAAAACGCTATGGCGTGGCTATCGCCGGCGGCGGTGTGGATGCCGCGGCCACAGACAAGCTGCGCAAACAAATGCGCGAGGGTCGGGGGGAAAGCGGTTTGTTCAACATGGGCGGCACGATCGAGGACATCAAGGCTCGCGCCCTCGAAGAGACACACCTGCCGCCACCCGAGTCGCCGAACGCGTCATGACGGATATCCTTGCCACCCTGAAGTCGGAATGGACGCTCGCCCAGAGCGGCGCGATGTCTCGCGTGCCCCTGGATCACCAGCTCTATTCTGTCCTCAAGGCGGCAATCCTCGACGGCAGGATACCGTATGACGAGCAGATGCCGACCGAGCAGCAGCTCGCGGCGACCTTTGGCGTATCGCGGATAACGGCGAAGCGCGCCATGGATGAACTGGCCGCGGAGCAGCTGATCGCGCGATTCCGTGGCAAGGGCTCGCACGTCATCTACCAGTACAAGCCTCAGCCCGTGCGAGCGCCGCTGGTCGGCATGCTCGAAAACCTGATCGAGATGGGCAAACACTCGATTGTCCGCGTGATCTCGATCGACAAGGTCGTGCCACCGGAAGACATCCGGACGCTGCTGGGCCTCGGCGACGACGAAACGGCGCACCGCGTGATTCGGGTGCGCAGCAACGAGGAAGGCGAGCCCTACGCGTACTACGTCAGCCATACGGCTGGCATTGCAAAGGGCTTCACGAAGCGCAAGCTCGAGAGCACGCCGCGGCTCGATATCCTGCGCGAGAACGGTATCGACCTGACGCGCGTCGAGCAGGTGCTTTCCGCCGAGAATGCCTCACAGCAGATCGCGGACGACCTCGATGTCGAGCCGGGGGCCGCATTGCTGTCGATCCGGCGCCAGTCTTACAACGGCGGGGGCACTGTCGTCGATGTTCTCGACGGCCTGTATGCACCCAACCGCTTCCAGTACGCGATGGTACTGAGCCTCGATTGAGTGTCGTGCCCGGTAAGCGGGAACTCGTCTTTGGCGCCAGCGGCTACGTAGGGGGCCACCTGGTTCCGTACCTCACGAAGCAGGGCCGCCAGGTACTTGCAAGTTCGCGAAATCCTGAAGTCCTCGAGGCGCGCGGCTGGACCGGCGTCGAGCTCGCTCGCGCCGATGCGCTGGATCCCGGCACGCTCGACACCGTTCTCGAGGGCATCGATACGGCGTACTACCTCGTGCATTCGATGGCGGCCGGGAAGCACTTTCCCGAACTCGACGCCGAGGCGGCGGCGAACTTCCGGGATGCCGCTGCTCGGGCAGGCGTTCGTCGCATCGTCTACCTGGGTGGCCTGCTGCCGGAGCAGCCGAAGTCGGTCCACCTGAAGTCGCGATCGGAGACCGGTGACATCCTTCGG
>JAAUXY010006939.1_pt1 | contig 11943 bp, 12 predicted proteins | sample 7278121 | NCBI WGS metagenome assembly JAAUXY01 (sample SAMN14350117, study PRJNA611818) | marine sediment metagenome | isolation source: surface marine sediment (1.8m) | place: French Polynesia: Moorea | collected 2018-08
CCACCTGCACGGTGTGACACCCTCGGCGCGGCTCCAACTAAAACCTGCCGAGGGTATTGAAGCTGTCTTGTTGGATCAGGCCGATGCGGCGTTCGTCATTGGTGATGCACCGCTGCCGATGATTCAGGAACTCAGTACGACGTCCCAAAATGGGGACGCGGCATCCGATGCTATAACGCTCCATATGCTGGAACTCGACCTTCCGGCTGCCGTTACGGAGTATCAGCCTGCGACCGTGAACTATCCCGGCTTTGCAGACGAACTAGATACTGTCGCCATCCTTCCGACTTTGGTCAGCTACGATTTCACCCACAAGTCAACGCCGTACTTTCGGTGGCGGTGCAGAGAACTAGCAAGAATCGGCGAGACAGTACGTAGCAGATTAGAGGAATTGCGCGCGACTGGTCACAAGCAGTGGCACGCGACGTCGTGGGAGATGGAAGCCGGGAATTGGGAGAAGGATTCGTGCTTTTTCGGCACCGCTGAGGCGCCGGTTGTCAGCGAGGCTCCCGGCAACGGGACGCAGTTGGCTCGATTGGAAACAGAAGACGATGTTCGTGAAGCCCAAGCAATATTGAATCGTCTAGGATACGACTCCGGACCTGAAGATGGCATCTTGGGACCAAGGACATCAGCCGCATTAGAACAGTTTCGGACGGACCATAAAATAGCACGCTCGGCGAACATCATCACTGAAGTGCGCAGAACGATCGCCGCCGCAACGCAAGTCAGTTCATCCAAATTGTCGCAGGCGGAGAAGACGGCTCTGTTCGAGGACTATCTGCGTTGGCGCAATCAGAGGCGCCAGGCACGCTAAGACATGCCATCAAGCCTCCGTCCGATCCACCGCCACGTTGCGCCGCGTGCGGCAGGGTGTGGTTTGGGCTGTGGCGCCGCTCGAGGTGTATCTGCAGCCGGGAGCAGACATCGCTGCCGGTAGGTCCCAAAGGTGAGACCTAAGCAGACCACCCACTAGGTGGCACAAGACGTTTCGGTCTAGCCAAGGGTGAACTTGTACGCCGCGTCGTCACATGCCCGAGGTTAAGCCTCGGGCATGTGGAAACCGGGCGTCGAGAGGCTGAGGGCTTTTTCTTCTTCGGTCATGTCCTCAGGAATACTCTCAAACAACGGGGCCGAGAGATAGCGCTCGCCGGTGTCGGGAAGCATGCAGAGGATGACCGAACCGGGGGCGGCCTGTCCTGCGATCTGCATGGCGATCGCGAAGGTTGAGCCGCCGGAAACACCGGTGAAGGTACCTTCCTTCTGCGCGAGCTTGCGCGACCACTCCATGCCAACAGGGCCGGAAACCGGGATGAGATCGTCGTAGTATTTCTCGTCTATCGCCTCCTGCAGAACGAGAGGGATGAAATCGGGCGTCCAACCCTGAATGGGGTGGGGCTCGAATGCGGGGTGGCTTTCCGCCGGTGAGCCGTCGGGGTTGCGGCCTTGCGGGCGGGCGCTACCGACGATCTGGGCATTGGCCGGCTCGCTGAGAATGATCTTAGTGTCAGGTCGCATCTTGCGGAGTACGCGGCCAACGCCGGTGATCGTGCCGCCGGTGCCGTAGCCGGTGACATAGTAGTCGAGGCGCTCGCCGTCGAAGTCGGCGAGTATCTCGCGCGCGGTGGTGTTTTCATGAATGAGAGCGTTGGCATCGGTCTCGAATTGGCGCGCCAGGAACCAGCCGTTCGCCTCAACCAGTTCCAGAGCCTTTTGATACATGCCATAGCCCTTGGCCTCGCGCGGTGTGAGCACGACTTTGGCGCCAAGAAAGCGCATCATCCGGCGGCGTTCGATCGAGAAGCTGTCCGCCATGGTGACGACGAGCGGGTACCCCTTGGCGGCGCAGACCATCGCCAGGCCGATGCCAGTGTTACCGCTGGTGGCCTCGACCACCGTTTGTCCGGGTTTGAGAGCGCTGCTGCGCTCTGCTTCTTCGATGATGCTAACGGCGAGCCGATCCTTAACGGACGCCGCCGGGTTGAAAAACTCGGCCTTGACGTAGAGCCGAACATGCTTGGGTGCGAGCGTGTTAACGCGGATGCACGGCGTGTCGCCAACCGTCTCGAGGACGCTGTCATAGAGGCGTCCGCGGCCTTCAGTCGTCCTGGCATGTGCAGTCATTAGTCCTCCGGTTCGCTGAGTCGTTCGGGAGGCACGGCATTAAAGAAGAATCCTGCGCCGTGCAGACCGGACATCACGCCCGCGGTGCCGAACGCTTGCCCCGCACGAGACAATCGATCGCGACTTTGGTGCCATCGTCGGTCTCCACCGGTCGCTCGACAGGGCCCGCCTTTTCGATCTCGAGTTCGCCACCGAGAGCAGCGACCACCTGCTCAGCGGTATAGAGCACGTCGGGGTGCTGCGGGCCGCCGTACCCACGCTGCAGGTTTGCCGAATCGTGAGCGACGAGCAGGAACGAGCCGCTCGGCGCGACCGCCCGCGCCGCCCGCGACAGGATCGGCGTCAGCTCCGCCTGCGGGAGCTGGAGGTATAGCAGCGCGACCAGATCGAAACGGTGGACCTCCGGCTCGTAGCCACGCAGATCCGCCACCTGGAAGTCGATCTTGTCGGCGACCTGCCGTGCGGCTGCCAACTGTTTGCCTTTTTCGATAGCTACATCGGAGAAGTCGACGGCACGCACGGTCCAGCCCTGCTCCGCGAGCCACGCGGCATTGCGCCCTTCACCGGCCGCAAGATCCAACGCACTGCCGGGCGACAGGTTCGCGACTTCTGCCGCTAGGAAGCGGTTCGCAGCGACCGTCCAAATGAACTCCTTCGCCGAGTAGCGCCGGTTCCAATCTTCGCGTTGCATGGTCAGCAGCATAGCGCCGGGGCCGGCGTCCGCAACTTCCGCAGGGCAGCCGGTCCCGAAGACCCGTCGCCGCGGGTCGGGCGTCCTGTCCCGAGTTCCGTTTCGGGTCACATTTCCCCTTGAGACGGCGATTCCGGCCAAGTTCGAACCTGAGAGCTAGCCGGAGGAAGCGCGCCAGAACTTCCGAAAATGGTGGCTTAGCCGACCTGCCACAGAGGCTATCGGGACGGCAAGGGAAGCCATAAGGCGACATTCGATGCGACCTATGAGTCTCTACTCAGATCGGTAGGGCCGCCTTCCGTTCAGCTATGATTCCGCGTAACGATCCTCACGTCTCCCTCATCATGAATGAGGCGTTCGACAAGATCCGACCCAGCTCCTGCGCGTCGGCGGCAATATGAGTCGCGCCGGCATCGGTTAGGTGTCGTGCGTAGTGCGTCGTGTCCTGAATGTGGGTCCCGGCCGTCAAGCCGATCACGTCCATTTGCGCAGCGCGCGCGGCTTGGATACCAGCCTGGCTATCCTCAACCACGATGCATTGTGCCGGCGGAAAACCGAGCTGACCTGCGGCATGGAGGAATAGGTCCGGCGCGGGTTTCGAGCGCGCGACCATGCTGGCCGAGAAGATGTTGGGCTCGAAAAAATGGTGTAGACCAGCCGCCTTCAAGGTGGCGTGCAGGCGCGTCGGTTCGCTACCCGAAGCGACGCAGCTTGCGCAACGTAGCTTTTCTAATAGTTCGGTCATCCCGGAGATCGGCGCGACACCCCCACGGATTGCCGAGAGAATTTGCGTACGGAGGTCGGACGCGATCGCGTCACCTAGATCGACGCCGATGTCGCGCGACAGCGTCGCAATTAGGTGCTTCAACGAAAAGCCGAGAAAGCGCGCTGCAACTGTTTCGGGGTCGATCTCAATGCCATGGCGGCGCAGGACGCGTGTCGTCACGGCGCAGGCAAGGGGCTCGCTATCGACGAGCACACCGTCACAGTCGAAGATCACCAGCCTATTCAAACTCGGATCTGGTTTCCTGTCGTTCGCGGCTACCAACAGGTGAAACCGCCGTCGGCCAGAACGATGCTGCCCGTCATCAAACTCGCGGCGTCGGAGGCCAGGAACAGGACCACGGACGCGATTTCATCGGGCTGACCCAGACGGCGCATGGGCGTATCACGGAGCCAGTCCTTCTTCAGTACTTCGCCATTCTCCAACATTTTGAGCAATGGCGTGTCGATGTAGGTGGGCGCGACAGCATTGACTCGCACGCCGTGCTCCGCCCATTCCGCCGCCAATGAGCGGGTCAGGTGGTGAACAGCGGCTTTCGAAGCGTTGTAATAGGATTGCTCTTGCGGCCGGTTGACGATGTAGCCGGACATCGAACCGATGTTGACGATCGCACCCTGGCCGCGTTTGACCATGTGTCCACCGAAGGCGCGGCTGCACCAGAATACACCGTTTAGGTTGACGTCGATAACGTTCCGCCAGTGCTCGTCGGTGACATCTTCGGCGCCGACGCCACTCCGCGCGATGCCGGCGTTATTGACAAGGATATCGACACCGCCGAATTGCTCGACGAGGTCATTGGCGACTGAATTGGCTTGCTCCGGTTGGGTCACATCCAATGTTACGACTGTCGCCTCGTGACCCGTTTTGCCGAGCGCTGTCTGACCGGCCGTGGCGACATTCGAGTCCACATCGGCGATCACGACGGCGGCGCCCGCTTCCGCAAGTGCCTGTGCGGAGGCAAGGCCAATGCCGCGGCCGCCGCCGGTAACAACCGCGACCCGGCCCGACAGGTCCAACTTTTCCAGATACATAATCTCCCACCGATTTTGTTATCGTTTCCGTTCTTTATTTGACAGCGCCAAACGTCAGACCGCGCACGAGTTGCCGCTGGCTGAACCAGCCGAACACCAAGATCGGCGCGATCGCCATCGTCGAGGCCGCAGAAAGCTTTGCCCAGAACAGCCCCTCCGGTGCCGAGAAGGAGGCGATGAAAGCCGTCAGCGGCGCCGCGTCTGATGTGGTCAGATTGAGGCTCCAGAACGCTTCGTTCCAGGCCAGGATGATCGACAACAGTGCCGTCGAGGCGATGCCGGGCAGGGCCAATGGCATGAGGATATAGATCAACTCCTCCCGGGCCATGGCCCCGTCCATACGGCCCGCTTCCAGGATCTCTGGCGGCACCTCTTTGAAGAAGGTGTAAATCATCCACACGATGATTGGCAGATTGATCAGTGCATAGATAAGGATCAGGCCGATATGCGTGTCCGTCAGTCCCAAATCGCGGAAGATCAACGCGATCGGCACCAGGACACCGACCGGCGGCAGCATCTTGGTCGACAGCATCCACAGCAGCGTGCCGCGCGTTCGCTTGGTCGGAAAAAACGCCATGGCGTAAGCTGCTGGAACGGCGAGAATTAGGCCCAGCAGCGTGGAGCCGAAGGAGATGACGATGCTGTTGGTCGCGAACTTTAGATAGTCGGCGCGTTGCTGCACGGCCGCGTAGTTCTCGAGCGTCGCGTCAAAGAATAGTGACGGCGGCGTCGAGACCGCTTCGACCTCGGTCTTGAAGCCGGTTAGCAGCATCCAGAAGATCGGGAAGAACATCAGCAGGGCAACACCCCAGCCCAGCACCGTCACCGTAATTTTTTGTCTGTGTTTGCTCATCCGAAACCTTCCTCACGCATCCAGGTTGCGGGCGACGGAGCGCACCAGGAAGATCGCCACGATGTTTGCGAGAATGATCGCGATCACACCGCCGGCCGACGCCCCCCCAACGTCGAATTCCAGCAGCGCCCGGATGTAGATCAAGTAGGCGAGGTTCGTGGATGCCAATCCGGGACCGCCGGATGTCGTGACGAATATTTCGGCGAAGATCGTCAGAAAGAAAATCGTCTCGATCATGATGACGACGCTGATTGCGCGACCCAGATGCGGCAGCACGATGTAGAAAAACATCGCCACCGGTCCGGCGCCGTCGAGACGGGCTGCTTCCTTCTGTTCCGTGTCGAGCGACTGAATGGCGGTCAGCAGAATCAGCGTTGCGAACGGCAGCCATTGCCAGGCTACGATCAAGATGATGGAGGTCAGCGGCAAATTGCCGAACCAATCGATGGCCTGAAATCCGAATAGCTGCGTCAAATAAGCGATCACGCCGTTGACCGGATGCATGAGCATGTTTTTCCAGATCAGGGCGCTGACTGTCGGCATGACAAAGAACGGCGAGATCACGAGAACGCGCGCCACGCCGCGGCCAAAGAACTCCTGGTCATAGAGCACGGCCAACAGCGTGCCCAAACCAACGGTGATGACGAGCACCCAACCGACCAGCAGCAGCGTGTTGAACATCGCCGTCCACAGCGCCGGATCGGCCAACAGGAATTCGTAGTTGCTGAAGCCGGCAAAACCGGTAATCAGCGGATTGATGAGGTTGTAACGCTGCACGGAGAACCACAGCGTCATCGCCAGCGGCACGATCATCCATAGCAGCAGAACAAGAACGGCTGGTGCCACTAAGGGCAGTGTTTGCGCCCGGCTGCCCACGCTTGTCGAAACGGCCATGTCAACGCTCCCCCAGCGATGCCACGCTCTCCACCCCACCAGAAAAAATGGCGGACGATTGGATTTCGTCCGCCATTCAAGTCATCCGTCAGGGAGGTTCCAGTTATTTGATGTAGCCAGCCTGTTTCATCGTCCGTTCGGTCGCGGTTTGGGCGGTGGCCAACGCCTCCTCAACCGTCTTCTGACCGGACAACGCCGCTGCGATTTCCTGTCCAACCTGGGTTCCGATGCCTTGGAAGTCCGGAATGGCCGCGAACTGCACACCGGTGTACGGGACCGGCTCGGCCGTCGCATCCGCCGGATCGGCGGCGAGAATGGCGTCGAGCACGAAGTTGGCGAACGGTGCGGCCTCGACATAGGCACCGGTCTCATAGGTGGACCGGCGGGTGCCTGGAGGTGCGACAACCCAGCCTTCGGACTCACCGACCAGCGTCACATACTCCTTCGAGGTTGCCCATTTCAGGAACTGCTTCGCCGCCTCTTCCTGCTTCGACGACGCAGGAATGGCCAGCGCCCAAGCCCAGGCCCAACCGGCGCCCTTGTCGACGGCCGCAATCGGCGCATTGGTGAAACCGGTCTTGTCCGAGACCCGGCTGTCACTCGGGTTGAAGATGAACCCGGCCGCCGACGTGGCATCGACCCACATCGCACAATTGCCGCTGGCAAACAGTGCGCGGTTCTCGTTGTGGCCGTTCGAGCTGGCACCCGGTGGGCCGTAGTTGTTCATCAGGTCAACGTAGAAGGTGACCGCCTCTGTCCACTCCGGCGATGTGAGTTGCGGGTTCCACTCCATGTCGAACCAGCGGCCGCCGAATGTGTTTACGAGCGTCGAGACGAACGCCATGTTCTCGCCCCAGCCCGGCTTGCCGCGCAGGCAGATGCCAAACTGGTCGTTGTCCGGATCGTGCAACGCCTCCGCGAACGTAACGATGTCGTCGTACGTCGGTTGCGCCGGCATTTCGAGGCCGGCTGCCTCGAACAGGTCGGTGCGGTAGAAGGTAAACGAGCTCTCCGCGTAGAAGGGTACGGCGTAAAGCGTGTCGTTCGCCGATAGGCTGTTGCGGACCGGCTCGAAGATGTCATCGTAGTCGTAGTCGTCGCCCAAATCGTCGAGCTGGACCAGCCAATCCTGCGCGCCCCAAATCGGTGTCTCGTAGGCGCCGATGGTGATGATGTCGAATTGCCCGCCGCCGGTCGCGATGTCAGTCGTGACTCGCTGGCGCAGGACATTCTCTTCCAGAACCACCCAGTCGAGTTCAATGCCGGTCGCCTCCTCGAACTGCGGCGACAGCTTCTGCATGATGATCATGTCGGAGTTGTTGACGGTCGCAATCGTCAGCTTGGTCTGTGCTTGCGCGATGGCCGTGGTGGCCAAGAGCGAAGCCGCAAACGCAGCTGCAAAACGGAGCTTCGTCACAGGCTAGCCTCCCTATGTGTGATTTATCGAACTGAGCATATGCTCACCATATGAGCTATTACTCTCACAGACGCCCGATGTCAACAGTGGGATGTTGTCACCCGGGCGACCGTCGAAAACGAGGTTGGCGGGGTTCGCTCTTAGGGCAGGGCGAGGATCGCCCTGGCGGCGCTTTCATCGGTGATGAGGCCGGAAATGAGCTTGCCGAGAAGCGCCGCGCGGATGGCGACGGCCTTACCCGCGCCGCCGGCGACGGCGATCGTTAGCCGCTGCGGCGGGCTATCGAGTGGGATCCCGATCGCTCGATCGGCGACGGAGCCGCTGAGGATCTGGCCATCTTGGTCAAAGATCCAGGCCGAGCTATCGCCAACCGCGCCCAGATTGAGAAGTTCAGCGAGTTCCTCGTCATTGACGAAACGATCGCGATGCAGCGGCCCACCCCAGACCACCTCGCCAATCCCGAGGAAGGCAACCTTGGCTGTCGCCGCCAAGGCGCTCACATTCTTGTAAGACCGTTGCGACTGGAGGAGGGCGCGTTCCTGGGCGGTGTCGGCAATCACCGGCATCGGCATGGGGAAACACTCGGCGCCAACCCGGTCGGCTAGGTGCATGACGACCTCGTACCGGCTGGCCCGTCCATCGCGCGTCATATTGCCCACCAGGGACACGACTTTGTGTTGTGGACAACTCATACGCGGCAGCTGATCGATAGTCGCCCGCAGCGTGCGACCGGTTGCGAACGCCAGCACCAGTGGCGCGCGCTGGGTCAGGAGGTTTTGTAGGTAGGCGGAGGCGCGTTCTGCGATGCCGGGGACCGGATCGCTGGATGACGGGTCGACCGGCGCGACCTCGCACAGCTGCAGCCCGTAGCGCTCACGCAGGTCCTCCGCCAACGCCTCGCATTCACCAATCGGATGGTCGAGGTGGAACCTTATGAGGTTTTCAGACACCGCCAGAGAGACCAAGCGCTGCGCTGCCTGCCGCGAGACGCTCAGCTTTTTGGCGATTTCCTCTTGGGTGTTGCCGCCGACATAGTAGAGCCAGGCAGCGCGCGCCGCGAGATCGAGTTTCTGCGCCTGCCTGTCGTCCAACGGCATGATACCCCTTGATCTGCGCGGTCACTGAGCAATTGCTCAGCCTATCTTCTTTTGCGCCACTTGACCAGCTACGCCGGAGCGTTATCCATTGGACTGCTATGGCGTGTGTTGGTGGGGCGCACTACGACCAGGCGGATGACTTCCAGGAAGGTCTTCCGGCCCGAGTTGCGCAGGGCAAGGTCAGAGCTACCCTCGATCAAATCGAGTTGGGCACTGGCTCACGATCAAGCTGATCTATCCAGACCGGATCGGCTCAATTATGGGCCTGGTCGCGAACGATGCCCATGAGTGGGTCTATCTCTCGAAGATGACACCGAATGAGGTCGCCTTCTTCAACATTTGCGACAACCTCGGCAAATGCTCCATCGCGCACAGTGCGCTAGACATGGTCGAGGACAGCAGCATCGACGTACCGAGAAAGAGTATCGAGAGCCGCACGCTCGTCAGATATTAGGTTTTCAGGATACTGAGACGCCGCACCAGACTCCCCTGGGTAAGGAAGATAAAGCTATGACAAAAACAATTCTGATAACCGGTTCGACCGACGGCATCGGGTTGGAAACAGCGAAGATGTTGCTTCAATCGGGTCACCATGTGCTGCTGCACGGGCGCAATCCGGCAAAGCTGGCGGCAGCGGAGAAAACGCTCGCCGCGCTGTCAGGCGATGGGCGCATCGAAAGTTACGTCGCCGATCTGTCGCGTTTGGCCGATGTCGAGGCCCTTGCAAACGCAGTGGCCGAGAACCACGCCAAACTTGATGTGCTCATCAATAATGCGGGCGTCTACAATGCGCCTGATCCTGTCACCGACGATGGGCTCGATATCCGGTTTGCTGTTAATACGATCGCGCCTTATCTGCTGACACAACGGCTTTTGCCGCTGCTTGGAACGGCTAGTCGCGTGGTCAACCTGTCCTCCGCGGCTCAGTCTTCGGTCGATCCGAATGCATTGGGAGCAAAAGGCAAACTATCCGACGGCGCGGCCTATGCGCAAAGCAAACTGGCTCTGACAATGTGGTCTCGCAGTCTGGCGCTTTCACTGAAGCGTCGCGGTCCGGCCATCATCGCAGTCAATCCCGGGTCAATGCTTGGTAGCAAGATGGTGCAACAGGCCTTTGGCGTGGCGGGCCGCGATATCCGCTTGGGCGCCGAAATACTCTGTCGTGCGGCTCTAGCCGATGAATTCGCGGCTGCTTCCGGGTACTATTTCGACAACGATTCAGGCCAGTTCGCCGAACCCCATCCCGATGCGCTTGATACGCGGAAATCCGAAGAGACCGTAAGTGCCATCGAGACGGTCTTGGCTGAAAAGCTGCGACTGTCAGAAGGCCATTTCCACCGGGTCGTTCAGTGAGAACCTCATGACTAGGTGGACTGAAGTCAATTCCGAACATCGGCACACGAACGACCGTAGCAGATGTCAAAGCGGACGTGCCGTGGACACACCGGGCATGGCGAAAACTAGCCAAACTCCGATATCAAGTGCACTTCGCGTGATGCGTGGATTCGGCGGTGTAACGCGTCTAATCTCCGTTACAGGAGGGCTGTGTGGAGCGCCGCCTTGCCGCCATTCTTGCGGCCCCACGTGTTTGGGTATTCACGCCTTATGGGGCTGGCCGGCACGTTGGCACGCCGCGAGCTCTTGAGTAAGGCGTGAGAAGAAAAAGAGGACCCATCATGCCGCCGAAGAAAAACCCGCTGAAACTCAACAAACTTCAACTGCGGACATTGACCTTGGCGCAACTGCTTGCTCAGGATCCTAATTATGCCCAACGGGAAGAAACGACAGGCGCTGTCACCCTGTTGCAGATCCCGCACGCCCATGGCGATCATCTCCACATTGGCCGGTTCACGGTCTCAAAAAGGGAAGCGAGTGGTCTAAGAAATCCCGCGGTATGGTCTGCGCTGGCGCGGAAGGGGCTGGTTCGCATCGATGGTCCGATTGCGATTACCTTGACCGCCGAGGGCGTGTCTTATGATACGGGATTCGGCGATCGTTTCTTGGTCCCGTCCGACCATTAGGATTAACCGACCGGCCCTGCAAGAGCGCTGGATTGTGCCCCTGGCTTGCATGATCAGCATTCGCGCCGGGTCGCCGGAGTGTTAGCCTCCTTTCCATGCTCGGCTTGTTTGGTGTTTTCGGTCGCTCCCACGAGCTGCGGCGTCTCGACCAGGCGTTGCTCGGCGTGGACCTTAACCCGCGGCTCGTGCCAGAAGCGGTAAAGCTCACCACACTGAAGCTGCTCAGGGAGGCCGGTGCGGGCCGCGACCAGGCCTCGTACGTCGCCGCGGCGGAGCTTCTCGGTTACTGCGTTTTGGGTGCGCAAGGTTTCACCGAGCGCAACGACCCAAGTCTAACGGAAGCCGTGGAGGTGCGCTTGGCAGCCGCCTTGGAGGCTGGTGACAGCTTGGATGCCCGCGTCGTGCTCCTGACGCTGCACGCCGGCGTGATTCAGCCGAGTGTGGTCGCGCGCTACAGCCTGGAAACGGGCTGACCTAGCTAGTCAGTTGAGAACGAGCCGGTAACGCACAATCCGGTTACTGTCAGAGTCGGCGAAAAAGTACGTCGGCCCGTCAATCTCGACGCCTTCGGGATCATCGAATTTGTTGGGGCCGATGCCGGGCGTGCCGTCGCCCAAGACACCAACGACGCTCCCGTCGATGTCGATCATGACGATGCGATGAGCGTCCTGGTCGGCGACCACCAGCCTGCCAACAATGTCCACATCTAGATAACGTGGCCCCGTCCAACCATATTCCGGGCCATCGAGAACAGCGAGAACATCAAGGTCTGGTGAGAACTTCACAATGCGGCGGTTCCCCATATCTGCGACAAACAAATCGCCATTGGGATCGACGGCAATGTCATGGGCGCCCAGCAATCCGGATGCTGCGGCGACTGGTTGGCCATCTTCGAAGGCGACAATCGTACCTAGCCCAGATGACGTAGCGTAGATCCGACCGTTGGGATGGGCCGCGGCGCCTTCCGTGCGAATGACGCCGGTAAGTGAGCCGACCAGTTCCGGCTTGCCTGACGGGAATGCATAGATGGC
>JAAUXY010141412.1_pt1 | contig 11942 bp, 11 predicted proteins | sample 7278121 | NCBI WGS metagenome assembly JAAUXY01 (sample SAMN14350117, study PRJNA611818) | marine sediment metagenome | isolation source: surface marine sediment (1.8m) | place: French Polynesia: Moorea | collected 2018-08
CACTGGATGCCCTGCTTCTCGGCGAGCAGCGACCCGTGCGCGAACCGGTTGAGCGACCGGTCGACCATCATGTCGAGCGCCGTCTCGGCCTGGGCGATCCAGCGCATGCAGTGGGCCAGCCGCGCCGGGCCGAGCCGGTACTGGCCGAGCAGGTGGCCCTGGCCGCGCCCGCCGAGCATCTGGTCGTCGTGCACCCGTAGATCCTCGATGAGGATCTCGGAGTGGCCGGTCGAGCCGTGCATCGTCTCGATCTGGCGCACCTCGTTCCACCCCTCCTGGGGGAGGTCGATGATGAACGCACTGTTGCCGGCCTGCGGGATGTCCGGGTTGTCCTCGGTGCGACAGATCAGGATCGCGAAGTTGGCGCGGTGCGCATTGGAGATGAACCACTTGTGTCCGTTGATCACCCACTCGTCGCCGTCCTGGTAGGCGCTGGTCTGGATCAACGTCGGGTCCGAACCGGCGACCTCCGGCTCGGTCATCGCGAAGCACGACCAGACGCGGCCCTCGCACAGCGGCTCGAGGTACTTCTCCTTCTGCTCGTCGGTCGCCCAGTGCAGCAGCGTGTGCATGTTGCCCTCGTCGGGCGCCTGACAGTTGAACACCCACGGCCCGTACGTCGACTTGGCCGCCTCCGCCTGCACCATCGCCAGCTCGACGTGACCGAGGCCCATGCCGCCCCACTCCTCGGGCATGTGCGGCAACCAGATCCCGGCCGCGTGGGCCTGCTTGCGCATGTCGATGAGGACCTCGATCCGCTCGCGGCCTTCCAGTCCGGGTCCGCCGTCGGTGCCCTCGATCCGTGCTTCACCCGGCTTGACGACGGTGTCGACGAAGTCGCGGATGCGCTTGCGGATGTCCTCGAGCTCGGGCGTGAGGGAGAAGTCGATGGCCATCACGACACATTGGCAGACGTCGGTCAGCTGCCCCGGTGCCGGAGCGCGGCCGGGGTACGGTGGCGCGGGGGTCGCCCCCCGCCCGCTCCTGGTGCTCCTCGCCGCCGCCGTTCTCGCCACGGCGTGCGGCTCGGACGGCGACGAATCGACCGCCGAGGCGGAGGCGAGCCCGACCGCGACCGAGGCGGCCGACGCGCAACAGGAGGCCCCGATCACCGACTCGGCCACCGACTCGATCGACGATTTCGTGCCGGCCACCGACCGGCCGATTGCGACCACCACGACGACCACCACGCCGCCGCCGTCGACGACCACGACCACCACGACGACGACCACGTCCACCACCACGACGACGACCACGTCCACGACGACGCTCCCCATCCCAGTCGTCCCGGGCGCCCTCGACCTCGACCAGGACTTCGTCGGGCTCGGCTTCTCGGTCGAGGGCCGGCCGATCTTCGCCGAGCGCTACGGCACGCCGGGTGGACGTCGTGTCTTGGTGATCGGGGTGATCCACGGCAACGAACAGGACGGGTTGCTGATCGTCGACGAGCTCCGGCGACGGGAAGTCCCCGAGGGCCTCGAGCTGTGGCTGGTCGAGTCGATGAACCCCGACGGCGTGGTCGTCGACGACCGCCACAACGCCAACGACGTCGACCTCAACCGCAACTTCCCCTACAACTGGGGGCCGATCGGTGTGCCGGGCGACGGGCAGTACGCCGGCACCGGACCTGCCAGCGAGATCGAGACCCAGGTGATGGTCAACTTCCTGGAGCAGCTCCGCCCGGACATCTCGATCTGGTACCACCAGGACGCGTTCCTCATCATCCCGGGCACGGGCCGCTCCGGCCGCATCAAAGCCCGCTACGCAGAACTGACCGGGTTGCCCCTCGCCGACTGCTGCGGCACCGGTGGGATCTACACCGGCATCGCAGCGACGTGGGCGAATCAGGAGCTCGAGGCCGAAGACGCGGTCTCGTTCATCGTCGAGCTCGGCGCCACCACGTCGCCCGAAGAGGTCAGCACCCACGCCGACGCCGCCCTAACCGTCTTCGCCGAAGGTTGAGTCCATCGGGGACAGGCCCCGGTGGACTCAACCTCCTAGGGTCGGGGCATGTCCGACATCGTGGTGGACCCCGACATCGAGGCTGCCGCAGACCGCGAGTGGAAGCGACTGGCAGCGCCGGGGACGTGGTTCACCGGAGCCGAGCGGGTGGCGATCGCCCGCACGGCCCGCGGCGGTGACCCGGGCTCGGACCTCGCTCCGGCGGCCGCCGATGCAGCGCGGCGCATCCACGACGAGCCGGCGACGATCACCGAGGCGTGGGTCGGATCCCTCGAGGCCGCCGGGCTCACGCGCCGGGCCTACGTCGAAGTGCTGGGAATCGTCGCCCGGCTGCGGACCCTCGACACGTTCACGTTCGGGCTCGGGCTCGCGCCCCGAGGGCTGCCCGAGCCGGTCGCCGGCGAGCCGAGCCGCGAGCAGGTCGACGGGGCGGGCTTCGACGGCGGTTGGGTGCCGACGGTCGGCGCGGCCGGTCCGCCCAATGCCCTGTCCGGCGTGCAGGCCGAGCACGACGCACTTCACGATCTGCACGGGCACCTCTACCTCGAACCGCGCGGCGGCGACGGCTACACGATGGGCAACATGGCGGTCGTCCGCAACGGCCTCAGCCGCTCCCAGATGGAGTTCGTCGCGGCGCGGACGTCGCTGCTCAACGACTGTTTCTTCTGACTGTACGCCCACAGTCATCTGCTCCGTGTGAGCAGCCGGACCAACGACGAGACGATCGACCTGCGCGCCGTCGGCAACTCGACGATCGACTCCGGGCTCCCTGGGGGCGCCGAACTGAGTGCACTGACCGACGCTGCCGTGCTGCGCGACCCCGACGAGATGCCGATCGCCCGCGCCGCCGCCGTCGAGGCGCTGGGGGCGGCGGCCACGATGCGGGCGCTCGCCGTCGCCGGCAACTTCGAGATGATGAACCGCCTGCTCGACGCCATCGGGGTCGGTCCCACCGAGCAGATGCGCGACATCGGCGACGTGATCGCCGTCCCCCTGCCCGCCCGCTGGCAGTGACCCGTTCCCGGAAATCTGCACCGAACTGCCCGCCCAGCGGGCACCACGGGACAGAATTCGGGAGGGTCGAACGCCGTTCCCGGAAATCTGCACCGAACTGCCCGCCCAGCGGGCACCACGGGACAGGATTCGGGAACAGACCGCCCCTAGACCCAGCGGGCGAAGACGTCCAAGGGTTCGCGTTCGGTCTGGAGGGCGTTGATCGGGTGGTCCCAGTCGGCGTGGCCGATCGCCACGCCGCAGAACAACCGCTGGTCGTCGGGTGCTCCGACGAACTCGCTGACCGCCCCCTGGTACACCGCCCATGCCTCCTGCGGGCACGTGTCGAGTCCCGCCTCCTGGGCCAGCAGCATGAACGTCTGCAGGAACATCCCCAGGTCCGACCACTGCGGCGGGCCCATCTGCTCCTCGATGAAGCAGAACAGGCCGGCCGGCGCGCCGAAGAAGTCGTAGTTCTTGGCCAGCTGCAGCAGGCGAGCGGGCTTGTCCTCGCGCGGGATCCCGATCAGCGCGTACATGTCCTCGCCGACCTTGAACCGCGACGACCGGTACGGCTCGGTCAGCCCCTTCGGATAGATGTCGTAGGCCGGCGGCTCGATCGGCCGGCCGTCCATGAACTCCCGGAACCGGGCCATCGAGTCGCCGTTGACGACGTAGATCCGCCAGGGCTGCACATTTCCGCCCGACGGGGCTCGCGCGGCGAGCGTCAGCAGGCGGGCGATCGTGTCGTCGTCCACCGGATCGGGTCGGAACGCGCGTACCGACTTGCGCCGGTTGACGGCCTCGGTGACGTCCATCGCCGCAGTCTGGCGAACGCCCGCTGACGGGCACGAATCCTCCGCCGGACATGGACCGGACGGCGAGGGAGCGGAAACCGCCTGCGGCTCGGCCGGTGCGACGCCTCTAGAGTCGCGCCGCATGACCGGCGTCGCGCAGCGGATGTGGGCCGACCAGGATCGGCACCGCGGCGATCGGGGCCGGTTGTTCCGGTCGGTGAAGCAGGCGGTCGGCGCCGTGCGGGTCCTCTACCCAGGGTCGTTCGTCGACATCGCTCCGTCGTTCGTGTTCCCGTCGGTCACCTACGTCGACACCGATGCGCGGGCGGCGAAGTTCTTCGCCGACGAGCGCGGCATCGAGGCGATCATCGCCGAGCAGGACGCGGTGCCCGCCCGCCGGGAGATGCGGTTCATCCACAGCGACTACACCGGCGACCTGGGCATCGAGCCGGAGAGCTTCGACCTGCTGGTCTCGCTCTATGCGGGCTTCGTCTCGGAAGCGTGCACCCAGTACCTGCGGGTCGGTGGGACGTTGCTCGTCAACCCGAGCCACGGCGACACGGCGATGGCGTCGATCGACGACCGGTATGAGCTGATCGGCGTCGTCAAGGCCCGGTCCGGCGAGTACCGCGTCAGCACCAGCGACCTCGAGAACCACCTGATCCCGAAGAAGCCGGTCGAGATCACCGCGGCGTTCCTCCATGCCCGAGGGCGGGGCATCGCCTACGTCACGGCGCCGTTCGCGTACCTGTTCCGGCGTCTGCGCTGACGGCTCACCGCATGGCGGGACCGCTCCACTCGCGATGCTGCACAATGGCGCGGTGACCGACGACGCCGGCGCGGACCCGGACGGCGAGTTGATGGACGCCGCGATCGAGGCCGCCGGCACGGTGCGGACCGCCACCGCGCCGAACCCGTGGGTCGGCGCTGCCGTAGCGACGACGGACGGCCGGGTGCACCTCGGAGCAACGGAGCCGCCTGGCGGGGCCCACGCAGAGATCGTCGCGCTCGGCGCGGCGGGCGATGGGGCCCGCGGGGCGACGCTGGCCGCGACCCTCGAGCCCTGCGTCCATCACGGGCGGACGGGACCGTGCACGGAGGCGATCATCGACGCCGGAATCGCCCGGGTCCTCGTCGGCGCCGAGGATCCCGACCCGCAGGTGGCGGGCGCCGGGATCCGCCGGCTGCGGGACGCCGGTCTCGACGTCGTGACCGGGGTCCGCACGGACGAGGTGACGCGCCAGCTCGCGCCGTACCTCCACCACCGCCGGACCGGACGACCCTTCGTCGTGCTCAAGCTGGCCGCCACGATCGACGGGCGCACTGCGGCACCGGACGGGTCCAGCCAGTGGATCACCGGCGAGGAGGCGCGCCGCGACGCCCACCGGCTGCGGGCCGAGAGCCAGGCGATCGTCGTCGGTGCGGGCACCGTGCGGGCCGACGACCCGTCGCTGACCACCCGCCTCGTCGACGGCCCGGACCCGTTGCGCATCGTCCTCGGCACCGCCCCGGCGACGGCCGCCATCCGCCCGTGCCGAGAGTGGGAGGGCCCGCTCGATGGGCTGCTCGACGAGCTCGGCGCCGAGGGCGTGCTGCAGCTGATGGTCGAGGGCGGCGCAAGAGTCGCAGCGTCGTTCCACCGGGAGGGACTCGTCGACCGGTACGTCGTCTACCTCGCGCCGGCGATGTTCGGCGGCGACGACGCTCGCCCCCTCTTCACCGGACCCGGTGCACCCACGATCGGGGAGTTGACTCGAGGCCGGTTCACGGCGATCGATCGGCTCGGTCCGGACGTGCGCCTCGTCATCGAGCCGGCTTCCGGCGAGGGGTGATGTCGGCACTCGTCGCCACACCGAGCGGGATCGCCGATTCCGACGTCGTCAGCTGGCCGGCGGCGGTCGCATCGCTCTCGCTCGTCGTCCTGACGGTGGCGTTGGCCGCCGTGCTGCGGCTCGGCGTCGGGCGCGACATCGTCATCGCCTCGGTTCGCGCCGCCGTCCAGCTGCTGGCCGTCGGACTGCTCTTCACGGTCCTGTTCGAGTCGACAGGTGCTCGCTGGTGGGCGTTCTCCTGGATCGTCGTGATGATCGGGGTCGCGACCTTCGTCGTCGTCCGTCGCGCCGAGCACCACGTCACCGGCCTGCTGCCGGTCACGCTCGGCACCGTGCTCGGCTCGACCGCCATCAGCCTCGCCGTCGTTTTCGGGTTCGGCGTGCTCAACGACGAACCCGTGGCGCTGGTCGTGATCGCCGGGATCACGATCGGCAACGCAGTGCCCTCGGCGGTGCTCGCCGTCAACCAGTCCGTCACCCTGAGCCGTGACCGGGTCGGCGAGATCGACGCGGTGCTGGCCCTGGGCTTCAACCGCCTCCAGGTGATGCAGTTCATGGCGCCCCGGGCCGCCCGCACCGCCCTCATCCCGCAGATCGAGCGCACCAAGGTCGTCGGCCTCATCGCCCTCCCTGGTGCGATGACCGGCCTGCTGCTGGCCGGTGTCGACCCGGTCGACGCGGTCGTGATCCAGCTCCTGGTGATGTACCTCGTGCTCGGCACGGCGACCCTCTGCGTCGTGGCGATCACCGCCGTCGTGACCTACCACTCCGTCGATGACGAACTCTCCGTCGAGGGCTGGGTCCGCGAGCGCTAGTTGTACTTGGCCGGGTCGAGTACAACTAGATCCTGTGGCCGAGGCGGTCGCGTTTGGTGTCCAGGTAGCCGGCGCTGTCCGCGGTGGGCGGGACGACGATCGGCACGAGGTCGTCGACGCCCAGACCGCTCGCCACCAGTCCGCCCGCCTTGGCCGGGTTGTTCGACAGCAACCGGACCGACGTGACGCCGAGGTCGGACAGGATCGCCGCTGCGACGTCGTACCGTCGGGCATCGACCGGGAGACCCTGGGCCACGTTGGCGTCGACGGTGTCCAGCCCGGCGTCCTGCAGCTCGTAGGCCCGGATCTTGTTCGCCAACCCGATGCCGCGCCCCTCGTGCCCCCGCAGGTAGACGACGACGCCGCGACGCTCGGTGGCGATCGCGGCGAGTGCGGCGGCGAGCTGCTCGCCGCAGTCGCATCGCTGCGAGCCGAGCACGTCACCGGTCAGGCACTCGCTGTGCAGCCGGGTCAGCACGCGCTCGCCGCCGTCGATCGACGGGTCCCCGGCGACGATCGCCAGGTGCTCGGCACCGTCGGCGGCCCGGTACGAGACGACGCGGAACTCGCCGTGCTCGGTCGGCAGCCGGGCGTCGCCGACGCGGTCGACGGAGATCCGAGCCGGCAGCGGTTCGATCGCGCTCACACCAACACCCGGCCGTACCCGGTCGTCCGCTGCTCCAGCGGCCGCCCCAGCCGGACGGCGAACTCGGCGAACCGATCGGCGGTCATCGCTTGGCCGTGACCGGCTCCGGCCGCCCGCGAGATGTTCTCGTCGACCAGCGTGCCGCCCAGGTCGTTGCAGCCGGCCCGCATCAGCTGCTCGACGCCGTCGAGACCGATCTTCACCCAGCTCGCCTGGACGTTGGGAACCAGCGCCCCGTACGCGAGCCGGGCGACGGCATGGACCAACACCGTCTCCCGGAACGTCGGGCCCCGCCGCGCCTTGCGCTGGAGGTAGATCGGCGACGCCATGTGCACGAACGGCAGCCCGACGAACTCGGTGAACCCACCGGTCTCGCGCTGCAGGTCACGAGTGCGAACGAGGTGGCGCGCCCAGTGCACCGGCTCCTCGACGGCGCCGAACATCATCGTCACGTTCGAGTGCAGCCCGACCCGGTGGGCGACCCGGTGCGCTTCGAGCCACTCGTCGGTGTCGATCTTGTCCGGGCACAGGATCGCCCGCACATCGTCGTCGAGGATCTCCGCAGCCGTTCCGGGCAGTGACGCCAGGCCGGCGTCGCGCATCCTCGTCAGGTAGGACCCGAGGTCCTCACCCAGCCGCCGGGCGCCCTCGGTGACCTCGAGCGCCGTGAACCCGTGGACGTGGATCTCCGGCGCCGCTTCCTTCACCGCACGTGTCACGTCGAGGTAGTACTCGCCGTCGAAGTCGGGGTGGATCCCGCCCTGCAGCGTGACCTCGGTGGCGCCGAGGTCGGCGGCCTCCCGCACCCGCTCGGCGATGTCGTCGAGCGTGAGCAGGTACGGCGTTCCGCGCAGGTTGAGCGACAGGGGGCCCTTCGAGAACCCACAGAACCGGCACTTGAAGGTACAGACGTTGGTGTAGTTGATGTTCCGGTTGGCGACCCAGGTCAACGTGTCGCCGGCGATCTCCCGACGCCGCCGGTCGGCGAGCTCGGCGACCGCCACCACTTCGGTCCCCCGTGCGCTGAACAGCGTCACCAGCTCGTCGACACCCGGCTCGGCCCCCGCCTCGACCGCCGCCAGCACCTCGGCCACCGGCCCCCGCAGCGGCTGAAGCCGGCCGGGAACGACCGTCGGGGGCGCGTTGTCGGCGCCCGAGTACCACGCCGTCGACCGGTGCCCGACCAGGACGAACTCGGCGCCGTCGGCGACGGTGTCGGCGGCGGTGGTCTGCTCGGGCCAGACCGCCCCCGGATCGTCGCGGCCGAGCAGCTCGGCGTCGGCCCGGTCGATCACCGGGAAGTGCAGCGCCGGGTCCACCCAGCGGTCCCGCGCCCGGACGAACTCGGGATAGACGGTCAGCCGGGGTGCCAGCACGTGTCCGTGCGACTCGGTGACCTCCCGCAGCCGGTCGAGGTCCGGCCACGGCCGCTCCGGGTTGACGTGGTCGGCGGTGACCGGCGAGACGCCGCCCCAGTCGTCGATGCCGGCGCCGAGCAACGAGCCGAAGTCGTCGGACAGGTTGGGCGGCGCCTGGAGGTGGATGTCGGGCGGCAGGATGAGGCGGGCGGCGGCGATCGTCCAGAGGTAGTCGTCGCTCGGGCAGGCCCGGACCCCGCGCATCGCGGTGCGCAGCTTCGGCAGGAAGTTCTGGACGATCACCTCTTGGACGTGGCCGTGCCGGCGGTGCGCAGCGGCGATCGCCTCCAGTCCGGCCAGCCGGTCGGCCCGGCTGTCGCCGATCCCGACCAGGATCCCGGTGGTGAACGGGATCGCCAGCTCGCCGGCGGCCTCCAGCGTGGCGAGCCGCCGCTCAGGCGCCTTGTCGGGGGCGCCGCGGTGGGCCTCGAGATCGGGGTTGACCGACTCGATCATCATCCCCTGGCTCGGGCTCACCAGGCGGAGGCAGGCCAGCTCGTCGCGATCGAGAGCACCGGCGTTGGCGTGCGGGAGGAGGCCGGTCTCGGCCAGGACGAGCTCGGCCATCTCGGCGAGATAGTGGACCGTCGAGTCGTAGCCCCGTCCGGCGAGCCAGGCGCGGGCGACGTCGTACCGCTCCTCGGGGCGCTCGCCCAGCGTGAACAGGGCCTCGTGGCACCCGTGGCGGGCACCGCGGCGGGCAATCGCCAGCACGTCGTCCGGCTCGAGGTACGGGGAATCGACCCGCGCCGGAGGTCGGGCGAAGGTGCAGTATCCGCAGGTGTCGTTGCAGAGGAACGTGAGGGGGATGAAGACCTTCGGGCTGTACGTGACCCGAGTCCCGAACGTCTCGTCGCGGCGAGCGGCGGCGAGCGCCAGCAGGTCCGGCAGCGGTTCGTGCAGCAAGGGGTGGTCGGCAGCGGGCATGGGCGGTACCTCGGAGGAAGGGGGGGTCGGAGCAGGCGGCGGGTGAGGGGAATCGTCTCGGGATCAGTCGCCGGCGGCGGGGCCCGGCCGGCTGGCGATGTCGTGGGGGGTGAAGGTCTGGTCGCACGTCCAGCACACGAACTGCTGGTCGAGCGGTTGCCCGCACGCGTCGTGCACGAGCACGGTCGGCGGCCCGTCGTCGGCGAGCCAGTCGTCGCCCCACCGCATCAGCGCGACGAGCGTGGGCGACAGCGCCATCCCCATCGCGGTCAGGCGGTACTCGTACCGGGGCGGGTGCTCGCAGTAGAGCTGCTTGGTGAGCACGCCGTGGTCGACCAGGCGCTTCAGACGATCGGCGAGCACCGGTCGGGCGATGTCGAGATCGCGCCGGAACTCGTCGTAGCGACGGACTCCCCTGAACGCGTCGCGCAGGATGAGGATCGTCCACCGGTCGCCGAGCACCTCGAGGCTGCGCTGGATCGAACACGTCGGCTCGCGGACGGCGGCGTCGGGCACGGATCCACCCTAGGTGAGTTCACGATCCGAACCAAGTCGGTCCGGAAAGCGAACTGACTCGCTTGCTGGTTCGCTCCGCCGCGTCCTGCGGCACCGCTCACTGCGGCTCGTCGCTGGCCCTTCCCTCGCCGCCTCGACCTCACCGCCCACCGCACCCGTCACCGCCGTCCTGGCGGCAACCGTCGAACCGGACCCCCGAGTCCGTCCGCCACAGACTCCGAAGGACTCGGGTGCCCGTGAGTCACGACTCGATACGGTGAATGCATGTCCGAGGCCGACCACGAACGCGAGCACCACGACCGCCTGTCGTTCATGGTGCACCGGCACCGCGACGTGTCGGGCGGGTCGGCGCGGGCGGCGGTCTTCGGGATCAGCGACGGGCTGGTGTCCAACGTCGCCCTGATCCTCGGCGTGGCGGCCGCCGACGCCAGCCGATCGAGTGTCCTCGTGGCCGGGGTCGCCGGATTGCTCGCCGGCGCCACGTCGATGGCCGCCGGCGAGTACGTGTCGATGAAGGCCCAGTCGGAGCTCGTCGAGCGCGAGCTCGAGATCGAGCGGCGATCGCTCGCCGACCAGCCCGAGGTGGAGCAGCGGGAGCTGGCGGCCCTCTACCGTCGCCGTGGGATCACCCCGGTGCACGCCGACGCCATGGCCAGGGCCGTCATGGCCGACCCCGAGATCGCGCTCGAGGTCCACGCCCGCGAGGAGCTCGGCGTCGGCCCGGAGGGAGTCGGCAACCCGGTGCGCGCCGCGCTGGCCTCGTTCGTCGCCTTCGCCATCGGGGCGCTGATCCCCCTGGTCCCCTGGTTCCTCGGCGAGGGTGACGCGGCGATCGTCTGGTCGGCCGTGCTGGGCCTGATCGCAGCTGCGACGGTCGGCGCAGTGATCGCCCGCTTCACCGAACGCTCACTCATCCGGACCGTCGCCCGCCAGGTCGGATGGGCGGCGGCAGCCTGCACCGCGACGTGGCTGATCGGGAGCTGGCTCGGCACCGCGATCGCGTAGTCGGGCCCAACCATCAGTCGGGCAACATCGGCACGGTGAAGCCGGGGTCGCCGGTCAGCGTCGCAGCGCGGTTGAGCGCGGCGCTGCCGAACCGATCGCGGACGGCGTCGACGGCGGAATCGAGGCGATCGGCCTCGGACCGCTCGAAGGGCAGCGTGAGCTGGACGGCACCTTCGTTGGCGAGATTGCCGACCGACACGCCGAGCAGCGTGATGCCCCGCTCCTCGATCATCGGCCATGCGGCGTCGAGCAGGCTCCGGGCGACCGAGAACACGACCGCGGTCGCCGAAGTGTGCTCGGGCACGGTGTGGGCTCGCGTGGCTCGGGAGAAGTCCTCGAAGCGGAAGCGCAGCGTGACGGTGCGCCCCACCCGCTCGGCCTTGCGCATCCTCCGGGTGATGCGGTCGACGAGCCGCCGGAGCACGACATCGAGCTCGTCGCGCGACCGAAGGCGGCGACCGAGCGCTTGCTGGGATCCGATCGACCCCCGGCGCCGTCCGGTCTCGACCCGCCGCGGGTCGCGGTTGTGGGCGAGGGCGTGCAGCTGGCGGCCCGACGCGGTGCCGACGATCGCCACGAGCGCCGGCTGACTCATCTGGGCGACCTCGCCGACGGTGTGGATGCCGCGGTCGTTGAGCTTGCCCGCCGTGACGCGCCCCACGCCCCACAGCCGCTCGACCGGCAGCGGATGCAGGAAGTCGAGCTCGGCGTCGGGTTCGACGACGAGCAGCCCGTCGGGCTTGCCGACCCCGCTGGCGACCTTGGCGAGGAACTTGGTGCGGGCCACACCGACCGTGATCGGCAGCCCGACCTCGTCGGCCACCCGAGCCCGTAGCCGGGCCGCGATCTCGGGCGGCGGACCGGCGAGCCGCAGCAGCCCGCCGACGTCGAGGAACGCCTCGTCGATCGAGATGCCCTCGACGACCGGCGTGGTGTCCCGGAAGATCTCGAACACTCGGTCGCTCGCCTCCTGATAGGCGCTGAACCGGGCGGGCACGACGACCAGGTCCGGACACAGCCGCCGCGCCACC
>JAAUXY010197612.1_pt1 | contig 11942 bp, 9 predicted proteins | sample 7278121 | NCBI WGS metagenome assembly JAAUXY01 (sample SAMN14350117, study PRJNA611818) | marine sediment metagenome | isolation source: surface marine sediment (1.8m) | place: French Polynesia: Moorea | collected 2018-08
AATGGCGGCACTATCTACTGCGATCACACCGAGGAAGATATGTACGCCGCAATCGATGGCCTTGTAGACAAACTCGAGAGACGCGTCCGCAAGTACAAGGAAAAACTCCAGAATCACCACGCCAGAGACAAACACAAATCCCGTTACGCCTGACCAGGCAAACGCGGCGCGGCCGAAGGGCCGCGCCGTTTTTTCAAGAACCAGAAATTCCCCATATGTCGCTCCAGGAAATCATCAAACCGGACGGTGTGCTGTGCAATGCAATGGCACGCAGCAAGAAGCACTGCCTCGAAATTCTCAGCGAGCTGTTAGTGCGCTATTACCCGGATATTGCGAGTGACGATATCTTCGAGTGCCTGATCGAACGCGAGCGCCTCGGCTGCACAGGCCTCGAGCGCGGCGCTGCGTTTCCGCACTGTCGCGTCGAGGGCATCGATGCAAGCGTCGCCGTGATGATCAAACTCTCGGAGCCCGTCGACTTCGACTCACCCGACGGTGAGCCGGTAGACATCGTGTTCGGCATGATCGTGCCGCATGAGGTCGACGACAGTCACCGCGCCGACATCAAGCTCGTGACGCAAGTGCTTGCCGACGATGGCCTGCGCGCGCGCTTACGGGAAATGAACAGCAGCAAAGATCTTTACGACGCGCTCATCAGCGGCGCGGCGATGACATGCCAGGCGAACTGCGCCTGATAATCGTCAGCGGGCTGTCCGGCTCTGGCAAGTCGGTCGCCCTCCACGCGCTCGAAGACCTCGGCTTCTATTGCATTGATAACCTGCCGGTCACGTTGTTGACGGCGGCCGTCGGCGAAGTCCGCGGCGACAGCGGCAAGTCACCCCGCCACCTCGCTGTCGGCGTCGACGCCCGAAACCACGCGGACAACCTCCGCGAACTGCCCGACCTGCTTCGCAAGCTCGAGAGCCAGGGCGTCAGCACGGACGTCATCTTCCTGCACGCGAGTGACGAAATCCTGCTGCAGCGCTACAGCGAATCACGGCGCCGGCATCCGTTAGCCGAGCAAGGCACCGAGCTGCTTGCCGCCATAGAATCGGAACGTGCGATCCTCGCCGAGATCCAGGTGGCAGCGAACCTGACCGTCGACACGAGTCGCACCAGCATCTACGAACTCGCCGATATCGTGCGATCGCGTGTTGATCGCCGGGAAACAAAGTCCCTATCGGTATTGATCGAGTCATTCGGTTTCAAGTACGGCATTCCGGCCGACGCCGATTTTGTGTTTGACCTGCGCAGCCTGCCGAATCCTTACTGGACTCTGGAACTTCGTGGCCTGACCGGCATGGACAGCGAGGTCCGTGACTTTCTCGATGCGCAAGACAGCTATGCGGCGATGTTCGAAGACATCACGGCATTCCTCGATCGCTGGATTCCGCATTACAAGGAAGCGAGCCGTGGCTATATGACCGTGGCGATCGGTTGCACGGGCGGCCAGCACCGTTCGGTGTACATGACAGAGAAGGTTGCGGCCGAACTCGCCGAGAAGCACGGCGCCGTGCACACGCGCCACAACGCGTTACCTGAGCAGCTGCTCAGTCGGGACTGAAAGCGCTCAGATCCCGCTTGATCCAGGTCGGCGCGAAAAGTCGCGGCACCTGCCCGCCCGACACGAAGTCCACTAACTGATCTTTGACGGCCATCGCATCGCGGTACCCGAGGTGGATCAATTCGCGCGTGTAAGCGCTTTCAAAGAGAAGAAAACTCAGCAGCTTGTTCTCGCCGGGACTCTTTCCACCGACCCCGCGAAGCAGTGTGCGTATTGCGAACGGCAGCTCACGGCGATGTTTCTCGGCGATCAGCCGCAAGTCCTCACTCGGCACAATCAGCATCGTGTCGATCGGCCGCAGGCACCGATCACCGACGTAGACCTGCTCGTTCGGCATTGCGTCGAGCAAATCGTTGATGCGCGTGATGCGCTCAAGATCGGAATACAGGCCATCCATGAAAAGCGTATCGAGCATGTAGCCGGCAATGTTGGCGAAACTCGGCGGCTCGCCCGGCTCATCCGGCTCCTTACCGCCTGTCTCATCGCGGATACCGATGACAAGAATTCGGTCGGCGCCGAGATGGACCGCAGGACTGAGCGGCGTCGCCTGGCGCATGGCGCCGTCGCCAAAATACTCGTTACCGATCCGCACGGGTGGAAAGACCATCGGCACGGCGATACTCGCCATGAGGTGGTCGAGACTCAGGTCGGTGTGTTTGCCGAGGCGCCGCGTTCGCAGCCAGGGCTGTTGGTCGGGGTGCGCTTCAAAAAAGGTGGTTGAGCGTGCGGTTGCGTATCCGGCCGCAGTTACCGCAACCGCCTCCAAATGACCGGCCTCGATCGCGTCGCGAATGCGCGGAAAATGGACGTTGTCACCGAGCAGCTTACGGAGTGGCGAATTGTCGAGCAGCGACCTCGGCATGCCGACAACCAGGCCACCCAGCACAAGCGCCGACATCCAGTGCAGGCTGCTCTTGAGCATGGTCCAGTGATCCGTCTTGTAGACGTGGTGACAACGGAAATGGCCCCAGACGCGTTCCAGCTCGGCTATCGCAATTCGCAGGTTCTGCGCGCGCGTCGCCAGCACCACCGAATTCACAGCACCGGCCGAAGTGCCACTAATGACGGGAAATGGATTCGGACAGCCTCTCGGCAGCAACTCCGCCAGGGCCTTGAGCACGCCAACCTGGAAAGCGCCACGTGCACCGCCGCCAGGTAGGACGAGCGCGGTTTTTACTGGGTTTGATGAGCCGGTCATGCAGGTCGATACGATGAGTTACATTGCCGCATTCGAGATCGTATTATAATGCGCTTCCGGAAGCCGGACCCACAGTATGCTGCGTAAAGTCTCACTCGCCCTGATCCCCACGATCGTTATTGCGGTCGTGCTCGGGTTTACGTCGATTGGCATTGCCAATGACAGTCTGGGCGTGGGCAGCGAAGCGCCCGAGTTCGAGCTTTCGGATCAGCATGGCCAGTTGCACTCCCTCGAAGATTACCGGGACCAGTGGGTTGTGCTCTATTTCTACCCAAAGAACGGCACGCCGGGTTGCACAACCGAGGCCTGCGAGTTCCGGGACAATATTTTTGCGTTCCGTGACCTGAACGCCCAGATTCTGGGCGTCAGCCTCGACGACGTCGATTCCCACAAGTCCTTTGCCGAAGAACACGGGCTGCCATTCCCGCTGCTGGCGGACGTCGGTGGCTCAACGTCTACCGCGTACGGCGTGAAGACGCGGATGTTCGGGATGACTGTCGCCAAGCGCCAGACGTTCATCATCGGTCCGAACGGCATGATTGCCAGGCACTATGAGAAGGTCAATCCGGAAGGACACTCCGAGCAAGTGCTTGCCGACCTCAGGGAACTCGGCGCCGGGACCTGACAGCCGGCGTCAATGCAGATCGCGAATCGCGTCGTCGAGTCCGGCGATCGTCAACGGATGCATCCGATCACCCATGAGCTCGCGTATCAATTTCGTTGACGGCGTGTAGTCCCAGCGCTCACGAGGTTCGGGATTCAGCCACACGGCCTTCGGATACGTGTTGAGCAACCGCTTGATCCAAACCGCACCCGGCTCCTCGTTCCAGTGCTCGACACTGCCACCTGCGTACACGATTTCGTACGGGCTCATCGTCGCGTCACCGACGAAGATCAGTTTGTAGTCGGCGCCATATTTGTGCGCGATGTCCAGGGTCGGTGTCTTCTCTGAATGACGCCGGCGGTTGTCTTTCCACATCGATTCGTAAATGAAGTTGTGGAAATAGAAATACTCGAGATGCTTGAACTCGCTGCGGGCCGCCGAGAACAGCTCCTCGCAAACGCGAACGTGATCGTCCATCGACCCGCCAACATCGAGGCACAGCAATACCTTTATCGCATTGTGCCGCTCGGGGACCATGCGTATGTCGAGCAATCCGGCGTTGCGGGCCGTCTTGTCGATCGTGTCGTCGAGATCGAGCTGATCGGCCGCACCTTCGCGCGCGAACTTGCGCAGCCTTCGCAACGCGACCTTGATGTTGCGCGTGCCGAGTTCGAGTGAGTCGTCGAGATTGCGGTACTCGCGCTTGTCCCAAACCTTGACCGCACTGCGGTTTCGCGAACCCTGTTGCCCGATGCGCACGCCCTCAGGATTGAAACCGTACGCGCCGAATGGCGAGGTACCGGCCGTGCCGATCCACTTGTTGCCACCCTCATGACGGTCTTCCTGTTCCTCAAGTCGTTCCTGCAGGGCCCGCATCAGCTCTTCGAATCCCCCCATCGCCTCGATCTGCGCACGCTCCTCCTCGGTCAGGTTCAGCTCAGCCTGAGCTCGCAGCCATTCCTCGGGAAGGTCCTGGAACAGGTCACTCAGCGAATCCTCGATACCCTTGAAGTACACGCCGAAGATCCTGTCGAAGCGGTCAAGCTCAGACTCGTCTTTAACGAGCGTGGTACGCGCAAGATAGTAGAAGTCATCGACGCTCTGCCCGGCTAGCCCGCGCTTCATCGCTTCGAGCAGAGCAAGCCACTCCGTGATGGACGTCTTCATACCGCCTTCACGAAGCATGTAGAAAAACGGCAGCAACATCGGACTACTGAGGGTTCGTGCGACGATCCAGGAACACGAGCTGTTCGAACAGGTGCACGTCTTGCTCATTCTTGAGCAAGGCGCCGTACAGAGGCGGAATCGCACTGCGCTTGTCGTCGCCGCGCAGCGCCTCGGGAGGAATGTCCTCGGCAAGTAACAGCTTGATCCAGTCGAGTAACTCCGAGGTCGACGGCTTTTTCTTCAGGCCACGCACATCACGCACCTTGTAGAACGCATTGAGCGCCTCGGCGAGCAGCTCTTTCTTCAGGTTCGGGAAATGCACGTTGACGATGTCCGACCTCGTGTCCTTGTCCGGGAACTTGATGTAGTGGAAGAAGCAGCGGCGCAGGAATGCATCAGGCAGTTCCTTCTCGTTGTTGCTCGTAATGACAATGATCGGCCGGTGCCTGGCGGTGACCAGCTGTTGAGTCTCGTAAACGTAGAACTCCATGCGATCGAGTTCCCGTAGCAAATCATTGGGAAATTCGATGTCGGCCTTGTCGATTTCGTCAATCAGGAGGACCGGCTGTTCGTCGGACTCGAACGCCTCCCAGATCTTGCCGCGCACGATGTAGTTCGCGATGTTATGTACACGGTCGTCGCCGAGCTGCGAGTCACGCAGCCGGGCGACGGCGTCGTACTCATACAGGCCCTGCTGCGCCTTGGTGCTCGACTTTATGTGCCACTCGTGCAGCGGCTTGCCAAGCGAATTCGCAACTTCGATAGCCAGTTGCGTCTTGCCTGTGCCGGGCTCGCCCTTGACGAGAATGGGTCGCTCGAGCGTGACCGCCGCGTTGACGGCCATAGTCAGGTCGTCAGTGGCGATGTAGGAACTCGTGCCCGTGAACTTGTTGTCAGCCATGCAGGTATCCGTCGAGACAGGGGCCGACTATTTTACCGTTACTCGGGCGTCAGCGTCAGTGTGAACGTGGCCTCGCCTGGCAGGAACGGGTTCGCCTGCCCGCGAACCCAGTCGTCGTGTCCGCGCGCGTAGAAATCCGACAGCGGATGGCCGCTCTGCCCCGTCGGCATGTGCATGATGCTCGCAGCCTCGTCACCGGGATAAACGGCGTAGCGCTGCGACGCGCCGAACGATGGACCTTGCGCCTTCGGCATGTCGAGATCGCCATTCAACGGTTCGGCCGGCATGTCGAGATACCCGCCGAGCAGCGGAATGCTGCGGCTTAGCGGATGGCGAATGGACGCTGTGTTGCGTTCGCCCCAGTTGCGATCGCCGAGCGAGCCCTCAAACTCGTCGAAATACTCAATATTCTGACGCACGGCGGCCAGCAGGAACTGCTGCCAGCTGTCGTAGCCGTTTGGCAGCAGGTGCATTGGCCTCTCGGTAACGACCGACCACAGAGGCCCTTCGAACTGATTGGACAGGCGCAGGCGGACATCGTCACCGTAGGCCTCCCAGGCGGGCGCCATCAGGGCATGGAATACCCGGCGCTCTACCTCGAGGCGGAACGTCCGTACGAGCCGGTAGCCGACCGATTCGGGTGAGGCGCGCGGAATCCAGTCAGCAACGAGGCTGCGGTAGTCCTCGAGCGCCGGATCGTCGGCCTCGTCGAGAATCTCGAGCAGCAGGTCGCGCCACGGCGCCAGGAACAGCGCCCGGTCATCGTACTGAATGGCCAGCATATCTTCGGGCGTGAAGGTGTCCTTCGCGAAGAGGCCGTCGCGGATCTGGCGCGCCCTTGCACCAAGGTCGTAACCGCCGTCGCCGACAATTTCCAGTGCGCCGGCATCGGTGACGCGCGCGTTTGCCGTCCAGATACGGCCGCTTTCAGGGTTCATCACCCGCGGGTATTCGCTCGGATCCAGCCAGCCCTGCCAGCCGTGCGTTTCGCTCCAGTCTGCCGGCAGCATCGGATTGAAATCGGCCTTGCGCGGAATCTTGCCAGCGATCGTCCAGCCGATATTGCCGCTCGCGTCACCCGTCACGAAGTTCTGAGGCGGCATCGAAATCGTGTTCGCAATATCGAGCGCCTCGGCGACAGACGCAGCATTTTCCACGCGCAGCAGGCCGAGGTTCACGCCTTCCGGTTTGTGAGCAATCCAGCTGACCGCAATCTCGCCATCCGGGTACTCGACATCGTCACGCACCGGTCCCCAGATGGTTTCGCGAATCGTGTACTCGACGGGATCGCCGCCTTTGACATTGATTGTCTCGACGATAACGTCGAATTCCCGGTCACCCTCCGGCGTGCGGTAAGTGCCTTCTGCCGCACCCGGCTTGAGAAGCACCGCATCGGTCCAGTCGCCGTAGCTGTTCGTGTAGCCCCACGCGACGCGGGAGTTGCTGCCGCTGATGATGAACGGCGCACCGGGCAGCGTTACGCCCGCGAGGTCCAACTGCCCGGGAATTTCGAGCCGCGCCTGGTACCAGATGTTCGGCGCCGCATGGCCGAGGTGCATGTCATTCGAGACGAGCGCGCGGCCGTTGTCGGTTAACGCGCCCGACACGGCCCAATTGTTGCTGCCGCGCAGTGGATAACGGCCCTGCTCGTTCGCGGGTGGGGCATCGTCATCGACACCGCGCAGGGACAACACGTCGGCCGACGGAATCGGCGCCCGCTCGCGCGGCTCGCCCATGATTGGCGCATCCCAAGGCGTGCCTTGCGGGTACATCCAGGCGTAGACCTCGGCTGGTAGCACCCGGTTGGCGAGGCCGCGACGAATTTCCTTCGTGGCACGAGAATCGTTGAGCTGTACATACATCGCGTAAACCGCAAGCAGCGAGTCCGTCGGCAGCCACGCACTTGGCTCGGAACGCAGCACGTAGTACTCGAACGGTTTGGCATCGAGCGAGGCAAGGCCCGCGTTGACGCCGTCCGCATACGCAACCATGAGCTCACGCTCCGCTGCCGTTGCTGCGTCGAATACGGCCTGTGCGCGTGCACGGAAGCGGTGGAAGCGATAGCGCTTGTCGACGTCGAGCGCCGCCGAGCCGACGAGCTCAGACAGTTCGCCGGCGGCCTGGCGCCGAATCAGGTCCATCTGAAAGAAACGGTCCTGGCCGTGCGCGAAACCGGTTGCAAAAGCGAGGTCCTTGCGACTTGCTGCGGTGATCACCGGGATGCCATCCGCATCGCGCGCAATGGAGACGGGCGCCTCGATACCGGCGACCGCGATGTCACCGTCGAGCTGCGGCAGGCTCGCCCGCAGCAGGTACCAGCCCGCAAGGGATACCGCGATGACCAGCACGAGAAGTGCGCCGAGCAGGCGCAATACGATCTTTTTCATTATTTCGGGGGGGCCCTGAGAATCTTCATCGCATTCGTGGCGCCGGATACGCCATCGAGGTCGCCCTTTGTGAAGATAACGAGGTCGCTGGGCTCGATGCGTTTCGCGGCGAGTAGCTGCTCGAAAATATCCTCATAGAGCTGCTGCACGTTGGTGGCGTGTTTTTCCTCCAGCTCGAAATGCACCGGGTAGACGCCGCGATAAAGCGCGACTTGTCGGCACGTCTTGTGATGCGGCGTCAGCGCGTAGATGAGAATGTCGGAGCGCACTCGTGACATCCAACGGGCTGTCGAGCCGGATTCGGTCAGCGCCACGATGGCTTTGACGCTCAGATGATTCGCCGTGTACATCGTGGCCATGGCTATGGCCTCGTCAACCCGGCCGAACTCATCGGCGCCACGACTGGCCGCAGGCGTATACGGCACATTGTATTTCTCTGCCCCGACGCAGACCTCCGCCATCGCCTTGATGGCCTTGTTCGGGTGGTTCCCGACCGCCGTCTCGCCCGACAACATCACCGCATCTGTGCCGTCGATAACGGCATTCGCGACATCGGAAACCTCTGCGCGGGTCGGGATCGGGTTTTCGATCATCGATTCCATCATCTGCGTGGCCGTAATGACGATCTTGTGGGCTTTGCGCGTCTTGCGGATCAGCGTCTTCTGGATACCGGTCAGACCGGCATAGCCAATTTCGACACCGAGATCACCGCGCGCGACCATGATCACGTCCGACGCAGCGATGATCGAATCAATGTTTTCGACAGCCTCGGTGCGTTCGATCTTGGCAACGATCTGTCCGGTGCCTCCGGCTTCCTCGAACAGGCGCCGGGCTTCCTCGATGTCTTCCCCGCTGCGCACAAACGACACGGCGAGGAAGTCGACATCGAGTTCCGCGGCGAGCTTGATGTTTTCCCGGTCCACGTCGGTCAGCGCGGGCGCCGACAGTCCGCCGCCTTTCAGGTTGATGCCCTTGTGGTCCGACAGGATGCCGTCGTCAATGACAGTCGTGAAAATACGGGTTCCCTCGACGCGATCAACCTCCAGTGAGATGAGCCCGTCATTGAGCAGCAGCGTGTCGCCCGCCTTGACGTCTTCGTGCAGCGTTTCCAGCGCTACGCCAACGCCTTTGCGGGTGCCCTCCTCAAGGCCCAACGTGCTGTCGAGGAAAAACTCCTGCCCGGACCTCAGGTGAACACTGCCTTTCTTGAAGCGCATGACGCGGATCTTCGGTCCCTGCAGGTCGCCGAGCAGGCCCACGTCGCGGCCGCACGACTCGGCGGCCTTGCGCAGGCGACGGGCGCGCTGCCGATGGTCGTCAGCACTGCCATGCGAGAAATTCAGGCGCGCCACATCCAGGCCCGAGTTGATAATCTTGCGCAGTATCTTGGGTCGCTCTGACGCTGGCCCCAGCGTCGCGACGATTTTCGTACGTCTTCGCATGCGCGCGATTATTGCACAGCTTTATTCCCATGAGAGGCAAGAATTGCGGCTTGCCGGTATTCCCGCTGTAACATACTGGCGCTAACCTCTTGTAAACGTATACCCCGAGGGAACTACTCATGCTGGATCGCCGCCGTTTCATCAAGAGCATCATTGCTGCCGCTGCGACGCCTTCGTTGCTATCCGGCGCGGCGCTGGCGGGCTCGGGAGCGACATTGACACACAAGCTGCGGCGCGACCCGGACGGCATCCTCGATCTTGCGAACGGTCTCGAATATCGGGTTGTTTCGCGCCATGGCACGCCGATGAGTGATGGCCTCGTCGTGCCGGGCGCCCACGATGGCATGGCCACATTTCAAGGGCGCGGTGGCCGCATCATTATCATTTGCAACCACGAACTCGATGGCAATTACCTGCCTTATAGCGCATTCGGCAAGGACTACCCCACGATTCCCGAGGACATGCAGGCGCGAGTCTACGACCTTGGCGGCGGCGTCACCCCGGGACTTGGCGGTACGACCACAACCATCTGGAACCCGGCCACGAGGAAGACCGAGCGCCAGTTCCTGAGCTTGGCGGGCACGGAAATCAACTGCGCGGGCGGCCCAACGCCCTGGGGTACCTGGCTGTCGTGCGAGGAGAGCTTCGCGACGGCCGGCGAGACTTTGACATTTCGTGGCAAATTCGTGCGTGAGCGCGATCATGGCTATGTGTTCGAGGTACCGGCGTCTGCCACCGGGCTCGTCGAACCGCGACCGATCAAAGCCATGGGGCGTTTCGAGCACGAGGCCTGCGCCGTTGATCCACGAACAGGCATCGTCTACATGACCGAGGACCAGCACCATAGCCTGTTCTACCGCTTCATCCCCGATGTTCCAGGCAAGCTGCACGAAGGCGGCAGGCTGCAGGCGCTTGCCGTGGCCGGCGACTCGGCGCTGCCGACACACAACTGGACGGCGGATCATGAAGTTCCGCTTAGGTCGCCTCTCGACGTGCACTGGATCGATCTCGACAACGTCGACCGCGCGGATGACGACCTGCGCGAGCACGGCGCGGAGCACGGTGCCGCCATGTTCGCACGCGGCGAGGGGCTGTGTTGGGCAGGAGATCGCGCCGCTTTCACGTGCACGATCGGCGGCCCGGCGAGGCGCGGACAGGTATTCACCTATACGCCCGGGCCCGATGAGTCGGGCGACGGCGTGTCGGCCGGGCCAGGCAAGCTCGAACTGATTGCCGAGGCCGATGAAGAATCATTGCTGACGAATGCAGACAACCTGACGATGGCCCCGTGGGGGGACCTTATTGTGTGCGAAGACACCTTGGACGACTCGAGTAGCAGCATCGTCGGCATTCGGCCGGACGGTTCGCAGTATATGATCGCCGATAATGCCTACTCGGATTCAGAGGTGGCAGGCGTGTGTTTCTCGCCGGACGGCCAGACGATGTTCATCAACATCCAGTATCCCGGGATGACGGTCGCCATCACCGGGGACTGGAAAACAAGCGTCGCCTAGGACGACGCTCGTCGTTCGAGCATTTCTACGGCCGGCAGTTTCTTGCCCTCGACAAACTCGAGGAACGCACCGCCGCCGGTCGATATATAGGAGATACCCTGGCGCACGCCATACTTGTCGATGGCCGCCAGCGTATCGCCGCCACCGGCAACGGAGAACGCATCGCTGGCCGCGATAGCCTCGGCCAGCACGCGCGTGCCGTCGCCGAAACGGTCAAACTCGAAGACGCCAACGGGCCCATTCCAGATAATGGTTCCGGCATCTTTGAGGATTGCCGCGAAACGGGCTGCCGTCTGAGGACCAATATCGAGAATCATCTCATCCGCCGCTACGGCGTCGACGTTCCTCGTATTCGCCTCTGCGTCGGCAGAGAATTCGCTGGCGCACACGACATCGTCGGGAACCGGGATGTCGGCACGATCGTCACGGTCCGCCGCGAGTTCGCGGGCCGTATCGAGCATGTCGGCCTCGTGCAATGACTTGCCAACGTCGTGGCCATCGGCTGCGATGAACGTGTTGGCAATTCCGCCACCAACGATCAGCGTATCGACCTTGTCAGCCAGCGCATCAAGCACGTGCAGCTTGGTCGAAACCTTGGAGCCGCCAACAATAGCGACGAACGGCCGTGCTGGATTGTCGAGCGCACGAGCCAGTGCATCCAGCTCCGTCGCAAGCAAAGGGCCGGCACACGCGACCGGCGCATGCTCACCGACACCGTAGGTGCTGGCCTGAGCGCGATGCGACGTGCCAAACGCGTCCATTACGTAGACATCACACAGGGCCGCCATCTTCTTCGACAGTCCTTCGTCGCACTTCTTTTCGCCTTCGAGAAATCGGACGTTTTCGAGCATGACGACGTTGCCAGGCTCGACGTCGACGCCGTCGATCCAGTCCTTAACAAGTGGCACGTCGCGACCCAGCAGATTGCCGAGATGCGTTGCCACAGGCTGCAAGGAGAACTTCTCTTCGGGTTGACCCTCGGTCGGGCGACCCAGGTGCGACACGAGCATGACAGCCGCATTCGCATCCAGCGCCGCCTTGACAGTCGGCAAGGCGGCCTGGATACGCGCATCGCTTGTCACCACCCCGTCGGCGACGGGAACGTTCAGGTCCTCACGAATCAGAACGCGTTTGCCCGACAGATCGATGTCGGACATCTTGGTGA
>JAAUXY010079177.1_pt1 | contig 11937 bp, 6 predicted proteins | sample 7278121 | NCBI WGS metagenome assembly JAAUXY01 (sample SAMN14350117, study PRJNA611818) | marine sediment metagenome | isolation source: surface marine sediment (1.8m) | place: French Polynesia: Moorea | collected 2018-08
CAAGCCTCTGACCTCAAATGGACAGAGCCCGCCGCGGCGATGCGACTCTTGGCAAATGCCGGAACGGGGCCCTGGCCTCTCCTGATACCAAAGGTTGTCTGCCGGTTGGATTCCGGTCGATTTTCTTGCTAGCGTGGATTTCCGCGAGGGACTGATTGCCTTGATAGACGAAGACAAATCCATAACGCAGCTGCTGATCCGCTGGCGGAGTGGCGATGGTTCGGCGCTGGGTGAACTTACGCCTTTGGTTTATGACCAGCTCCGGCGTTTGGCGGATCGCTACATGCGCGGCGAGCATGCCGGCCACACCCTGCAGGCCACCGCCCTGGTGCACGAAGCCTATGTCCGGATGGTCGACATGGAGGTCTCCTGGGAGGACAGGGCGCATTTCTTCGCTCTCTCCGCCCGCATGATGCGCCGAATTCTGGTCGACCACGCGAAGGCGCTTCGACGCGCCAAGCGCGGCGGCGGCGCAGTCAAGGTATCGCTCGATGAATCGCTGTTCGTCGACAGCGATTCCGTGTCCGGGCTGGTGGATCTGGACGATGCCTTGACCGGCCTGGCCGCCTTCGACGAGCGCAAGGCCCGGATTGTCGAGCTCCAGTATTTCGGCGGCCTCACCTACGACGAAACGGCCGAGGCTCTGGGCCTGTCGGCGGCGACGATCGACCGCGAGCTGCGGCTGGCCAAGGCCTGGCTGTACAGAGAATTGAGCCCGGAGGCCGGGGCCGACTGAGCCAAAGGCCAAGGGCCCGGCCGATCATGGCGCGGTTCGGCGCGGGCGTCGCGGAACGGGGTGGAACTATGCTTCGGAGCCAAAGGCAGGAGTTCCCGCGAAGCCGCCCCGGCACCTCTCAAGCCGCCTCCTGCAGTGGGTTGCCTTGAATGGATCTCCATCGCTGGCAACGGGTTCAGGAGCTGTTCGAAGCCGCGCTACAGCGCGACGGCGCGGCCCGGCTGGAGTTCCTGACCGAGTCCTGTGGCGACGACTCCGATCTGCTTGAAGAGGTGACGTCGCTGATCCGAGCCGACGAAAAGGGCGGGGCGCTCCTGGAGTCGCCGCTGCCCGCGGCGGCCTTCTCCGAGGAACTGCGGCTGCGGCCCGGTGACAGCTTCCGGCATTATCGGATCCTCGGCCGCTTGGGGACCGGCGGGATGGGGATCGTCTACAAGGCCGTCGACACGCGTCTCGAGCGGGCTGTGGCGCTCAAGTTCCTCTCGGAACGGCTGATCGCCGATCGGAAGGCCAAAGAGCGCTTCCTGCTCGAAGCGAGAGCCGCATCCAAACTGGACCATCCCAACATCTGCACGATCTACGAGATCGGCAGCCCGGGCGACGACGCGATCTTCATCTCGATGGCCTTCTGCGAGGGCCAGACCGTCGAAGCCCTGATCGAAGCAGGACCGCTGCCCGCCGACCAGGCCATGGGCATCGCCGTTCAGGTCGCCGACGGTCTGCGACAGGCGCACGCCCAAGGAATCGTCCATCGCGACATCAAGCCGGCGAATGTCATCGTCACCCCGGAGTGCACGGCCAAGATCGTCGACTTCGGAATCGCCAAGCTTCCGGGGATCAGATTGACCGACAAGGATGCCCAGATCGGAACCGTGGCCTACATGTCGCCCGAGCAGTTCAGGGGCGAGGCGATCGACCATCGATCGGACCTTTGGTCCCTCGGCGTCCTTTTCTACGAAGCCTTGACCGGTCGGCATCCCTTTCCCGGCGACGATCCGGCAACGATCCTGCACGCGGTGCTCCACAGCGATCCGACGCCGCCTTCCTATTGGCAGCCCGGATCTCCCCAGGCGTTGGATCGGATCGTCGCCCGCGCCCTCGCCCGGGATCCCGACCGGCGCTATCAGACCGCCGGGGCGTTCCTGGCCGACATCGATGCGCTGAGGGACCCATTGAGCGCCGAGGGCGCCCGGCATCGCCGGCCTGCCGATGCCGAACGCGCCACCGGACAGGAAGCGCCGGGGCCGAACGCTCTGACGCAGCCCGGCGAACGCGCGCCCGGATCGGGCTCCGGCGAGCGGCCGGACGCGTCCGCCGGCGGCGAGCTCCGCCAGGTGACCGTCCTGTTCATCGAGCTCGACGGCCTCGGCTCCCGACTTGAGCCGGAGGACCGGCACCATGTGCTCGAGCGCTACTTCGACGCTGTCGATCAGATCGTCGAGCGCTATGGCGGAATGGTCGACAAGCAGATCGGTGACAGCGTCATGGCCGTCTTCGGCGCGCCCTTGGCCCATGACGACGATTGCGAACGCGCCCTGCGGGTCGCCAGCGACATCCGGCGTCGCATGTCCGAGCTCCGTGAGGAGTTCGGGCTCGGCCTGCGGGTCCGGATCGGCATCGCGAACGGGCAGGAAATGGCCGGCGGCTTCGGCCGAGGCCGAGACAGCGCCTATACGATCACCGGCGAGACGGTGAACGAGGCCGCCCGTCTGGCGAAATCGGCAGACCCCGGCGAGACGCTGATTTCCGACGCGGTCTTTCGCAACGCCGCCGGCCTACTGGACGTCGAGGCCTGGCAAAGCCCGCAGCCGACCGAGGACCAAACGCCGGTCTGGCGGCTCGTCGGCCTGCGCGGAACCCCTGCCTCCGGGGCCGGCGCCTTCGTGGGCCGGCGCGCCGAGCTGCGCCAGCTGGCAGCGATATCGGAAGACTGCCGGGAGAGCCGGCGGGGAGAGGTGATCCTCCTGCGCGGCCAGGCCGGGATCGGCAAGACCAGGCTCTTGGCGGAGTTCCGCACCCTCGCAGAGCGTGACGGCTTCAGGTGCCATACCGGCCTGGTGCTCGATTTCGGCGTCGCCGAAGGTCAGGACGCGATCGGGATCCTTGCCCGGAGTTTCCTCGGGGTCTCGTCGGACGGCACGGTCGTGGAACGCCGGCATGCGGCCCAGACGGCATTCGCCGAAGGCTGCGTGACTGCCGAGCAGCAGGTCTTCCTGAACGACCTGCTCAGCCTTCCGCAGCCGCCGGCGCTGCACGCGATCTACGACGCGATGGACAATGCTACGCGCAACCGAGGCAAGCAGCAGACGATGGCGGCACTGCTCGAGGGGGCGGCGGCACGGGGTCCGGTCCTGGTCGCGGTCGAGGACATCCACTGGGCCGACGCTCTGACCCTCGAGTACCTGGCGGCGATGGCATCGGCCGTCGCGGCCTGTCCGGCCCTGCTGGTCATCACTTCCCGGATCGAAGGCGATCCGCTGGGGCCGTCCTGGCAGGGTGCGGTTCAAGACACGCCGCTGATTGCCATAACCCTGGCGCCCTTGCGCAACGAGGAGGCCGAAAGCCTCGCGATCGAGTTCATGGATACGACGAGCCCCCTGGCCCGGCGCTGCATCGAGCGCGCCGAGGGCAACCCGCTGTTTCTGGAGCAGCTCCTGCGCAACGCGCGCGACACGCCGGAGGAGGACACACCTTCTTCGATTCAGAGCCTTGTCCTGGCGCGGCTGGATCGTCTGCCGGACATCGACCGCGCCGCCCTTCGCGCCGCCTCGGTCGTCGGCCAGCGCTTCTCGATCGATGCCCTCCGTCATCTGCTCGGCCAGCCGGACTACGACTGCAGCGGCCTCCTGCAGCACTACCTGATCAGGCCGGACGGACCCAGCTACCTCTTCGCCCACGCCCTGATCCAGGACTGCGTCTACGCGTCCCTGCTCAAGACCCGGAAGCGCGAACAGCACCTGCGCGCGGCCGAGTGGTTCGCAAGCCGCGACGCCGCCTTGCGCGCCGAACACCTCGATCGCGCCGAGGACCGCATGGCACCGCAGGCCTATCTCGAGGCGGCGCGGGAGCAGATGACCGTCTTCCGCTACGATCAGGCCCTGCGGTTGGTCGAGCGCGGGCTCGCCATCGTTCGCGACGCCCCCGAAAGGCATGCCTTGAGCTGCCTGCAGGGGGAACTCTTGCGCGAACTGGGCTCGGTCGCCGCTTCGCTCGACGCCTTCGAGGCGGCGCTCGAGGTCGCCGAGGATGACACAAGCCGCTGCCGGGCCTGGCTCGGCCTGGCCGAGGGCATGCGCCTCTCCGACGACTACGACCGGGCCTTCGAAGCGCTGGACCGCGCCCAGTCTCTGGCGGCGCGTCACCGCCTTGCGCCGGAACTGGCCCAGCTCCACTACCTGCGCGGCAGCCTCTGCTTCCCGCTGGGCCGGATCGAGGCCTGCCGCGAACAGCATGAGGCAGCGCTGGAGAACGCCAGGCGGGCCGGCTCGGCCGAGCGCGAAGCGCTGGCGCTCAGCGGCCTGGGCGACGCCGCCTATGCCCGTGGCCGCATGCACAGCGCCCTGGCGCATTTCCGGGACTGCCTGGAACTCTGTGGGCGCCATGGCCTGGGACGCATCGAGGCGGCCAACCGTTTCATGATCGGGACCATCCGGATCTATCTGAACGAACTGGACGGCGCCCTCGAAGACTCCCTCGCTTCGGCCGAGCTGGCGGCCCGGGTCGGGCACAAGCGGGCCGAGATCGTCTCCCGCCTCACCGCCGGCTGGGTCCTCATCGACCAGGACCGCTTCGACGGCGCGCGCGCGCAGGCGGAGTCGGGGCTCGCGATCGCCCACAGCCTGGGCGCCAAGCGCTTCAAGCCCTTCCTGAACGAGAGCCTGGCCCGCATCCGGCTCGCCGAGGGCGATCGGGCCGGCGCGCTCGAGCTTCTGGACTCGGCCCTCGGCGACGTCCGCGAGGGTGGCGCGACGAGCTTCATCGGCCCCTGGCTGCTGGGCACCAGCGCACTGGCGACCGACGACCCGGAGCGGCGCCGCGCGGCCCTCGCCGAGGGCGAGGAGATCCTCGCGGGCGGCTGCGTCGGCCACAATCACTACCGCTTCTACCAGGCCGCCATGGAGGCGACCTTGGAGGCCCACGACTGGGACGAGGCCGAGCGCTACGCCGCTGCCCTGGAAGCCTTCACGCGCCCGGAGCCGGTTCCCTGGGCCGATTTCTACATCCGCCGGGCGCGGGCCTTGGCCCTGGTCGAGCAAGGCCGGGGCGGAGCCGCGGCGACCCGCGAGCTGACGGCGCTTCGAGAGGAGGCCCGGACCATCGGGCTGCTGTCCGCCACGAGCCTTGTCGAGAGAGTTCTGGCAAGCAACGCAGGCAAGGCACCACCGAGAACGGGAGGCAAGCAATGAAGATCGCGATCATCGGAGGCGGCATCTCAGGACTGGCGACGGCACACAAGCTGCTCGAATTGAATGACGGTCTGGGTGAAGACGAAAGATACGAGGTGACCCTCTTCGAGGAGGACGACCACTTGGGCGGCAATGCCCACACCGCCCAGGTCTCGCTCGGCATCGACGAATCCGGTAAGCCCTTTTCTCGCTGGGCCGACCTCGGCGTCAACGATTTCAACCACGATACCTACAAGAGAATCGTCAACATCATGGAGCAGATCGGGTTCGAATACGAAAAGGACTACCGGCTGCTGGAGGACACGGCTTGCTTCTATACTTTAGACGGCGGGATCCAATACACGATTGACGGGGCTTGGGGTACCAAGATGCCAGCGAGCCTGGATGATGAATTCGAGAGATTCAGACGCGCTGCGGTCGAGGACTTTGAAAAGAAGGAGTTTCGCGACAAATCGGTCAAAGACTATCTGAGCGAGAAGGATTTCTCTGAAGATCTCGGCCGCCTGGTGCTCTATCCGCGCATCAACGGGATGTACTTCGTCGACGAGACCGGCCCCGGTGACATGCCCCTGAGCGCGGTCATGCACTACTACATCATTCAGGAGGGCTGGCGAGAGAAGGGCCAAAACGCCGACGAGAATCCTAAACGCATGTATTTCGTCGATGGCGTGGGCGAGTTCATCCGGAAACTCACCGCGCATATCCAAGGCATGGGCGCGACCGTTGTCACCGGCTTTCGGGGGGCGGTCGCTGCCAGACCGGGCGACGAAGGCGTCGAGGTCTACGACGCCGCCCAAGGAAGTACGGCGCTTGCTCAGCGTTTCGACAGGGTGGTCCTCGCCTGTCACGCCGACGACGCGCTTCGCTGCCTTAAGCAGGGCGCCAGCGACGAGATGGTCCAGATCCTGTCCAGCATCAAGTATCTGAACAGCCTGTCCGTCTGCCATACCTTCGCGGGCGTCTTGCCCCCCAACCGCAACGCCTGGCGAACATACAACATCCTCATTCACCAGCCGCCGAACAAGGCGATGAAGCCCTATACCATCACTTATGTCTGCAACCGGCATCAGAACGACAAGACGAACGCCGACTACGACAAGTTCGGACTGCCCCAGTTCTTCGTGACCCTTAACCCGCCGGTACCGATTCCCGACCAGTTCGTGCTGAAACAGGTTGAGGAGACCTCGTGGTTCAAGAAGGAAGACCCGGCCGTCACCTACCTCAAACACAACGTGCTGAACTTCGACTGCTTGGAGGCCCAAATGCTGCTTTGGGACAAGGACAAGAAGGTCCAAGGCACAAACAACCTCTACTTCACTGGCGGCTGGACCAACGGCGCCGGACTGATGGAAGAATGCTGGAGATCGGGCAGCTGCGTGGCGGAACTGATCCACGATCCGACCTATGAGTGCGAGGACATCTACAACTTCGACCCGCAGGCGGAGCACTTCGCGCCCCGGTACCTGCGCGACGCGGCCAGCGCCAAGGGATAGCGCGTTCTCCGCTTGCGTGAGTTCGGCTGCGGACGGCGCGCGTCCGTCCGTCGGCCGAAATCCCTGAGAAAGGGCGTGTACCGCCGGGAACATGCCGGCGGTACACGCGTCAGGCGGCTCAAGCGGCCGCCTGCTTTTCGCCCATGGCTTCGGCAAGCTTGATGCAGTCCGCGACCAGCTGACAGAGCGCCGAGACCAGGTTCAGAAGCGCCGCGGCCAGTGCCGCGCCGGCGGTTCCGATCAGCCCCACAAGAAAGCCCGCGAGGCTGAACAGCGCCGAGGCCACGGCCCAGCCGCTGCTGAAGATCGCCTTGAAGATCGCCTTGATCGGGGTCCAGAGGTGGTTCCAGCCGAACTTGGCGGCCGCCCAGACCCCATCGGCGATGGCCTTGATGTAGGTCTTAACCAACTCGCCCAGCTTGCTGCCCGCACTCCTGAACTCCGGAAGATAGGGCCGGATCTTGTCGAGAACCCGGTTGACGAAGCCGAGGAAGCCGTCCTTGGCCTTGGTCACGATCTGCCGCACGGCCTTCTTCAGATCGCCGTCGATGGCGAAGGCGACGCCGGCCAGCGCCGCGATGACGAAGACCACGTCGAGCGCGACCATCGCCAGCTCGAAATAGGGAAAGGCCGCACGGCCTTCCGCCGTCTCGAGATCGGCGGTCAGGATCGCCTCGCCGTCGACTTCCAGCCGCACGACCTGTCCGTGCTGAACCAGCTGCACACGGGCGAGCGCGGCCTCGAGCCAAGTCCGGACCTTGTCGTCCATCTCGCCGCGGACCATGGTCCGGGTGAGATCGGTCCGGGCTTTGTCCGCGAGGGCGTCGAGGTCCTGGCCGGCGAAGACCTCTGGCTCGAAGCTGCCGGCTTCGATCTCTTCGCGGATCTCGGCAATCGCTCGGTCGACGTCGGCCTCCGTGACGGCCTCACCGGCGCCGGCAGGCGGTGCCGCCGCGGGAGCCGCAGTCTCCGGTGCTTCGGTGAAGGCTGGAAGGCCTCCGGCAAGGCGGGCGATATCGGAAGGGTCGAAGTAGCTGGGGTCGTAGCCGATCCCGGGATGGGCCTTGGAAATGGCGAGTGTCATGACGGGTCTCCATCGAAAAGTGTCTTGCTTGGGATTTGCCTTCGGCGGAGGAGCCGCCAAGGCCGAGCGCGAGGGCTCGAATCTGGAAGCGACAAGGGGCCTCGGATTCCCTCATTACCGCTTTGGTTTTCCGAAGCGTCCAAACCTTGGGCTGGCTCTAAGCGGTGGGAGCAGGAGCGCGCCGGCCGCAAGGTCGCGGCCGGCGCGGCGGCGGCGCTATTCGGCGGCGGCGGAGGCCGGTTCTTCCTCCTGCCGGACACTTTCCGTCCAAGACGGAACCCTGGTCGACGGCGGACACTCGCTGACCATGGGAAAGCCCGTGACCGCGTCCTCGAAGCCGTGCACCCAGACCTGTGGATCTTCGTACACGGCCTTCGACAGAACGCTTTGGTAGTTCGCGCTCGAATGCCTGGCCTTAAGCCGGGTTACCTTCCCGACTTTCTCGCCCCTCTTGAACCGGAAGGCGACGAGGAACTGCTGGCCGACGTGCCGGTAGTTGAAGAACCCTTCCGGCGGATCCGAATACAGCCATTCCGGCGGCAAGGACGGCACCCAGTCATAGTAGTTTGCGACACGGTAGGTGGCGGTCTCGAGGCCGAAGGTCTTGTCGTAGGCGGCCTGCCAGTTGTCGTCGCCGACACGCGGACTGGCGAAGGTCGTGCTGGCCACCTGCAGGTCTGAACGGCTGGCGGCGAGGTCGAGGGCGAAGAGGCTCGCCAAAGCGCCGCCCAGGCTGTGGCCGGTGACGAGCACCTTCTTGGGCGCGGGATCGAGCGCCGCGAGCTTCGTGAAGAGCTGCACCTGCATGGAAGCGGCCATGCTGCCGCACCTGTCGGCATAGATCCCGTTGAAGCCCGCGCCGACCCGGACGTTCTTGGAAAATCCGGAGGCGTCGTAGGGCTTGAACGGGACGGTCCTGATATAGAGGTCCTTGATGATGTCCCAGATCGAATCCGTGCCCCGAAAGGCGACGAGATAGGTTCCGGCCACGGCGGTCGACCTGAAGATGAGCCCAAAGCGCTCCTCGGGGTAGGCATAAAGCCCTGACCGGTCTTCCTGAGCGGCCTCCAGAAGAAGCTTCACGCATCCTGTGAAGCGATCGACGAATTCATAGCCCTCGGGCTCGACCACATGCCTCTCGCTGAAGTCGTCATAGGCGGAGATCGAAGCGACGAGCGAGTCGAGGGTCACGTCGGGATCGACGTGGACCTGCTCTATGGGACAGGCCGCGATGGTTTGTGACATGGCTGAGTTCCTTTCCAAGAATGAGGCTCCGACGGGGTTCTGCGCTCGGCAATGGCGGGGCCTTGGTTCAACGCTCTGCGGCAGCGCCGCACGCCGGCGGATACAGCGACGTTCGATCAGGGATCATCTGGTCGGTGCCGCCGATATGCAGGAGCGGCTCAAGGCTTCAACAACGTGCTTCTCCCTGCCGTCTGCATGCGGTGGCGAGCGCGAAGGCTCATCCAGGAAAGCGACGTGGCGAGACGGAATCCCTCACGACCGGATCACTTCGATCGCGCCATCACGGCAAATCTGGTCTGCTCATTGTCCCTCGCCGGTTTCTCCCCGACCGGTAAGGCTGCCGATTCGGGAGCGCGCCCGACCGTTGGCCAGGCTGTGGCCGGAGAATTTTCGCGTTCGGAGTGAGGGAATCCCGGCCGCTTTGTCGCTTCATCTCGTAAGCGGGCGTGGTCACGCAAACCTGGACTTGGACGGCCACGACGCGGACGCGAGGGGGGCTCGGGCGGCAGGGACTCGAGACGCGCGCACGAACCTCCTTCGCTCTCACCAAGTCGCGAACCGGCTCGAAGCCAAGGAGAAAGACGATGAAGCAGCAACAAACCAACCGCCTTACAGACTGGCAGAAGTCTTGCCATCCGGGTGCGATCCTGGCCGCGGTCGTTTTCGCCGTCAGTCTGAACACGCGGGCCCATGCGGCCCTGGTCGACGTCGAAGGCCCGCTCTCCGACCAGACGGTGCAGGAAGACGCGGCCGCCGCGCCCCTCCTGCAGATCGCGAAGGGAGGCAAAGGAAGCGCCGGCTCACGCAGTTCCCGCAGCAGTCGGAGCAGCGGCTCGATCGGCAGCCGCGGCAGCCGAGACCGGGCCGGATCCCAAGGCCGCCGCGGCGGAAAGCGGGACAACGGTCTAAAGGTCCGCTTCAGGGATCAGCGGGCACCTTCGGCCGGAACCGGCCGAAAGGGCGCGAGCCCTCGACCCGGCAGTTCCAGCGCGGGCAAGAACCGGAACGCAAAGAACTACGAATCGCCGAGGCAAAAGCGCTGGGGAACGAACCTGGGTCACGGGCCGATGGTCGAAAAGGGCAAGGCTGCGGCCAGGACCCCGGAAGCTGGACCCAGCCGAGGAACCCCGGGTCCCCGCCAAGGCGGCGCGCGCTCCAAGAGCCGTTCCGGCGGCGCCGGGATTTCCCACCGGAATGTCGGGAGCGGCGATCCCTTTCGGGGCAAGGACAAGGGCAAGCAGCCGGTCCGAGATGCCGGATACGAAGCTCAGACTGGCACGGCCTCGCCCGGTCAGCCGAAAGCCGGGACCAGCCGATCCCGGTCCGGCGGCAATCGCGACGCGGGTGGCCGCGGCCCAACCCCCGGCGGGAGCGGCCAGCGCAGCGGCAGCGCGCCCGCCGGCTCCCGGCACGTGACCTTTGCGCCGACACAGACGGTCCATGGGCAGGGTCGGTCCATCGCCAACGTCCCGGGCAACCGCGCGACGGTGGGACGCCCCGCCGAGGGCGGCACCGTGAAGTTGGACTGGCGTTCGCAGGAACCCCGGTCCGATTCGACGCAGTCCCAGTCCGATTCGGAGTGACAAGGGAGCCGGGGCTCCGCGCCGAGCCCCGGCCACCAGACGCCTAAGGAAAAAAAGGCGACCCCATGCCGGCAAAAAATGACCGGCCGCTTCCCGGGCGTCGCAAGCAGGAGGAAAGATCATGCAGAAGCACATCAAGTCAGCCAGGACTTCGCGCCTTCTTCAGAGCCTGATGGTCCTCGCCGTCCTTTCGGGCTGCGCCGCCCCGCAGAGCAAGCAGGAACCGCGCCCGACCTATAGTTACAAGGAGCCCGTCCTGCGGCCCGGGATCTTCGCCAAGAACTACGTCCGCTTGGTCGAAGACACCGCGAGCTGGCTCGCACCGACCTACTTCGCCGGCCTGGCCGCCGACACGATCACGACCGACGACCTGGAACGCACGGGTCTCGAGATGATCGAGAAAGGCTACGTCATGGTCGGCTACTCGACGGTCAACACCCGCGAAGCCGGGATCGACAAAGCCGGTTGGATCGGCTCCGCCCGCGACGCCGCGGTCTGGGCCGGCGCGGACGTGGCCGTGGTCAAGAAGGACTTCAGCCACACCGCCACTGTCCAAGTCGCGGCGCAGGTTCCGCTCGAGGTCGAGCAGGAGAACCTGCGGACGACCGGGGGGTCGGTCGGCATCTACGGCGACACGACCACGTCGAGCGGCACCGAGACGAGCGACACGCGCTATCAGGACGCCAGCGCCACGCTGCATCGGGATTCCAGCAACAGCGGTTATCGGGACTCCAGCCGTTCGAGCTACCGCGACGAGACCAGGACCTCCTGGCAGGAAGAGGGCTCGCATTGGGACATCGGCGGCGGACTCGGCATCGACAAGCTCTTCGGTCCCTCGGCGAGCCTGCAGGGCGGCTATGGCGAGCACAGCGCGCAAGGACGCAGCAACGCCACGAGCGTCGGAAACAACGTCACCTCGAGCCGCGGCTCCAGCAGAACCGTGAGCAGCGGAACGAGCAGCACCGGCAGCTTCGGCCAAAGCGGCACCTCGGGCCAGCACAGCGGCGAGTCCCAGACCGTCGGCGGCTCGCAGCAGCAGTTCCAAGACAACACCGTGCGGGAACGTACGCTTTGGGTCGCGCAGCTGATGGACAAGGAGGTGGACCACTACGTTCACGTGGTGACCTTCTGGCGCAAGGTCGTGCCCGACCCCCTCGGGGCGACGACCAGCGACCTGCCGCCGGAGCTGCGCCGCGAACTGCAGACCAATCGCGGGGCCCTGGTGCTGGGGACGGTGAAGGATCTGCCGGCCTACCAGGCCGACCTTCTCAGCGACGACGTCCTGCTGGCCTTCAACGACGTGCGCATCCGCAACACCGACCACCTCTACCGACTGACCCGCGCGCATGCCGGCCAGACGGTGGAGCTTTCCCGGTGGCGCGACGGCGAA
>JAAUXY010102113.1_pt1 | contig 11935 bp, 9 predicted proteins | sample 7278121 | NCBI WGS metagenome assembly JAAUXY01 (sample SAMN14350117, study PRJNA611818) | marine sediment metagenome | isolation source: surface marine sediment (1.8m) | place: French Polynesia: Moorea | collected 2018-08
CCTGCACGAAGTGTACCGCATGAACGAGACACAGATGCACAAGCAGCTTGTCAACGCCATGTCTCCCTCCACCACCTTCCGCGTGCACAACGGGGGAGTGCTGCCCAAGCAGCTCATCATGGCCATGGTGAGCGTCAACCAGGCGGAGGGTTCCTACAGGGCGAATCCTTTCCACCTGCACCACTACTTCATGAAAAATGTGTCGCTGAACATCAACGGAGAGCAATACCCGATGACCGGCATTGAGACAGACTTCGAGCGACTCAACCCCAAGATAGCCAGAGCTTTCCGGTTTCTCTTTGACAACACCGGTGCGGCTGACACGGAGAAGGGCAACCTCGTATCCTGGGCTTCTTACATGAGCGGTTGCACTGTCACTGTGTTCAACATCGACTTTGACCTGTGCAACATGCGGCATCTTCATCAAGCTTGGTACGGCTTTATGGACGCCACCATCAAGTTCAGCCGCCCGCTTCCAGAGCCGATTTACGTCCTTTACGAAAAGGTCTTTCCGAAGGTGGTTATAAACGACAAGTTGTCCAACACGCTCACCGTGCTCGACATTGAGGCGTGAGAAGATGGAGGAGGAAACAATTAAGAGGGAGATGTCGCCGACATCGCCAATGACGACGTCGACATCCTCGTTCGGAGACATGAAGGAGGCTGAGGAGGTGAAAGATAAAAAGGAGAAGCAGGAAGAGGAGGACCAGAAGGCGGAAGAGGCGGCTTGGAGTCTGCACCGCTGCGTCGAAAAATATTTAAAGTACCACCATTTGCCCAAATTGGGTCTTTGCTCGACGCAGTACGGCAAGTTCTTCTTGACTCAACCCGCCACCGTCCAGCTGGCTAAGCAGCGACCTTACGTGCGAATCAGGGTGAGAGATGCGCTGGATTGCAACGGAGACGAGCCTATGGTAGAGTTGACGGACCTCTCAACGCCGAGATGCGCGCTCTTCGACCTCAGTCTCGTCGTCCCCCTTCCGGACAAGGTCTACGACGGTCTCCTCGGCTCTATGGACGCCGGGGAGGAGGTTCTAGATTGGCATCCGAGACGCGGGACTTGGTACGACGCGTTCAACGACATGTGTTTCCTGAAGAAGGGATTACGAACGAGCTCCTCCACAACCTCGTTAAAGGATTCACATCAGGCGACTACAAAGGACTTTACTCCTGCGACGGGATCCCCTCCTCTATTGCGACGCAGAAACGTTTTGTCATCATCGTCAACCTCGCCTCAAAAAGAAGCCGCAAACCGGGCCACTTTGTCGTCATCGCAGGCAGACCGGGAAAAGTCCTCTACTTCGACTCTTACGGGTTCCCGCCGCTCCAAGAAGCCGTGGTGCGGTTTTTGCGTGATTGCCTAAGACCGTTGCAGTGGTGCAAGTACCAGATCCAACCTACAAACTCCGCTCTCTGTCCTCTTTATGCTATGTTTATGGCTCTTTATTTGGATTGGCGCCCCTGGGACAAAAAGACGATACAATTTGAGTGGATGTTTCGCACAGACGACTTGAAACATAATGACAAGGTCATTTCCCATTATGTTAAGTGTCTAATAGATAAAATATCAGATCGGCGGCGAAGAGGATTGGGAAAATGGACAAAATCATCGTAATGTAGCAGCAGTAATGTACTTTATTGTAATGTAATGCAGCAATTGTAATGTAGTGATAGTGAATTAGCAAATAAGATTTTTTTTCTCTCTCTCTCGTATGTATAAAACGCTTGTTTAAAAAAATAAAATATTTTTTTCCCTCGCGGGGATTCGAACCCACGATCTCATTTTCTTTGCTAGTACAGCTGGTCGGGATGGTGGCAGAAGTAGCAGATGGGAGCGAGAGCTACGACTGAGAGGGGGGTAGCAGCAGCAGCAGCAGCAGTTGTCTCTTCCTCTCTCTTTTCCTTCAGTAGAGCGCTGCCGTAAGGAGTGGAGTGCCTGGAGCAGAGAAGAAAACGCTTGTCGTCGAAGGAGCTGAATGCCACTTTTTTGCTGCGCAGCATGTGGTTGATGTGGTTCTTTGACCTGATGCAATTTTGCTCCACTTCCAACTCTTCGATCCCCTCGAGGCAAGCCAGAAACTTTTCAAAGGGAATAGTGTCCTTAACAGAGCGTTTCACTCCCTTGGCGGTGTTCTTGCTGCCTCCCTCCTTCAAAAACTTGATCGCGTTGGTTTTTGACTTCAAAGCCACAACTTCCGTGATGATGTTTCTTGGCACCGCGTTCTTCAGGTATCCGGGCACTCTGCATCTACTCTTGTCGTGCAGGGGGTGTGAGTCATCTAAGTTGGAGAAGTCCATGATGTGAGCCAGCTTCTTCATGATGTGGTCCTCTTTCCAGCCTTTGATCACGAGAAGAAAGGAGTCTGTGTCGCTCATGACGATGGAGACCGCGCCCTTGCCTAGGCTGGGGATAATCTCGTTGTAGTAGAGGCGCTGCATTATGAATTTTGAAATCTCCAAGATGGAGAAGCCCACGCCCCAGCACTGTCGCATTTTTAGCTGCTTCTTTTTCAGGAAAGAGATGGAGAGATCCTCCCCGCAGATCAGGGTGCCTTTGTGGCAAGGGTGGCTCGCGTTTGCCATTGCCGACTCTTTGTCTCTGTTGAACTTGCAGTCCATTCGCTTCTCGTAGGACTCGATGAACTAAAGAGAGAAGAAATAAGAAAAGCGAGTTATAAGTTGAAAACCAAAGGTCTATAAACAGCCTCCCTGGATAGCTCAGTGGTAGAGCCGCGCAAACCTCTGTGCGAGGGTCGCGGGTTCGATTCCCGCTCCAGGGAAACTTTTTAAAATGTTTTTTTTTTCTCACCTTTCCATACACCGAGTTGGCGACGAGTTTCCACAGAGTCTGCTCTGTCACAGAAGTGGCGGTCCTCCTCCTCTCGCTGCAAGTGTCGATGAAGTCTTTGAGAAAACTCTCCTGGTAAAACGCGATCCCGCGATGAATCTTAGTGAGAACCAGACCATGTTCGAGATAGAGCTTCAAGTTGAGTCCGTGAACAAGATAGTTTTTCCTCGGTCTGAAGGTGGAGGTGAGCTTTTTGGCGCTGTACTTTTCTTTGCCTCCTTTCAGCACGCGGAGACACTCTTTGCTGTAGGGACTGAGATCTTCCCACTGCAGTTCCAGCGCCTCTGGAGCGAGAGGCAGAGAGTTGTGTTCCAAATGCAGCTCCTGCGGATACTCCAAATCCACCTCGAGAATGTAGCCGGGTCCATCTTCCAAAGTGACTTGTTTGTCAACGTCGAAGTTCTCGATCTCTCGCTCTGTCATCCAACGGTAGTCGTGCAGGGGAAGAGGGTGACGCATGGAGGCGCCATAGAGGTTGTTGGCATCGATGTACAGCAGCGTGCGTCTCTGATCATCATACTCCTCTTCTCCTCCCTCCACTCTCTTGGCGTGCCTCACGTTGACGAAAGAGAGACCTCCTCTGATATTTTTCTGCAACAGATCGCTCATCTCCTGGTCACACAGCAGCTCTATCTCGACGTTAGTCTCTTTCAGCATGATGTCTTTTGCTAAATGAGGGAGGCTGAGGTACTGACACATGTCCAGTCCGAATGTTGCGAAGATGGTGTCTCTGAACTTCAGCACCACCTCTGCCAGCAGGTAGGTGTCTGTGCGCACGTAAAGAGCTGTGTACTCCAACATATTCTGACAGTTGAAGGTCTTCCAGACGAGCTGCGCATGACGATAGTCTTCTTGGCTGCACGCCTCCTCGTTCAAGTCGTTGTAAAAAGCTTCGATGGGAGGCAGAGAGGTCATTTCTTTCAACTTCTTGATGGAAGTGGCGCTGGAGTAAGGGTAGACTCCTTTTCTCAGCAGAAGTTCCTTCTTCTTCTCCGTCACACGCATCGCTTCCAAGATGGAAAAGGTGTTTCCTCCCTTCCTCTGCATGTCCACAAGACCTGCCAAAGTGTCAGGAAGAAATTGGCAAGAGTCGACGAAGACGATTTTGTCTCGATTCAAGTTGATACTCTTGAACTTTTGCGTGTTGAGAGGAATGGCGCCGATGTCTCGAAGCAGGTGGTTGTACTTGTTGATGGCGCGGACGAGAAAGTGGCTGTCATATCCTGTGAAATTGTGTGCAAAGCAAGTGAGGCGAAGCTGCTCGCGTCTCCGCAGGTTGCAAGCGTTGTGCGCTGTCCCCAAGTACTCTCCAGTCAGGTGATCGTGATCCAGCGCCACATCAAATCGCTCGATGCCTTTGTCACAGATGTGGCAGATGTTTTCATCAGAAGAACGAATGAATTCTTGTTCCTCCGGTGAAAGGTTGATCGGCTCTCCGGGAGTGAGAGAGGGAAGATACTTCTCAGAGAGATCGATCACACGCATGACGAAATCTTCCGCCGCGTTTTCTCCCACATAGACGCGATCTTCCAACACCACCCCTTCTCTGCTGACCAAGACGTAGCTGTAGGCAAAGGGAGGTTGATTGTGCATCACTTTGCTCTTGTGTTTGCAAAGTTGAGGTGGATTGAGTCGGCGAGGAAACGGAGGAAAAGTTTTCCGCTTTTTTCCTCCTCGCTCCAACTTGTCAAAGTGCTCGGACACCATTTCGCTTTCCAGCATTCTCTGTTCCAGTTCCGCCTCCTTCCTCTCTTCGTCAGTCATCTCATTGTGGAGTCGAGTGGCGGCGATGACCTCAGGAGAACAAGAGCAGGATTTTTCCACCGGCACTTGCAAAGCTTCGAAGTCAAAGAAAAGCATGTAGGCAGAGCGAAAGATCTTGGCCTCCACCTTCTTGTCCGCATCAAACGCCAAGTACTCTCCCGCTTCCGGTAATTCCACTTTTTGACAGCTGTTCTTATGACAAAAAGCGATGTGATTCAAGTAGGCGCCCCTCGTTGACATCGTGTTGTGACAATTCCAGCATACCTCGACTTTTCTAGTAGTAGTGACTGCGCCCGTCTCATTCCTTGTTCTAATTGCGAGAAGCAAGGAGGGATCTTTCACCAGCGCATAGTGCAAGCTGTGTTTCTTCTTGTCCTCTTGGAAAAAGGAGACGTGAAAGAGGAGCAAGACGATGTGATTAGGAGAGAGGACTTGTTTTGCCGCTCTGACTGGCATCATGTCTCCCTCTTCATCTTCATACACCACGCTCACCGCCAAGCTCAACTGTGCATTTCTCTCCTCAACAATGTCGATGTCTTTTGGCTCCACATGCTTCTCCAACCCTTCCGGCACCACGAGCTCCTCCTCCACAAAGCGACGTAACTCTTCTTTTCCAGCGCCGTCTCCGAGGAAGTGTTTGGCAATGGCGAGAAAAAAGCAGCCGCCGTCCTTCACTCCCATTTCGTCGGTGACACACAGTTCTTTTTTCTTTTTGACTCGCTCCGAAGCAAGGTGGACATCGCAGCTTCCAAGTGCTCCGCGAAGGGGGCGGCACTGAACCACCTCCGCCTCCAAGTAAGCAGGTTTGCTGACTATCCATCCAGATCCTTGGAAAAGGAACTCGTCGACATTCCTCTCTATGTCTCCGCAAACTCTCATCATTTCGTCCACAAAGTCCTTCTCTCGGTGTACTTTGAAGCCAAAACCACGAAAGGGAAAGACGTCCATTTCACTCACTTGTCCCTCCTCGTTCACGCGGAACATCTCCACAAAGAGAGTGAAGTTGACCTTAAAATACTTCTGCTCCACGAGAAGAGAGAGAATAAGCTTTGTCATGTCCTTGAAGCCGATGATCAGCGCCTCGTCCACCGTTGTGATTCGAGATGGAAAGTGCCTCCTCCACACAGTCGTCTGCCTACCGTGAGCGGACTCCACCTCGCGAAAGTCATGATGCTGTACATGCTCTCTCTTGCGATGGCCATGCAGCTCGATGAAGGTGGAAAAACAACAAGTGCAAAGTCCGCATCGAAAGGTCTTTTCTTTCTCTTCGCCCTCATGATAGCGAGCAATGTGACGAAGAAGATTGTCTCTCCTCCCAAATTTTCGATCGCAAGTTGGGCAGGAGAAGCAAGGCGGCGGTGGCGGCGCCTCAACATCGAGACTTTTATGTTGAGTGAGCAAGTGACGGCGGAGATTATAGGCGCTAAAAAAATGTCTCTCGCAGTAACGACAATGCAAATCGGACTCCATGATGCCCAAAGGAGGGCTCAAGAGCGACTAAGGAAGAAAGAGTTCTCAAAGAGCATTTTATACAGTTTCTCTCTTTGTCTTTTTACTAGCAAAAAAGTGTCTAGAAAACTGCATGGCGTGTAACGGCTAGTTTTTTTATTGCCATTTTCTTAAACTCTCACACGAAAGGAGAAGAAGGGAAAAGCGATCTTTCTTTCCCGGCTTTATTTTTCGCCGGCAAAAAAGAAAATTCTTCTCCTCTTCCCCTCTCTTTATTTTACAAGTAGGAGAGAGAAAATGAGAGAAGCGATCATTTGTTATTTCTTTGTCGCCGTCTTCTTTTTCTTCTGAAAAGAGGAAGAAAAAGAAGAAGGTAAGAAAGACACGGTTTTTAAAAAAATGATCGGTTTTCTTATTTTCTTCCTCCTTTGGAAAACTCTTCCTCTTTCCTCACATGAAAAAGGTAGAGTTTCCCACGAATTTGGGGATGACAAGCTTCCTCCCCTCGTCGTCCGTGGCTTCGGTGTTGATGAAGCCCTCCCTTGGCGGCACGTCGTCCCTCACTCCTGCCACCTTGACCCTGAGGAAGGGCGGCTTGGTGGTGGTGATGGTGGGGAGAGGCACCCTCTGAGAAGAGGTGGCCAGCAGCGGCTTCCCTCCAGGAGTGTGGAGGACTGGCGTGGTGGTGGTGATGACGATGCTGTTGTCGCTGCTGCTGCTGCTGCCAGGAGTGATGGGAGCGAGGCTGGACAGCTGGTTGGGGACGTCTCGCTCGGTCCTCTCCACCTCGATCGGCTGCACCCCACCCCCCTCCCCCCCGACAGCACTCTTCTTTCCCTTTCCCTTCTGCTTCCTGGCCTCGGAAGCTGTCTCTTCCTCCTCCTCAGAGATAGGGAAGAGTTCGATGTCTCCCTCCCTCTGCTGCTGCTCCCTCCTCCTCTCGGCTGCCTGCGCCGCTGCGGCCTCCGTGGCCAACTCGCGGTACGACATGGAGCAATTGCCTCCTGCCCTCAGCTCCTGTGTCCGCTGGAAACAGCGACCGCAGAAAGTCAGATAGTCGTTCATCCCAGCGACTGCGAAACAGAGCAGAAGAGCAAGAATGAAGAGAGCGGTGAGGACGATGACAGTGATGCTGCCGACAGAAAGACCCTTACTACCATCCATCTCTTCCTCCTCCTCCTCCTTGACTTCGGTGGTCTTCTCCGTTGTCGTGGTGGTGGTGGTGGTCTTGGTTCTCCTGCCAAAAATGTCGTCATGGTAACGCTCCTCGTTCTCCGACTTGAGAACCCCCGCCAACTCCAGCTGCTGCCTCCTCCTGGCCTCTTCCTGCTCCGCCGCGTGGAACGAGTCGGTCAAAAAAGAGGAAAGATTGTCAGTTGTGCTGTCGGGGGGAGGGGGCACGAAGGGAGTGGGGGTGTTAGTAAGCGCCTAAAAAGCATTATGGAAAAAGTGCGAGGAAGAAAAACAACATAGAAAACGGAGATTAGAAAACTCAAAAAACTCTCAAGTTAGTAATAACACATACAGGTCCGGTCTCTTGCGGCGGTGTCGTCGTCGACATCTCTTCCTCCCCCTCCTCTTCCTCCTCCTCCTCCTCCTCCCTCTCCTTGGAAAGGTCGTGCGTGGTCTCATCAATCAACGTTGAGAGATCGTGTCTCTCGGAGTGGTCACCAGGAAAAATCTGGTGCCACACTTCGTCCTTCCAGTCATCCGTGTTGAAAACAGGATGCCCGTTCTCGTCATAGTGTCCGTACTCCACGTAGTCCTCCTGTTAGTTGAAAAAAGTCCCTTCACCAAAAACAAAAAAGATCCTCCGCTACTGAAAAATCCATCACCGTTAAAATAAAAGAGCACACGTTGGGAAAAAAGGAGTGGAAAAGGGAGAGAAGGAGAAAAAGACGATCAACAAATAAGTACCGAGATGTGGTCGTGACCGCCGCCGCCACTGCCAACGTTCCTGATTGTCACCAGAGCCTTCCTGTAGGTGACGGGAAGAGTGTTGACTGCCAGGACAGCCATCAGAAAGAGGAGAAGAAGCTTCATGATGAGACGATGTTGATGGCGGAGAAAGACGAGATGGAGAGAATGTTGCTTCTTCTTTGCAGCAACAGCTTCTTTTCTTGACTGAAGTGAAACGTAGATTTTTTTCTCCACCCCTTTCTATTTCCAGCTAAAAGCGATCGGCCAGTGTGCAGAATAAAACAACGCAAGAATCCAGAGAGCAACGGAGGTCATTTCAAAGACGATCCACTCTCCTCCTCCCCCCCTTCTTCTCTTCTTTCTCTGATAAGAAACAGGGAAAGAGTGGAGGAGGTGCAAAGAAGGAAAAACTCGAACAGACGCGTCTCTACAATAAGGAAAAAGATTTATTCCTCTTCACGGCACATTTTGTAGCATTTATCCACAATCCAAGATGATTCCAAACGCGATCGTTCTCTACGAGATTATTAATAAGAGATGACAAAATATTGGCGATAAAAATAAGAAAAGAGATGCACACAATAAAAGCAGTGAGAAGCACCGCTCTTTTTTTAGGATGTGAAGTATTTCGTCTGATTTCTCTTCCTTCATTTTCCTCTTCCATTTCTCTTCCTTGTTGAAGAAAAGCCTGAGTGACTCCTCCAAGTGCTGCTGTAGTTGTTGTTATCTCCGCCATCTCTCTTGTCTCCAGTAATAACTCAAATGGAAAAGAGAGCTGGATAATGTACGCTCCCTCCTCTTTCTTGTCTTAAATGGCGAGCAAAAAAACTGCTAATATCAACGCACCATAAATCTTTGCGACATAAAAAAAGTTGCAGAAACAAAAAGCGATGAAAGTAATTATCAAAAAAGACCGATGAAAGAAAAAAAGACCGATGAAAGTAATTATAGAAAGAGAAGAGCTAAAAGCGGAGGAAGAGAAAAAATTTCCAAAACGACGGAAAATGATGGTTAATCATAGAAGTAGAAGTGCTGGGACCAAAAAAATCTTGGGACAATTTTTTAAAATGGCGGTGCAATTTCCGGCGGCGGCGCAATTTTTACGGCAAAAAATAAGCACAACAGCCGGTCTTTGGCCTCTAGCTTTGTCTGAGGAGGATTTAAAAGGACCCCCCGGACGACGAAAAGTCGCCAGTCGCAAGAATGTCTTGCGCGGGTTCCAAAGGAGAGGAGAAGAATGAAGATGGGAAAGAGACAGAGCAAAGAGGGGAGACACAGCAGCAAGGAGACATTGTTGTCGCGAAAGGAGGAAAAAAGGAAGATCCCAAAGTCATCGTCGTCAGCGTTGACGAAAACGTCGTCATCCAGGGACAAGAAGAGCAAGAGCAGGTCACCTACCCCTCCTGGCTCTGCGAGATATTTGCGGAACGTGAAAATCTCGACTTCCTCTGCTTCTGCCGCGCTCTCCAAATCTACAGGGAAGAGCACGGAATCGCAGCCGAGGAGTTCAACACCCATCAGGAGCGACAAGAAGCAGCCACCATTCAGGCCATCAGCTGCGACATCAGAGCCCGCAAGTACCTACGTGAGCGAGCCTTCCACAAGCAGCGCAGATAAAACCAGCAGCTCTTGTTTCAAGAACATCATCACCAAGTTGAAGAACAAACTTGGAAGCCAGCGAAACAAGCAGCGGCTGACTGTTCTTCTCAAAGAGAGACGCGACTTACAAGAGCTGGTGGAAAGCGGAGCGCTTGCAGAGGATGAGGCCGATGCAATCGTTCTCGGCAAAGCCAAAGATGGCGATGACCGAGAAAAGATCAACACCAAGAATAAGGACAAGGACCGAGATGAGGAGGAAGAAGAGGAGGTGGACGAGGAGGCTCTGAAGGAGGAGAGAGAGCTGGCTCGCAAAGCAAAAGCGAAGGCCGATGCGGCGGTGGCGGAGGCTGGGAAGTTCGACCCCTACACCGGACCAGGAGCTGTCGTAGAGAGGGCGGAAAGCGGTTCTCTTGTGCCACACAAGATCAGGTGAGATGGGAAACCGCTGATTATAAAAAAGGTGATTTTTTTTAACAATCAGGCATTTTCCATCTCAAAGGTTCTCCCCAAGAGACATCATCTGCACAGAGACGATTAGCTTCACCAACCAGGAGGGATCAACGGAGATGTTCGATGCCTTCGTGCTAAAGTCCGTGCCGGAGGGGGAGTCCGATGAAGAGCGATACGTCATCCGCAGAGGAAAGCGCATCAAGCAATTCAACTTCAGTGGAAGCTTGAAGCACCTGCCGCTGCTCTACATCAGGCTGAAGACCCTCCTCTCCTCCATTGAGCCGCTGCCCATGCCACAACTTGAGAACCTTCTCAAACTCCAGCCAGGACCGCACGACATCATCGACATCTCCGACTTCGCTCAACCCACGCACACCAACGACATCTTGGGATTCGAAGAATTTCGAATCTTCGCGAGGGACAACGTGTTCAAGAGGCCTGGCGACACAGGAAAGGTGGCCAAGTTTCACTCATTCTTCATCACCAAGCTAAAGAGTGAAAGAGCCAAGAAGAAAAGTCGTCCGGGGACAAAGGACTACTTCGAGTTCTCCTGCTCTGTGAGGTGAGAGAACAAACTTATTTATTTTTTAGCTTCTTTTATTTATAATTAATATGTTATTTATTTTTAACCATATTATTTTTTTTATTTAACAGGTACCTCACCAACCTCGTCGCAGCCATCAAGATGCTACTCCACCACAACAACATGCTGACTCAAGTCGATGGGCTGGCGAATCAACCCAGCAGCAGCAGGAAAAGGAACTCCAAGGGGCAAACTCAAGAGGACAAGTACGTGGAGGAGATCTTGGGCACCGAGAGCGAGGAGGAGAGTGACAGCGAGTCTCTGCTGCTGGAGGACAGCGAGGACGAAGGATCTGGGACGGAGAGCAGCAGCCTCGACGACGACGACGATGATGACAAGGACGACGACAAGGACGACGACAAGGACGACGACAAGGAAGAGGAAGAAGAGGAAGATGAGGAGGAAAATGAGGAAGAGGAAGACGAAAAAGAAATCGAGGTGCTAGAGAGAGGAGTAGAAGATGGGAAAAACAAGAAAAGGCAGAAAAAGGACAACAGCACGTCCGCCAACCGCCGCCGCGCCACCCTCCGCTCTTCCTCTCAGAAAGAAAAAGGCAAAAGACGTCGCAAAACTGGCTAACATGAAGAAAGAAAAAGAACAACGGAACAAAATGAAGAAATGGGAATGAAAAAAGATGAGAGTGGAAAAAGGGGAAACAAAAAATTAAAACAAGCTAAAGTATTTGAACGTTCAAATAGGATTAAGAAATCAAGTAAAAGCAGCAAGATTATTATTTCTTTCTCTCGTTATCATCTCACATGATCATCTCTCATAATCCATCATCACAAAACCAAAAAAAAATTATCGTATGTATTGTATTCGCAAAGAAAAAAACCAAAAAATATATAAAAATTCCCCAACTCTTTTTGCAGTCTTTTGCAGTTTATACACATACGTATACATTAAACATACAAAAGGGTGATCCCTCTTAACTATGGTGGCATAGAAGCTTCCATCCTAGCTTTGCTTAACTGACTCCCCGCTATGTAGGACTGAAAAGTCAGATTCTCCATTAACGGCTGGAAGCCTCCAACATGCAAACATGGTTCATGTTCGTGGTCATCGTCGTCATCCGCTACAGTTTGTCAGAAAGCGCTGCACCTGAGCTACGGAGGGCAATTCAAAAAAGGAAGGAGATTTTCTCCTATAGGAGAAAAGTTTTTATGATGGCGCCCTCTAACTCACATTTTGCAACTAACATTTTACGTGGCGCCCTCTAACTGACAGAAGAACATTTTTTCCTTTTCTTAACAAGAAATTTTGCTGCTGCTGTTACTCCTCCGAGTAACAGCAGCAGCTCGCCTTCGGCTCGCTTCCCTCTC
>JAAUXY010022623.1_pt1 | contig 11927 bp, 12 predicted proteins | sample 7278121 | NCBI WGS metagenome assembly JAAUXY01 (sample SAMN14350117, study PRJNA611818) | marine sediment metagenome | isolation source: surface marine sediment (1.8m) | place: French Polynesia: Moorea | collected 2018-08
AAGGAGGAGTACACGAACATGCGGCCGATCTTCGACGACCTGCGTCGCAAGGTCGACAAGGCACGCGGCGACCTGCGGGAGGGCGTGATCGGCCCGAACGTCAACGACGAGTTCGGCGACGTCTTGGGCATCATCGTCAGCCTCACCGGCGACGGCTATTCCTACGCCGAGCTCGAGGAGGTGTCGAAGCAGGTGCGCGACGAGCTGCTGCTGATCGACGACGTCGCCAAGGTCGACGTCTACGGCGTGCAGGACGAGCGCATCTTCGTCGAATACACCAATGCTCGTCTGGCCGAGCTGGGCATGTCGCCGCAGCAGCTGCGAGGCATCCTGTCGGCGCGCAACATCATCGACTCCGGCGGCCAGGTGCGCACCCCGGCCGAGGCGATCGTGCTCGAGCCGACCGGCGACTTCGAGTCGGTGGCCGACCTGCGCCGGGCGCTGATCCCGATGCCTTCCGGCGGCCTGCTGCCGCTTTCCGACATCGTGCGGGTCGAGCGCGGTTATCTCGATCCGCCGCAGAGCAAGGTCCGGATCGAAGGCCAGCCGGGGCTGCTGATCGCCATCTCGATGCGCGAGGGCGGCAATGTCGTCTCCCTCGGCGATGAGATCCGGACCACCGTGAACCGTTTGCAGGGCATCTTTCCCCACGGCGTCGACATGTCGATCCTGCAGGACGGCGGCGAGCTGGTCGACGTCAAGGTGCAGAGCTTTGTCGACAACCTGCTGCAAGCGGTGGGCATCGTCATGCTGGTGATGCTGCTGTCCCTCGGCCTGCGCACCGGCCTGGTGGTCGCCAGCCTGATTCCGATGGCGATCATCACGGCGTTCATCTTCATGCCGATGTGGGCCGTCGGTATCGATCAGATGTCCCTGGCGGCGCTGATCATCGCCCTCGGCCTGCTGGTCGACAACGCGATCGTGATGTCGGAATCGATCATGGTGCAGATGGGCGAGGGCAAGTCGCCCCTCGACGCCGCGGTCGGCTCAGCCGGCGAGCTGGCGGTGCCGCTGCTGGTTTCGTCCCTGACCACCGCCGCGGCCTTCTTGCCGATCTTTCTGGCGGAATCCGCGGTCGGCGAATACACCGGCTCACTGTTCAAGGTGGTGACCATCACCCTGCTGTCGTCCTGGGCCCTGGCCCTGACCATGATCCCTCTGCTCTGCTCGCTTTTCCTGCGGGTGGCAAAGACCGAAGACGGCGCCGCCTATGACAGCAAGTTCTATCGCGGCTACCGGCGCTTTCTCCTGCTCATGCTGCGTCGTCCCGCTTTGACCCTGGTGGTGGTGATCGTGATCTTCATCGGCAGTCTTCAGCTCTTTCAGTTCGTGCCGGTGATCTTCTTTCCGGACGACGATCGGCCGACGCTGACCGCCCAAATCAAATTGCCGTTCGGCACGCCGCTGGCCACCACTGAAAGCGTCATCGAGCGCATCGAGCAGCACATCGCGGACGAGTTGGTGGTCGGCAAAGCCGAAGCCCTGCCGCCGGAGCCAGGTTTGATGGCGGCGATCGGCCGACTGTTCGGCGGTGAAGAGCCGCCCAACGGCATCACGGACTACACGACATTTCTCGGCAACGGCGGCCCCCGCTTTTATCTCGGGCACGATCCCGAACAGTCGAGCTCGGCCTATGCCCTGATGATGGTCAACACCACCACCCGGCGGTCGACGGACTGGGCGGTGGACGAGCTGCGCCGATTCGCCGCCGGCATTCCCGCGGTGCAGACGACCATCGAGCCCCTGGCGGCCGGCCCCCCGGGAGGCAAGCCGATCGTGATTCGCATCTCCGGCCGCGAGTACGGCGAAGTCTTCGACCTGGTCGATCGGGTCAAGGGCTATCTGCGCGGTATCGACGGCCCGATCGACATCACCGACAACTGGGGGGCGCGGTCCAAGAAACTGCTGATCCGAATCGACGACGATCGCGCCCAGCGCGCCGGGGTCACTAATGAAGACGTGGCCCTTTCGCTCAAGACGTTGCTCTCCGGCTTTCAGGCCACCACCTATCGTGAAGGCGACAAAGTGATTCCGGTCACCCTGCGCTCGGACCAGGCCAGCGGCAATGCCATGGACAGCTTTTCGAGCGTCAACGTCTTCTCCCAGTCGACCGGAGCGTCGGTGCCGATCGAGCAGGTGGCCGACGCTGAGATCCAGTGGCAGCCGGCCAACATTCAGCGCCGCGACCGCTTGCAGACGGTGGCGATCCAGGCCGAGCTGCTTCCGGGCTATTCGGTCAACCAGGTGTTGCCGCAAATCCAGGAATGGCTGGAGCGGGAGTCCGCCTCGTGGCCCCTCGGTTACGGCTGGGAGATCGGCGGTGAAGACGAGGCCTCGCGCGAGGCGAATGAATCGATCACCAACAAGTTGCCGATCGCCGGCTTGCTGATCGTGCTCTTGCTGGTCGGCCAGTTCAACTCCTTCCGGCGGCCGGCGATCATCCTGCTGACCATTCCCCTCGGCCTGATCGGTGTCGTCATCGGCCTGCTCGTGCTGCGCTCAAGCTTTGGCTTCATGACCATGCTCGGCGTGATCTCCCTGGCCGGCATCGTGATCAACAACGCGATCGTGCTGATCGATCGCATCGGGGTCGAGATTGCGGGCGGATTGACTCCGGAGCGAGCGGTGATCGAGTCCGCCGAGCGACGCCTGCGTCCGATCATGCTGACCACCTTCACCACCCTCGGCGGCATGATCCCGCTCTACCTCGGCGGCGGCCCGCTATTTGAGTCGATGGCCGCGGCGATCATGGTCGGCCTGGTCTTCGCGACCCTCTTGACCCTTGGCGTCGTGCCGGTGCTCTACGCGCTGTTCTTCCGCCTGCGCTTCAAAGACTTCGAGTACGCGAGCGGCTGACTTCGGTCCTTCGACCGCTCTTAGGAGTCTCCGCCATGCCTTGAGCATCCGGTCGGGCGCCGTCAGACCGGGATTGCCTCCAGCAGACAGAGCCCGGTGGACGACCCCAGATCTCTCGATGCGACCAGGCTCAAGCCAGCGCGCTCGAACAGCCCGGCGAATTGAGCCTCCGTCCTCTCGACTCCTCCCATCAACACCATGAGGACCACGTCCCCGAGTTTCTCGCTCGCTGAAGCGGCGCCCGGATTGATCAACCGCTCGATGACCAGCAGGCGTGCATGAGGTGGCATGGCGGCGCGGCAATTCCTGAGGATCGCGACACTCTCCTCGTCCGGCCAGTCATGAAGGATCCACTTGAGGATATAGGCATCGCCAGCGCCGGGCACCTTATCGAAGAAGCTGCCCGCGAGAACCAGGCAACGATCCACAACACCAGCCTGGTCCAGGACCGGTGGCGCCTCCGCGACCACCGGCGCCAGATCATAGAGGATCCCACGGATTTCGGCGTGGGCCTGAAGGATGGCCCCCAGGAGAGCACCGTAGCCGCCACCGACATCGACCAGCGTCGCATGCCGAGAGAAATCGTAAGCCCTCAGGAGGTCGCCCGCCACCTGTTCCGTGCCGGCCCCCATCGCTTCCTGGAAACAACGCCCAGCCTCGGGATCGGCCACAAAATAGTCGAATGCCGGAGCGCCATGGGCCAATTCGAAAGACGGCGTCCCGGTCAGAAGGTTCTGATGCAGCGCGCTCCACGCATCACGGTACCAGGGCTCACCAGCGAGAATTGCCCACGGACGCACTGAAGAGGACGATTGGGAGCTCAGGATCTCGGAAAGCGGACTCTGGACAAAGACGCGCTCCTCCAATTCGCGGAAGATCCCCTGACTGGCCAGAGCTCTGAGGATACGGTAGAGCGGTTCAGACTCGGCAGCGACGGCCTCCGCCAGGCATTCGACCGACTTCGGCCCGGCGACCAGGTGATCGGCAACGTTCAGCTTGGCGACCACCGAAATCAGTTGCTGGATGACGTGACCGGCGATCCATTGCCGCAGCCGGGCTTCGGGTGGCGCGACGCCGGAGGAGCTCACCGGCGGCGTCATCGACCTTGCCTCAGGAAATCGACAACGGGGGTTTCTTGCGAGACTCCGTGAGGCCGCGCGGCGAATTGTTCCGCGCTCGGGCCGTCACTCAACCTCCTCAGGTGCTCGAGGGCCGCCGAAACCGTCCCCTGCCAGGAGCTGCGATCGCGCCAGACGAGACCATCGTCCGGCGCCACGAGCTGGCAGCCACACCCGCTCAGCGTCTCGAGATGGCCCCGGTAGATCTCCGGGGACATCGCTGGATGAAGATAAGGGGTCAGGATCACCCGCTCCTTGGGCATGAAAGCGAAACAACGCGTTACCGGACACGAGATGATTCCGAGAGCCGCCGAGGACACGATCCGTGCCGTCGCCGGATACATGATCAGCGCGTCCAGACGAGAGAATAGGAGGTGAAAAGGCTCACCTGTTATCGGATCGAACTTGGCGCCGGCCGAATAGACCGGCTGCCCGGAGATTCCCTGCAGGACCGTAGGGGTCACGAAGGCCTCGGCATGTGGCGATATCGAAAATCGAAGTTCCAGCTGCGGCAGCAAGTCCTTGAGCTCAAGGATCAGGTGCGGCAGACGCGCTGTTTGCATACAGGCTCCGACAGCAAACCCCAGGCGAATCATGGTCTTGCCTCCAGATCGGTCAGGTGAGCGGGGACGCTCTGCTGTCTGGCAATCTCGATCGGTACTCCGGTCTCTGACTCCGCCAACAGCTGGCGGTAGAATCGTTTCTCGCTCGGGCATGGCCGGTGCCCCGAGTCGAGCCGCTCCAGAGGGCAGAACAATCCCTGGCAGGACAATGCCAGGGCACAACTCGAGCACGACGAGTCGGTCAGGATATTGGCCGTTGTCCAAAGCTTCTCTTTGGCCGCGTCAATCTCCGGACAGCCGTCTTCCCGCAAGCGGCCGATCTGATTTTCGGCGCGATCAAAGGCGACCGTACACTTGTACAGTTTGCCATCCGCTCCAACCACGAGACTTCCCGGCTTACCGGCATAGCATGACAGCTTGCCAGGGGTCGAAATCAGCTCCGCGAGGTACTCGCTAGGTGTTCTATCTCGAATCTCGAGCGACTTGCGTTTGACGCTCCACCAGGTCTGAAATCGTTGGATGTCTTTCAAACAGATACCGTCGATCGACGTCGTCGTCGCGTTCCATATAGGAACGACGTGGTAATCGACACGATCTCCGTAGCGTTCAAAACGAGGGAACAGCGACTGTTCCAACCATCTGGAAGTCAGCTCCGCGGCATCGCCATCCCGTGAGCAGATATTCATCCGCAAGATGATTCGTGATCGGGAGAGCTCCAGAACCCGCTCGATATTCTCCAAAATCTGATCGTATGTTCCGTGCCCCGCGGCTGTCTTGCGCTGCCGGTCATGGACCTCCCTGGGTCCGTCGAGAGAGATCTGATAGACGTCGACCTCGATCTCAGCGAGCTGTGCGACCACTTTTTCGACAAGGCGGTGGCCGTTGGTAGTAATGCTGATCGAGCCTTCGGTCCCATACTCGCGCTGCAAACGGCGTAGCTGATCGCTGATCTCTACCACAATCGGCGGATGTAAGAGTGGCTCGCCGCCGAACCAGGCGAGATGAAAGCAAGCGAGCGAGGGCACCGTCCGTTTCAGATACGCGCGGATGCTGCGTACGACCTGTGGCGACATCCTGCCTTTGAGAAACTTCTCATAGCAGTAAGTGCAGCGGAAATTGCATTTTTCCGTCGGCATCACCGTCAGGTATCCCGTCGACTCCCACTGTTCGCGGACGAAGGCGGCTATCCGCTGTCGGCGATGATCGCTCGCTGCGACCGTGACCAGAGCACCTTTTTCCAGCAGTTCGAGGTCGTTCGACCGCAGCCTCTGCGTAGAATTACCAATTTCGAGAAGACGCCTGCGTTGGGAGCCCTCGAAGCGGTGGATCGAGCCGTCACTAGCAGATACCGCAAGACGGCATTCTTCAGAATACAGGAATTCGGGATTGCGTCGGATCGAGAGTGTGCTGGTCATTCCAAGGCTCCTGGATAAGAGTTCTTCGCTGAAGAACCGGGCACGGGTGCGCAAGACCGGCCGACGTTCTTTGACTATCGGGCTACGGGCGGCTCCGGATCAACAGTAGGTGTCGTTGCACATCGGCTCTGGCCCACCGGCGGCGGCGCGCGCCTGAGCGACGTTTCCCAGGGCCTGAACGAGCGGCTCCAGATCCTCCGGCGCCAACGCTTGATAGATCTCCGCGTCCACCGGATTGAGCTTCGAACCGTCGGCGCTGAGTGTCTGTTCGATGCCCTGTGACTGTGCTTTCTTGAGCAGGTCGATATGATCTTGTAGATCCATTATGTATCTCCTTGTGTGAAGTGTCGCTGCAAAGGACTTGCAGCTTCTGGTCGTGATGAGCTTCGGTTTTTGAGGTCACCGAATCTCAACAGTAGGTGTTGTTGTCGCACATCGGTTCGACAGCGGTCGGATTGACCCCTGAATCGACGATCCGTTGCGCGATACCCTGAATGCTGTCCAGGTCTTCAGGGGTCAGGGCTCTCAGCCCCTCAGCGTCGATCTCTCGCAGCTGTGAGCCGTACCGTCGAATCGCGGTTTCTACACCGTCTTCCGAGGCAATCTTCAGCAGCTGTAGCTGGCTTGCAAGGTCGAGCATGTTGTCCTCCTTGTAAAGGCGTGAGTTGTCTTGCGACGATTCACCGCCCGATTCTCGGCGGCGAGCCGTCGATCCGGCCGAACCTCAACAGAAAGTGTTGTCGCACATCGGTTCGACCGCCGTCGGATCTACCCCCGAGTCGACGATCCGTTGGGTGATGTTCTGGAGATTCTCCAGGTTCTCCGCGGTCAGGGATCTCAGTCCCTGCGCCTCTGCCGCCGTCAGCTGTGTGCTGTGCTGGCGGATCGCGGCATCGATGCCGTGTCTCGAGGCGGCCTTAAAAAGTTGATGTTGCTCTTTCAAATCGAGCATGTCGTCCTCCTTGTAAAGGGTTATTCAGCTGGGCGTTGCGCACCCATGTCCGGACTCCAGCTGTCAATGCCTAGCCCGTACCTACCCTAGTGAGACGCGGGAATGAGTAATCCCACCCTCCAAGAGATTTCCTGGACGGAGTGGTGCTTCGCACCGGCTATTGAGCAGAGCCCTCTCAGGGCTCGCGCGCCAAGGGCTCGCGCAGAAAAGTGGCGCGGATTTCGGAGACTCCGAGCTTCCCCCGCGGCTCGAGGCTGGTGAACGCTGACGCCGTACTCGGCCGAACCAGGCCCATGATGCCGAGGCCGGCGGTGATCGCTGCCCCGGCATTATTGAGCAGGCTCGTCAGCTCCATGGCTGGATCAGCCTGCCGCCTCGACTTCACTCGCCGCCACCTCGAGCGCCCGCTCGAGCTGCGGATCGACGCCGGCGGCATAGGGAATAGGGCGCTCGACCACGACGTCGGGCTCGACGCCGCGGCCTTCGAGGCGCTCGCCGTCGACCCGCACGTCGAACACCGCGAGGTAGAGGAAGCTCCAGTCCGACAAGAGGATCGCCCGCCCCGCCACCACCGCGCCGGCGGTTCGCGTGCCGACCACCCGGCCGATGCCGTACTTGCGGAAGCCGTGGGCGAGGATCTCTTTGCCGCTGCGGGCGGTGCCGTCGATCAGCAGGACCACCGGCTTGCGCCACTGTGGATCGAAGGTTCGCGGCTCGGCGTTGCGGGGCAGCATGGTCATCACCGGCACCCGCCGGTGAAAGAGGTTGAGGTAGTTGGGATTGGCGCCGCCCCAGCTGCCCCGGACGTCGAGCACCAGAGCGTCGGCGTCGGCCAGCGAACCGCCGCCGGTGACCAGCTGGGTGATCGCGTCGTGGTACTCAGGCCCGGCGTAAGACCTTGCGCGAACATAGCCGACTCGACGGCCGTCGCGCTCGAAGATCTGGGCGCTGGCGCGTAGGGAGGAGAGGAAGAGCTCGCGAGGCTCGACCTCGATCGGCCGGACCTCGATGGTTCGCCGGTCGGATGGCGTGCGCCGGACGTCGAGGGTCACGACCTCTCCGGCCTTGCCCTCGAACGAACGCAGGGGATGGAACGCCTCACCGTCGACCCAAAGGATCTCGTCGCCCGCTAGCAGTCCCGCCTCGGCGGCGGGGGAGCCGTCGAGCACGTCGGAAAGGAAAGTCTTGCCGTCGATCCGGCGAGTGACGATACCGATCGTCGTCACGCAGACCTTGCCGCCGGGAAATCGCGCCTCGAGGTCGAGAGCCTCACGAAAGATGTCGAGGACATCGTAGTAGGCGGCATCCCCAGCGGTGAACAGGTGGGTGTGGGAGGTACCGAGCTCGTCGAGCATACGGTTGATCACCCGCGCACGCTCCTCGACGCTCTCCGCCTCCACCGCTTCGGCGCGGTAGCGGTCGCCGACCGCCGGCCAGTCGAGCCCGGCCATGTCTGGATCGTAGAACTGCTCGGCGGCCAGGTACCAGATCTCGTCGAAGTTCGGATCGGGTGTCGCCGCCATCGCGGAGGGCGACAAGAGCCCCAGGATCCAGACAGCGAAGAAGAGAGGCCGACGCGAGCGAGACATGATCGTCAACCCATGCGCATGAAATGCCAGCGCAGCTGGCGCGGGAAGGGCTGGAAGACCTCCGGATGGATGGTGGGGGAGAGTTCGCGCAGCAACGAGGAGATGCTCTGGCCGCGCGCTGCGCGCACCAGGGCCGGCGCCGCGTCGGAGCCGGCGCGGGTGATGTAGGTCTGCCAGATCGCCTGCCGCGGCGGCATGGTGCTGAGTGTGACGTTGGGCATCTGGGCGACGCCTTTGCGCAGCACCGAGATCTTGTGCTTGAGGCTGCGCTCGTCGTCCATCGGCTCGCGCTGCCAAGGCGTGTAGGGCTTGGGAATCAGGATATTGCACCCCAGGTGTACGTTGCCGATGACGCCGGTTTTCTTCGCCTGCTCGAGCATGATCGCGCGGCATTCGGCGCCGAGCTCTAGGATGGCATGGACGTCTTCCATCGTCTCCTGCGGCAAGCCGATGATGAAGTAGAGCTTGAGCTGGGTGAAACCGGCCTTGAAGATCAGGCGCACCTTCTCGAGCAGGAAGGCATTCTTGATCGGCTTGTTCATCAACGCCCGCAGGCGGTCGCTGCCGGTCTCGGGCGCCAGGGTGATCGATCGCGCCCCCGAGGCGTGGAGCGGCTCGAGCACGCCTTCCTTGACCGCCGGGATACGGATCGACGACACCGAGGCACGAAAGCCGTCGCGGTGCGCTTGCTGGAGGATGCGCTCGATCTCGGGGTGGTCGCCGACCGCGGTGGCGACGAAACCGACGCTGTCGGTCAGCGGCCGGGCGCGCTCGATGGACTCGAGAATGTAGTCGGTCGGATGCCAGCGAAACTTGCCCATGCCGAAGGTGGCCCAGCAGTAGCGGCATTTCTCGGGGCAGCCCCGAGACATCTCGATCAGGTACTTGTCGGCGAATTCCGTTCGCGGGGTGACGATCGAGCTCGCCGGCAGGTTCCCCGGCTCGCGCATCTGGAGGTCCGAGAGTTCGAGCTTGTGCAGCTTGGGCAGATCCTCGTCCTGCTCGGGGGCGTGGTGAGCGGGCACATAGAAGCCGGGTTCGTCGGCCAATCGTTCGAGCACCGCGTCGCGACCGCCCTCTTCTGCCAGGGCCCCGAGCATTGCCGTCAGCAGGTTTTCCGCCGCGCCGAGTGCGAAGACGTCGATCAGCTCCGACATCGGCAACGGATTGATCGCGGCGCACGAGCCGCCCATCACCACCAGCGGATGCCAGGGCTCGCGCTCGTGCCGGCTCAGAGGGATACGCGCCCGGTCGAGCATGCGCAGCAAGTTGACGTAGTCTTCCTCGAACGACACCGAGAACGCGACGCAACCGAATTCGTCGAGCGCGGTGCCGGTTTCGACCGAACGCGGCATGCCGCCGCCGTCTGAAAAGAAGCGCTCGCAGGCCCATTCCGGCGTCCCGTGGATCAACTCGTAAACGCGCTGGAAGCCGAGGCTCGACATACCCACGTCGTAGGTATTGGCGTAGGCCAGAGCCAGCTTATACGGGGCGTGGGGCGAGAACCGCCGGATCGTGCGCTCGGCGTCACGATAGGGCGCCCAGTCGTGGCGTGAGCGGGCCTGACGACCGGATCGCCGTTGTTTCGATTTCATCTTCATGAGCGTTCAATAGCCAGGACAGCTCGGTTTCTCGAGCGCGGCGGATAGAATGCCGAAAGCGCGATCTGCCTGCAAACTTAAATCCGTGACCAAGTACACACAGTCACGGTCTGCAATGATCGTGTTCAGGACTCCCGAGTATCGGTTCATCTGGCATTTTCGGCGCTCGCCAACCACTCGCCGAAGGAGTCCCGGAGAGAAGGAATCGTGTCGACTTCGGTGACTCGCCACAGATCCTCGCAAGCATCGACCTCTTCTTCCGTGAGATTCTGTGCCAATAGACAGGAGAGCGTGAAGTCGATCGCTGAGAAATGCCGGTCGGTCAGCTGGAAGGCCCCCAGTTGATTCACCGCCGCGTCGAGAACGTCCGCTACCTGCTGGCGATATGGTTCGCAAGTCAGCTGTTCGACGCTAGCCCCGAGCGACTCGGTCGCGAGTTGCTGAAATGCACGCCACTTGAACTCGCGACGACTGAGGTCAGGGTAATCCGCGGCCAGATCCTCCCGTGCTACGAGAAGCTTTTGCATGACTTCTTGGAAGTCGTAGGTACAGAGCCTACCTTTATCGTACGCCTCTTGGCGGATCGCATAGCGGTTGGCCATGGCATCCATTCTCTTGTTCTTCGCAGGGACTGAGGTGGCATCCGCGAGAGTGCAGATCACTTGCAGTATATCAGGACGGTGTCACAGCCGGAGCAGACAGGGCAACCGTCGGCTTCTTGGGAGTGGAGATTTGAGCGGAGAAGATGACGCGAGACGAGCGTCACCGGAAAGTGTAGTCTATGCCGCCGAAGCCGGCGATCAAAGTCGGCTCGAGTGCAAAGGAGAGCCCATGGAAAGCAACACCGTCCGCGCCTTCGCCCCGGCGACGGTTTCGAACGTCGCCTGTGGCTTCGACGTGCTCGGCTTCGCCATCGATGAGCCGGGTGACGTGGTGGTGGCCACCGAGCGTGACGAGCCGGGGGTCGAGTTACTCGAGGTGACCGGTGACGACGGGCGCCTGCCGCGAGATGCGGCGCGCAATACCGCTGGCGTGGCGGTGAGCGCCTTGCTCGAGGCCACTGGCTCGGATCGGGGCGTCGCCTTGAAACTGCACAAGCAGATGCCGCTGTCGAGCGGCTTGGGCTCGAGCGCCGCGAGCGGCGTTGCGGCCGCCTTCGCCGCCAGCCAGCTGCTCGGCCTCGAGGCGTCGCGCGATCTGCTGCTGCGCTGCGCGATGGCCGGCGAGAAGGTGGCGGCGGGCAGCGCGCACCCCGACAATGCGGCCCCGGCGGTCTATGGCGGGTTCGTATTGATCCGAGCGTCCGACCCGCCGGATGTTGTGCCGCTGCCGGTGCCTGACGGTCTGACCTGCGCGATCGTGCGGCCACATATCGAGATCGAGACGCGGATGGCTCGAGGGCTTCTCGGCGACACGGTGCCCCTTCGCGCCGCCGTCACCCAATGGGGCAACCTCGGGGCTCTGGTCGCCGGGCTGTTCCGCGGTGATTTCGAGCTGATCGCCCGATCGCTCGAGGACGCGATTGCCGAGCCGAAGCGCTCTGGACTGATTCCCGGGTTCAGCATAGCCAAGAGTGCGGCGATGGCGGCCGGAGCCCTGGGCTGCAGCCTTTCCGGATCGGGCCCGTCGGTCTTCGCACTCTGCTCGTCCCGCCTGGACGCCGAGCACGCGGCGTCGGCGATGGTTTCGGCATTCGAGGACGAAGGGCTGGTCTCAGACCGCTTCGTTTCTGACTTGGGCGTCCGCGGCGTCAGGTTGACCACGGCGTCAGGGTGACCACGGAGTCAGGGTGACCACGGAGTCAGGGTGACCACGGAGTCAGGGTGACCACGG
>JAAUXY010089677.1_pt1 | contig 11927 bp, 7 predicted proteins | sample 7278121 | NCBI WGS metagenome assembly JAAUXY01 (sample SAMN14350117, study PRJNA611818) | marine sediment metagenome | isolation source: surface marine sediment (1.8m) | place: French Polynesia: Moorea | collected 2018-08
CTTCATGCGCGAGGCCCGGGCACAGGCGGCCCAGACCCATCCGGACATCTGCCCGGTGTACGAAGCCGGCGAACAAGACGGTGTGCCCTACATCGTCATGAAGCGCATCGAAGGCCTGCCCCTCGACCAGGCCACCGCCGGCTGGACCCTCGAGAGCAAGCTCAAGATCTTCTGCCGGATTGCCGAAGCCGCCCACGCCGCCCATCGCACCGGTCTCGTCCACCGCGATCTGAAGCCGAGTAACCTCATGGTCGAAGCGGGAGACGACGGCGAGCCACGCCCCTACATTCTCGACTTCGGGCTCGCCCGCGACGTCGGCCAGGGCGGCGTCGCGGCCGCCGGTGAGGCCCCGGGAACGCCCGGTTTCATGGCCCCCGAGCAGCTGAGCGACGAAGGCCGAACCCTCGACCGGCGTACCGACGTCTATGCCCTGGGCGTCACCCTCTATCTGCTGCTGGCGGGCGATCCTCCCTTCGCCGGCGCCGGGGCCGCGACCGTGCACGCCGTGGCGACGCAGGACCCGCTGCCCCTGCGCCCTTTCGGCGTCCCGGGCGACGTCGAAGCGGTGGTTTTCAAATGCCTCGAGAAAGAGCCGGAGCACCGCTATCGCTCCGCCAACGCTCTGGCCCAGGATCTCCGGCGCTTCCTCGACGACGTCCCAGTCGAGGCGCGACCCCACAGCGGCTGGTATCGGCTGCGCAAGTGGGCACGCCGCAACCAGGCGCCGCTGCGCCTGGGGGCGGTCTTCGCCGTCCTGCTGCTGGCGGCATTGGCCTGGGGTGGCGTCACGGCGTGGACGGCGCGCGAACGGGAACGCCTGGCCCGCCACTTCACCGAGCAGGTCGAAGAGATGGAAGCGCTCGCCCGCTATTCCCACATGGCGCCACTTCACGACGTGCGAAGCGACCGGGAGCTCATCCGCCGTCGCATGGACGACCTGCGGCGAGAAATGGTCGACAGTCGTGCCCGCGCCGCGGGTCATTACGCTCTGGGGCGCGGTTTCTTGGCACTCGAGGCTCCGCAAGAAGCCTACCGTGAGCTCGAGACCGCATGGCAGTCCGGTTACCGGGAGCCCGAGGTGGCGGCGGCCCTGGCCCTCACCCTGAGCGCCCTCTACCGCGACGGCCTCGCCGCCGCCGAGTTGCGGGGCGACTGGGAGAGCCGGCAACAGCGTCTGCGTCAGCTCGAGGCACGCTATGGCGTGCCGGCCCGGGAATTCCTGGCGCGAAGCTCCGAGGGGGCGCCGATGGGCTCTCAACCCTACCTCGCCGCTCTCCGCGCTTTTCACACCGGACGCTTCGAGGTGGCTCTGGATCTTCTCGACGACTCCGGCGACCGCCGGTCCTGGTCCTATGAATTCGACGCCCTCGAAGGGGACATTCGCCGCAGCCTGGCCATCCGTCTCCACACCGAAAATGAGCCTCTGGAAGCCCGCGTCGAGCTGGAACAGGCTCTCGCCGCCTACGGCCGTGCTACCGCCATCGCCCCCAGCGATCCGGCCGTGGCGCGGGCGGCCTCACAAGTGGCGGTGCTCTACGGCATCTGGGAGGTGCTCACCGGCGAGGACCTGGTGCCGGTGCTCGATCGCGGCTTGCGAAGCGTAAGGCATGCTCTGGAGGCCAATCCCGACGACGGCCTGGCCTGGCTCTGGCAGGCGCGGCTTCAGCGTCTGGTGGCCCAGGGGTTGCGAGTCCGCTCCGAAGATCCCACCGCCAGCCTGACAGAAGCCGGGGATGCGGCCCGGCAGGCCGCGGCGCTGATGCCGGAGCCCTCCGAGGCTCACCTGGAGCTCGGCAAGATTCTCTGGGGGACGGCACAATGGCAGCGGGACCGGGGCGAAGATCCCACCGCCACCGTCGAAGCGACGATCTCGGCCCTCGACCGGGTCGAACCGGAATGGCGCGATCATCGATACTACCTATCGCTGGGATTGACCCACATGACGCTGGCGGACCACCTCGGCAACCGGGGCGAGGACGCGGCACCGAGCTTCGACCGGGCGGCCGCGGCCTACCGGGCGGCGATCGATCTTCACTCCGCGCCGTTCGCCGCTCTGAGCAATCTGGGGGCCAGCCTGTTCAAGAAATCCCAATTGCCCTCGACAACCGATCGTCTCGCCGTGCTGCGCGAGGCGGTGACGGTCTTCCAACAGGCCCGCGCGCTGAACCCGGACCACGTGGCCCCACATTACTACCTCGGAAAATGCTATTTGCGGCTCGCCCAGGGCGGAAACCCCTCGAGCGGATTGCTCGACGACAATGCCCGCAAGGCCCTCGCCAGCAATCGACGCGCTCTCGAGCTGAACCCACGAATGGTGGTGCTTCGCAACGCGATAGGAGAAATCCATCACCTACAGGCGGTGTATGCCTGGGAGCAGGGTGAGGATCCCGAGCCCTTCTTCTCCCTGGCTCGGGAAGCGTACGCCGAAGGGCTGGCGGCGGCGCCGCGGCACGCCTTCTTTCACCAGAACCTGGCATGGACAGCCTACTTCCAGGGCAAGGTACGGGTGCGCGCCGGGAACGATCCCGGCCCCTATCTGGACGAGGCCCTGCGTCACGCCGACCGCGCCTTGGAGCTTTCGACGCGACCGGGAGTGATCCTCTGTATCGGCAGCGCCCATCGCCTGCGGGCAGAAGTGGCGATGCGGCGAGGCGGTGCGGTGACGGGAAGCCTCGAGCAGGCCGAGAAGGCTCTGAAGCGTGTGCTCGAGCTCAATCCTCGGCACGCCGAAGCGTACCGATCTCTCGGACGCCTCTACACCCTGGAAGGGCGCTGGCGGGCGTCCACGGGAGGTGATCCCGCGGACGCCTTCGAGCGCGCCCGCCAGGCCCTGGATCAAGCGCTCACGCTCGAGCCGAACGTGGCCTATTTCCACCTGGCCATGGCCCGTTGGGCTCTCGAGCGAAACCGATTGGAGCCCTCGACCGAAATCCGCGAGCTAGGACTCGAGCGGGCCGAAGAAGCTCTGCGGCTACGACCGGGATGGCCCGAGGCCGTAGCCCTCAGGGCCGCTCTATGACAGCTTCAGGGATCCTCGACAAGGATGTCGACCGTTTCGGTACCTCCCGATTCATCGAACACGATCGTGCCGTCGCCGTAGATCAACTGAATCGTGGTTCTTTCGAAAAAAGGGACTGTCACGGTTGCGTCTGGCTGCTGAGGGGTCACCTGGATCGGATCATCCGGGTAGTCCGAAATGCGGATGTTGGCGGTGGTGTCGATCTCATTGTCGAATTGAAGCTCCAATTCACCGGCCGGAGCCCACAGCAGGGTGCGGATGTCGATGCCCGTGGGGATCATCGCGGGCCCCGCGACAAATCCGACTCGGTCGACGCCGTCAGTTTCGACGGTCAGCCATAAGTGCACGGGAGCGCTGACTGATGTCGCAATCTGAAAATGATAGGTCTGGTTTGCGACACTCTCCATAACCGTCATCGGAACTTCGGCGTCTTGAGCGACGGTGAATTGAGAGATGTCTTTAAACGGCGAGCCGTTTTCGAATGTCACCGTGTACTCGATGCCCAGATTATTTAGAAACAAAACTTCCGCTCCGTGTTGTACCGCCGGCGCGAACAGCTTCGGAATCTTGTTGATACGAATGATTTCGATGGTCAGCGTCGTAGATGCTGTTGCCAATGCCGTTGTCATTTGAGGCTCCTTTCTTGACGAAGTCTGGATCGTCGACCCCCTCAGCTTGGTCTAGCAAGCAGCGTGCCCGGGTGGCAATGAGCCCCAAACCGTCGGGCGCACAGCCTAAGTCCCTACGGACGCTATCTCAGCCCGGTCTTTTGACGTAGATTGACGTCGATCTACGTCCAGAATACCACCTGAAATCCGAAAGAGTGCCGATTTATCGGGTGAAATGCCGTGTTTACCCCCTGGCACGGCGCTTGCGATGGACCCTGAACGTGATGCATCCACCGCCGCGTTGTGCGGCTCACATACCGAACTGAAATCGTGTCCGAAACCGAACTGAAAGGATAAAGAACATGGCAACTTTCAAGGTAGACATCCCCGCCGGCCCGCTTTGGAGCAACGATGAAGCCCAGAAACTCGGCCCGGCGATCGCCGCGGCTCACCTCGGCAAATTCACCGGCCAATGGACGACGGTCATCGAGGGCGAGATGAGCGTGGTCCAGGTCGAGCTTCCGGGCCAGCCCGCCGGCGGCACCGAGTACACGATGGACGTCCTGGCGGGACCGATCTGGTCCAACGACGACGCCAAAGAGAAATGCCCGGCTATCTGTGCCAGCTACGGCGGAACCTGGAACGGTCAATGGAAGACCGTGGTCGAGGGCAAGATGAGCGTCGCCGGCTGTACGTTCAAGTTTGATTGATGATCTTCTTCAATCGCCGCCGCAGGGCCCGGGCGGAGACTTCGAGTTGACGGGCCGCGGCGGCGACGTTGCCGTCGCATGCGTCGAGGGCCTGGCGAACCGTCTCCGCGTCCAGGTCTTCGGCGGTTTTTAGCGTCGGGTGCTGTCGAATCAGGTAATAGAGCGACGGGCGGGTGATGCCGAGCGCCCTGGCCGCCGTCGTGGGCTCGAAGCGATGAGCCCGCAAAGCGGCCTCCAACTCTTCCGGCTCGATTTCGGCGGGACGGCGCCGTGGAGCCGGTACGTCAGGTTCTTCCGCTACACCGGAAGGCTCCTCGGGTACCTTCTCGGCGACTTCTGCCAGAAGGCGTTCGACCCGCGTTCCGGCGACCAGCTGGTCACGGCCGCGGTTGTCGATCACCAGCTGACGCACCACGTTGCGCAACTGCCGCACGTTGCCCGGCCAGCGACAGGCGACGAGGCGCGCCGCCAGATCAGCCGGTAGCCAAGGGGACGCAGCCGGATCGGATCCCTGAAGCCGTGGCTCGCCCACCGACCGCTCGCCCCCCAGCGCCGCCAGCTCCTGTCGCGCGAAATGCACGAAAAGCCTTCCGATGTCGTCACGCCGGCGACGCAGGGGCGGCAGCCAGATCTCGTAGGCGGAGAGGCGGTGAAGCAGCGGCTCTTTGAAGCTGCCGCTGCGCACCCGCGCCTCGAGGTCGGCGTCGGTCGCGGCGACCAGCCGAAGATCGACCGGGTGCGGGCGTTGGGAGCCCAGGGGATAGACCTCCCCGGTCTCGAGGGTCCGTAGCAGCATCGCCTGGACCTCGGCCGGCGTCTCCCCCACCTCGTCTAGAAACAGCGTTCCGCCCTGGGCCTGGCGGAAGTACCCCTGCTGCCCGGCGACGGCGCCGGTGAACGCACCTTTGACGCTGCCGAAGAGCTCGGCCGCCGCCAGCGACGGCGGCAAAGCGCCGAGGTTGACCGCCACGAAAGGACCGTCCGCGCGACGGCCGTGACGGTGCAGGGCCCGGGCCGCCAGCTCCTTGCCGGTACCGGACTCGCCTCGCAGAAGCACCGCCACCTCCAGGTCGGCGACCCTCTGGATCGCGCCGCGGACGCCGGCCATCGGAGCGCTGAAACCGATCATCTCGTCGTCCGGAGGCGGCTCGTGGATCGGCTCTCCCAGACGATGGAGGACGAGCACGATCCGGCCCGCCAGCTCCAGCACGACCCCGGCCTCGACCTCTTCGGCAGAGAGGTGAACCTTCGAGGCTTCGTCGCCGCCCACCCGCAGCTCGGTGGAGCTGCCGGCGCGGTCGATGAGGATGCCGCCGTCCGACGGCCGCAGCACCAGGGGGCGACGGCTCAGGAAAGGATCCTCCAGCGGCCGTCCCCAGACTGTCGCGGGCGCCGCGAAGCTGGGCTCCGTCCGCGAGATCCGCACCTCGTGGCCGGCGTCCAGCTCGGGGAGCAGGTGTCGGTCGCCGATTCGATCCAGATCGGGATGACAGGCGATGGTCAGAGCCGTGAGCTCGCGCTCCCCGGGCTGGCCGGGGTCGGTGCCGGATCTTCGGGTTGTCGCTTGATCCCAGCCCATGAGCTAGCCGGCCGGCTCGGCAGTTGCTCTCCTAGAACCCCATCGAGCGCCGCAGAAACTTGCCCTGGGCGCCCTTCATCATTTTGCGCATCGCCCGGTACTGCTTGAGCAGGCGATTGATGTCCTGAACCCGAGTGCCCGAGCCGCGGGCGACGCGGCGTTTGCGCTTGGCGTTGAGCAGGCCGGGTTTCTTGCGCTCGAGCGGCGTCATCGAGTTGATGATCGCCTCGATGCGCTTGAGCTGCTTGTCGTCGACGTTCGAGGCGTCGAGACCCTTGAACGGCCCCATCTTGGGCATCAGCTTGAGCAGCTCCGACAGCGGCCCCATGCGCCGCATCTGGCGCAGCTGATCGCGCAGGTCTTCGAGGGTGAAGTCCTGACTGACGATGCGCTTCGCCAGGCGCTCGGTCTCGTCGGCGTCGAGCCCCTCCTCGGCCTTTTCGATCAGCGACAAGACGTCGCCCATGCCCAGAATGCGCGACACCAGGCGATCCGGATGAAAGAGGTCGAGGTCGGCCAGCTTCTCGCCGGTACCGACGTAGCGGATCGGCACCTCGGCGACGGTGCGGATCGACAGCGCCGCGCCGCCGCGGGCGTCGCCGTCGAGCTTGGTGAGCACGACGCCGGTGAGCGGCATCGCTTTGGCGAACTCCGAGGCGCTCTTGACCGCGTCCTGACCGGTCATGGCGTCGGCCACGAACAGGGTCTCGACCGGCTTGACCAGCTCGGTCACTTCCTTGAGCTCGACCATCAGGGCGTCGTCGATGTGCAGGCGACCGGCGGAGTCGATGATCAGGGTGTCGTGGCCGCGGGCGCGGGCGTAGTCGAGGCTGCGGCGGGCGAGGGCCGCCACGCTCTCGCCGAGCTGCGGCTCGAGCACCGCGACGCCGGCCTGAGCGCCGACTTGGATCAGCTGCTCGACCGCCGCCGCGCGCTGTAGATCAGCGGCTACCAGCAGCGGCTGACGGCCCTTCTTGCGCAGCCTCAGGCCCAATTTGCCGGCGGTGGTCGTCTTTCCGGAGCCCTGGAGACCACAGAGCATGAAGACCGCCGGTTTGCCTTCCAGGCGCAGCTCCGAGGATTCCTCGCCGAGTAGCGACGTCAGCTCGTCGCGCACGATCTTGATCACCTGCTGCGCGGGGGTCAGGCTCTCGAGAACCTTGCTGCCCTCGGCCTTCTCGCGAATCCTGGTGATGAACGACTTGACCACCCGGAAGTTGACGTCCGCCTCCAGCAGCGCGAGCCGAATCTGGCGCAGGGCGGCGTCGAGCACCTCCTTGGAGACCGTGCCTTCGCCTTTGAGTCGGCGGAAAATGTCCTGCAAACTATTCTGCAAACCGTCGAACATGAGAGTCTCCTGCTCCTGTCCCTTGATGGGAGACCAATCGAATTGAGTCAGATCCGGTCCCGCTTCGGCTCCGGAAGCTGAATCATACAGTGATCGGCGCTCCACAACGCGACCCCGTTTGCGCTACCATCTTTGTATGAGCACAGGGGCAAAAAAATCAACGAAGCCGATCTTCGCCGTCTCTACGATCTTGCTCGTGATTCTTGGCCTGGCTTTGCTCACCGGCTGTCGCGATAGCGAGCCGCCGCCGGAGCCCGCTACGGACAACGCACCGATCGACAGATCCGGCGAACGCCGGCGTCAAGCCCATGCGGTGTCCGAAGGTGGCCCCGATCGCACCGGGCAGGAAAGCGAAGCTCCCTATCAAGGCCCGGCGGACGGCGACGTCGACGCCGCCGGCTACGGTGAAGGCTACGTTCGACCGACTCACGAGAGTGAGGACGACGGCGAGGCCGAGGACGACGAGGGCGAAGAGAAGCTCCTCGAGCCTTAGCGCCCAAGCCTGCACCGGACACGCTGAGCGGAAAAAGCACTGGGTCAGGCGTCTGGGGACCTCGTCCGGACGCGATGAATGCTCGTTGAAACGCCCACGGACCTGGTCCCGGCGCGATGAACGCTCGTTGAAACGCCCGCGGACCTGGTCCCGGCGCGATGAACGCTCGCTGAAACGCCCACGGACCTGGTCCGGACGCGATGAACGCTCGTGCAGGCGGACGCGGACCTCGTCCGGACGCGATGAACGCTCGTCGAAACGCCCGTGGACCCCGTCCGAAGGCGAAGAAAATGTCGATTCGAGCACCGATTCGCCGGATTACCGCCTAAACCCGAAGAAATGCGCCGAATTTCTGCACATGTTTTGCCGTGCTCTTGCGTTTCAATTCTCCTGTCGCGGTCATGAAGCCCGCGGCCCGGCGCTCACCACGGCGCCGGCCGAGCCCGACGAGGGCGCCGGGTGTGCCGGTCGCCCAGCATCGGCTCGAAACGTCCGGATCGAGATCAGGAGCCGGATCGACGAAAGGAGTTAGTGATGTTTTCGTCCGTAACACGACAACTGAAACGCGCGATGAGCGCGGTGAAATCGGTGCTGGCCTTCGCCGGCACCGCCGCCGCCGAGCTCGATCCCAGGTTGAAAGCCTATTTGGAGGAAGGAGGAAAGATCGACGGTATCGAGTCGTTGATGACCGCTCTGGTCCGCTGGATCGAGAGTGACAATCAACACTTGGAGGAATGCGAGGCCAAGCAACGCCGAGCGGAGCGCCAGCTCACCAAGCTCCGGCAGCGTCGCAACAGTCAGCAGGAAGATCTCTACAGCCTGCTGATTCGCATTCGCACGACCTTCGAAGACGCCTTCGGGCAGGGCATGGCCGAGGTCTACCTGGGCCTCGCGCCGAAGCTCAGCAAGCTCGAGCCCATCGCTTTCCGGCGCGTGGCGCAGGAGACGGTGAATATCCTGCTGGATGATGAGCTGGCTTTGCCGGAACCGAAGGTCAAGGGGCTGTGGGAGAACCCGCTCCAGTATGCCGAGCAGATCCTCGAGCTGCTGGAGCCCTTCCAGGATGCCCTGGACACCATCGAGTCGCAGAAGCGGGAGGTCGAGAAGGCTCAGAAGGCCAAGCTCGATCTGCTGCAGCAGTTTCGCGGTCGTCTCACCTGGTCGATTCGCCTCTTCGAGGCGATCTACCAGCTCGCCGACCTGGGCTATCACGCCAAACGTCTGCGCTTGACTGTCAGCTCGCGTCCGAATACGGAGGCGGCTGATGGGTCAGGTGACGACTCGACATCCGATGGTGGCGAGCCGGTGACAGAGCCGGCGGAGTCGTCTGAGGAGTCGGACTCGGCGTCTGGAAGCTAGGCGTCGGAGTCTCGTCAGGGGTGGGCGGCGCGCTTCTGCGCGCCGCCTGCCCTTCTTATTCTTTCAGCCAGCGTTTCTCGGCCACGACCCGGATCGGCGTCCCCTCCGGCAACTTCTGGACGCCTGACAGTAGCTGTTTGACCAGGCGCTCATCGAGCTCCAAGTCGTCGCTTTCGGCCTGTAGAGAACAGAGGTTGTGCATCGAAGTCAACGTATCCGGGTGCCTCTCACCGAGCACACGACGACTCACCGAAAGCGCAGACTCTAAGAGATTCCGAGCACCCGAGGCATCGCCTAAAGCCCATAGGCTCGAAGCGAGGTTGTGCATCGAACCCAACGTCGACGGGTGCTCCTCGCCGAGCACACGACGGCGAACCGAAAGCGCCGACTCGTGAAGATCGCGAGCACTCGAGGCGTTACCTAGATTCAATAGGGCCGCAGCAAGTTGGTTCATCGAAATCAGGGTATCCGGGTGCTCCTCGCCGAGCACACGACGGCGAACCGAAAGCGTGGACTTGAGAAGGTCCCGAGCACCTGAGACATCGCCTAAATACCTAAGGGTTACAGCAAGACTATGCATAGAAATCAGCGTCTCCGGGTGCTCCTCGCCGAGCACACGACGGCGAACCGAAAGCGCGGACTCGATAAGATCGCGAGCGCCCGAGAAATCACCCAGATCAAATAGGCTCGCAGCGAGGTTGTTCATCGAACTCAGCGTATCCGGGTGCTCCTCGCCAAGCACACGACGGCGAACCGAAAGCGCGGACTCGTGAAGATCACGAGCACCCGAGGAATCACCTAGAAACCTGAGGGTCTCAGCGAGGTTGTTCATCGAAATCAACGTATCCGGGTGCTCCTGACCAAGCACACGACGGCTCACCGAAAGCGCAGACTCTTTGAGAGAGAGCGCCTCACTCGCTCGACCTGCAGCGGAAGCGTAGTGGCCAGCCCTCAGCCAAAGCCCTGTCGGGTCCCAATCGGGTTCGGTGGATTGCTCCAGCCAGACGGCAAGCGACGCCTTCACATGAGGCAATAACAGATTTCCGCCAGGCCATGACTCGGGAGACTCCGGATCCGAGGGGAAGCAGTGGTCGAGCGCCCGATGGGTACGTTGACTCACCTCAGAGGTCAGATCTTGGCTATCCAGCCGCTGGCGAATTACCTCTTGCACCAGGCGATGGAGCGAAAACCGACCGCCTTCGGCCCCGTCGAACTTCGCCAGGGAGTAACGGGTCAAGGGCTCGATCAATTGTTCATGAGCGGCCAGCGGATCCTCAGTGAGTTCCTCTGCCAGTGCGCCCAGAGCGGGCCCTAGCCGATCTTCTGTGGCGGTGAAAAGCTCCAGCGGAATCTCGTCCGGCGCCAAGAATCCGCAAGCCCGCAGAACCTCGGCGGCGGCTGGAGAGGCGGCCTCCACCTTCTTGAAGCTGATCTCCCAAGTCGTCGCCACCGTCGCTTCGTAGTGGCCGCGGGCCGGGCCTTGGCGCTCCACCACGTCGAGGCGTAGCTTCTCGAAGCTTGCCAGGTAGGCGCCGATCTCGACTGGGTGCCGCGCGAGATAGGCACCGGCCTGCTCGAGGGCCAGGGGAAGAAAGCCCAGCGCCTCGGCCAGATCCCGGGCTTCCGCATGCTCGGAGGCTTCGCGTCGGGCACGTTCGAGCAGGAAATCGGTTGCCTGCTCCTCGGGCAATACATCAATCGCCAGGGGCAGAGTGCGGCCGAGGTCTGGATTCTGCTCTCGGGTCGTGACCAGAACATGACCGCCGGTATTCGGCGGCATCAAGTTGCGGACGGCCTCGATGTCATCCGCGTTGTCGAGCACCATCAGCCAACCGGAGCGGTGGGCGAGCTCTCGAAGAAGCGCCGCGGCTGCTTCGTCAACTGGAGTATCTGGCTCTGCGAAGGCCCTGGCGACGGCGAGGCGTGCGTACTCGGCCTCGAGATCTCCAGCCGAAGATGCATCCGCCCAGTAGATCCCTTCCTCATAGTCCGATCGGTGACCGTGGCAATACTCGATCGCCACCTGTGTCTTGCCCACGCCACCCAGGCCAGAAATCGCCTGGGTCAAAGCCGCGGATCTCGACGCCTCGAGACGCTCCTCCAACTCTTCTAGCAGCTCTTCCCGGCCGGTGAAGAAATCATTGCGATTCGGTACGTTCCAGAACGGCAACCGCTCTGAGGCGCTTGCGGACAATGAGCCACTCTCGATGCCTGCATTTCGAAGGTGATCGCGTAGAGCATCACATGCCGTCTGTAGGGTCTTATTGCCAGGCCTCTCCGAGCAAGCGGCGTCGGCCAACTCTTCGAGACGCCCGATCTGCTGCGCCCAAGTGAGCAATTCGTGGACCTGCTCCCGAAGGTTCCCACGCTGGACAAGTTCTTCAAACTGCTCGTCCAGCCTCGTCTCCACCATTATTCTGAGGGCTGACCTGTCGAACGCATAGCGGAAGGCATCTTCGAGATTCCTTTTGATGTCCCCCGGAATTCTCATCTCATCGCCGCCGGATCTGACGCCTCCCTCCGGATCTGTGGACCGATATACAGTTCCAAGGCCGTACTGTACATATTGATCTGCTACACCCTGATGATCGTGAGTCTAACGCAGCCAAACAGCGCGACGTCGTGGTCGTACATCTTCCGCGCCAAGCGCCTGCGCTAATAAAGTCCGCTAAAGTCTGCTGGGTTCCGAACCCTGAAGGGTTCCACCCAATAGCCCAGGGGCAGTCGGCTTGCGCGCCTCTGGCGCGACGGCGCGAAGCGCCGCGTCACCCTCGGAACCGGGCGAGAGAGACTTCGAACCCTGAAGGGTTC
>JAAUXY010106262.1_pt1 | contig 11926 bp, 9 predicted proteins | sample 7278121 | NCBI WGS metagenome assembly JAAUXY01 (sample SAMN14350117, study PRJNA611818) | marine sediment metagenome | isolation source: surface marine sediment (1.8m) | place: French Polynesia: Moorea | collected 2018-08
CACCGGTCCGGCGAAGCGACCGCCTGGACCCATTGTTCCGCTTCCTGGTCGGGGCCGAGTAAAACCGGGTTTTCGACCCGATCTCTTAAAAAATCGGCCATGAGAGAAGTTGCCGTCAAAGAAATCGCCACGGTGGCCGGGATCGCCTCTTCCAGGCGATGAACGCGGTGCAGATGCGGGTCGACGGTAATTACGTGATCGAACAGGTCCGCAAGAAACCGACCGACGATCGGCTGGCTCACCACTTCGCCGGCATGAAAAGCCTTGTCCTGGCGCATATAGCACATGTAGGGCGCGACCAGGGTCAGCAATTCGGCACCGGACTGACGCGCCGCCCTGGCCGCGAGCATTAGCTCGATCAGTTTTTCATTGGGGTGATCGAGGCTCTGGCAAAACACCACGTGGTTGGGCAGGCTTGCCGGCAAGGTCAGCCGCAATTCATCGTCGGGAAAGCGATGCCTTTCGACCACGAACAGCGGCATTCCGAGCGCATCCGCGAGATTTCGCGACTGGGTTTCGTAACCGTGAAATCCGAGCAGCATCAGAATTCGACGTAGGCCTTGGGGACCTGATCCTCGCTGCCGATCGAATAGCCGGAACGGGATTCGCTCAGCGCAATGGCAAAGTCGAAATCCGAGCGGAACTCCGCGTGAATCCGATATAGCGGCTCGCCAGCTGCCACCCTGTCGCCCAGCTTCTTAAACAGATCGACACCGGCGCCCTTGTCCATCGGCGCGCCGGCAAATCGCGCGATATGCGCCATGTGAAGATTGTCGATATCGACCACGACGCCATCCGCGTCCGACAGGACGTCGCGGGTCAGGCATCCTGGTTCATACTTTTTCTGCTGCGCACCCTGGGCACCGATGATCGTGTTCATCGTCGTCAGTGCACGGCCGGAATCGAGGATGTCGCGCGCTATGGAATAACCCTGCCCACCCCGCACGTCCGGATCGAACTCGAGCACGCGCCCGGCGAGCCGCAGCGACTTCTGCCGTAAATCATTTGGCGCCTCGGGATCATTCTGCAACACCCGCATGATGTCGCGTGCCTCCAGTACCGGGCCAATACCGGAACCGATCGGCTGGCGGCCGTCGGTAATGATGACCTCCAGATGAATGCCCATTTGATCGCCGACGAATTCGAACAGTTTTCGCAGTCTCTGGGCCTGGCGCATGTGGCGCACCTTTGCCGTGGGTCCTACCGGGATGTCGATCAGCAGGTGAGTCGAACCCGCGGCCAGCTTTTTGGAAAGAATCGACGACACCATTTGCCCCAGCGAATCGATGCCTAGCGGCCTTTCGACGGTGATAATGATGTCATCCGCGGGCGATAGGTGGGCTTTACCGCCCCAGGCAAGGCAGGCGCGGTAGCGGCGCACGATGTCGTGCAGCTTACCGAGGTCGAGATCCACCTCCGCCAGCACTTCCATCGTGTCGGCGGTACCCGCCGGCGACGTGATCGCGCGGCTCGATGTTTTGGGCATCAGCATGCCATGAGCAGCGACGATCGGCACGACGATCATCGTGGTTCGATTGCCGGGAATGCCGCCGATGCAGTGTTTATCGACTACGAGCGGTTCGTTCCAGTTAAACCGCTCCCCTGAGTCCAGCATTGCCCGGGTCAGGTAAAACACCTCGTCCCGATCCAGATCGGTTTGTCCCGAGGCGACTAGAAATGCGGATATTTCGGTCTTTGAGTATCGCCGCTCTGTTATGTCCCGGATAATCTGATAATAATCATCCTGACTGAGTCGTTCGCCGGCGATTTTTCGCCGCACCGCCCCCATCGATACGGGCGGCACGGCATGTTCGATAGTAACCAGGTGCCCTTCAGGCAGACCCAACGTGACAAAGGTCTCCTCGGAAAGACCGATCTGGCTGGGGCCGACGATGCTGTCGTCATCGACGACATTCAAAACCGCCAGTATGCGCCGATCGTCGGCGCGGACTTCCAGCTTGGACAAGGCCTGGAAACCTTCGGCCCGATACAACTCGCAGTCACGATGCAGGTACACGACGTTTTCGCGGTAGGTATCTATTCCCAACCGCCGCAACTCGAGCCTGCTCTCGTCTTTTGCTGATGTCTTTTGTCCGGACATGGGATACCGGATAAGTTGATGTCAAAAGTTTTACCGAATGCCGAAACTAAAAGACTGACCCGCGTCAATTTCGCTCCGAAAACATTTTCACCGGTCCCGGCAAGACTGGTACTACCGGTACCCGGTTATGCTCGAAGTCTCATGCTGCGTGCAGGCTCGTAGTGATTGAATGTCATATTGATTGCCGCAGGCCCGAGAAGTCGACCGTTACTTTTTTGGGTTGCCCATGAAACCTCGAACAGAATTGACCGAACTCGATGCCGGGCTGGATTCCACGACTGGCGCCGGTGTAATCAGGCCGCGCGCGGCAGGCGCATTTCCGGGCAACGAATCGGCCGCTGCGCCTGTTTCCACCAGAACGGGTTGCTGGACTCGGCGACGATCTGTTCGTGATCACGGTAGCCGCGCGCCTGGATGAATCCCCAGGACTTCGCTTTCGGCGCATGCACGAACAGGCTCCAGCACTCGCGGCCGTCGACGAGATCGACGCGGTGAAACATAGAACCCGCGATGTAGTTCAGCCGGCCCGCACGGATGCGCCGCCGCTCGAGCCGGTTGTCGGTTCCCGGGCCGGTCATGCGCACCTCGTCGTAGCTGCCGCTGAGCACCAGCGACAGCGCGTGCCGCCAGGGATGATCGTGCAGGCCGCGCCCGGGATCGCTGGCGACGAAACGATGCAGGTAGACACGGTAACCGAACGGCAGTCGAGCGACGTGGTAACGCTCGAGATAAGGTTGTCGGTCCGGACCGTTGATGACACGGCAACGGCAATAGGCCGACAGTCGGTAGAGCAGGCGGTTGAGTAACGACATTATCTTCTCCGGATAACAATTTTTGTTATTATCCGGGGGAATGTGGCTCATAAGATGAGCCATTAAAATTCCGACTAAATTTGCGTTGCCCGCAGGAGTGGTATGGATCGAACCGAACGCTTTCACCTGATTGACCAGATGCTGACCAGCAAGCGCGCGGTCAGCCGCCAGCAGTTTCTCGACGCGCTCGAGATATCGCCCGCGACTTTCAAGCGCGATCTCGAATACTTACGCGACCGTTTGATGGCACCGATCGTGTGGGACCGCGAACTGCGCGGATACCGATACGAGCAGAGGGAGGAGGGCGAGCAATTTCAGCTGCCCGGCCTGTGGTTCAACACCAGTGAAATCCAGGCGCTGTTGTCGATGGATGCCCTGCTGGCTAATCTGCAACCCGGTGTATTGTCGAGTCACATCGAGCCGCTGCGCTCGCGCATTCGCATGCTGCTCGACGAGGGAGATCACAGCGCCGATGAAATCGCGCGCCGCATCCGCATTATTCCGCACTCCGCCAAGACCTACCGCAGCGAAAATTTCCAGGCTCTGTGCCAGGCGCTGCTGTCGCGCAAGCGCGTCGACCTGGCGTATTACAGTCGCCCCACCGACAGCGTCAGCCAGCGGCAGGTATCGCCGCAGCGGTTGATCTATTACCGCGACAACTGGTACCTCGACGCCTGGTGCCACCTGCGTAAGGGATTGCGCAGTTTTGCGATCGATGCGATCAAGAGTCTGGCTATCTCGCCGGAGACGGCCCGTGAAATCGACGAGGCAGTGTTGGAGCGAGAACTCGAAAGCGGCTATGGTATTTTTTCCGGGGCGGCCACCAACGAGGCCGTGCTTCGCTTCAGCCCCGACATCGCACGCTGGGTCTCGCGCGAAACCTGGCACGTCGAGCAGGACAGCGAATACGACGAGGCGGGATACTATATCTTGCGCGTGCCCTACAGCCAGGACACCGAGCTGGTCATGGATATTCTCAGGTACGGGGCCGAAGTCGAGGTGCTCGAGCCGCCCCGACTGCGCGCCAACCTGAAGGCAAAAATCGGAGCCTTGCAGCAGCTCTACGATCAAAACGAAAGGCTCTAGAATAAGCTGTTTTCGCACTTATTCGAAACCTCCTGCAAACTTGCGCTGCGTCAATATTCGCAGCAACCGTTCCGACGGAAAACTTGCGCTGCATCAATATCCGTAACATCCGTTCTGATTTACTAGATATCAAATTATGGACGGGAAGTTTTTTTTAGTCTTCGCAAAAATCGTTTTTTCGATTCTTCTTTGAGGACGTTTCCCGTAACCACTTCGTTTGTTTCGTTGGTTCGTTGACAACGGTATCGAGCAGGTTACAGGCGCGACAACCTGGAACCCTAACAACAAAAAAATCTCCACGAGGCATTGCCTGGCTGCTCGGTCATTGCAACGAAGGCAATTGAAAATTGCATTGGAGAGCGTGATCGATACTACCGCACACAGGCTGCACGCGTTGGGTGTTGAGCCGGTTTCTACCGGTCATCCCTGCGGTGAGAATGTCCGTTACCAACCGGATTTCGAGCTTCTCGAGGCGGAACTGGCCAAGCAGGAATCCCTCAACGCCGAGACCGTCGACTGGCAAGTGGTCGACGACATCGCGACGCGAATCCTGCAATCCGAGTCCAAGGATTTACTCGTTGCTGCCTACCTGTGTAATGCGCTGTTGATCAACGAAGGTTATTCCGGTCTCGCGGTCGGCCTGAAAATACTCAGCGACATGGTTTCGAACCACTGGGATGATCTGTTTCCCCCGGTCAAGCGGATGCGTGCACGCCGGTCGGCACTGACCTGGCTGGCGGAAAAAGCCGGCGGTTACGTTACCGAGAATCCACCGTCCGCGACCGACAACGATACGGTGCTGACGGCAGCCGAAACCCTGAAACAGCTGGACCAGGCGCTGGTCGATAAAATGGGCGACCAGGCACCGCTGCTGACCGACCTGATCAAACCCCTGCAGGACTATCGCCGCGGTGTCGAAGCAGCCGCGAAAAAAACCGGGGAACCCGCAGCGGCCGCCCCGGCCAAATCCGCCGAATCGGTTTCCGATGTCGCGCCCGCGCCTGCTCCCGCGGGCGAGCCAAATGCGGCGGTGGCCGCAGTCGCGGTCGGTACTGCGCTCGAATCGGAAACCGACTGCAGGAAGGTTTTGCGCCAGCTTCAGTCGGGTCTAAGGCAGGTAGCCGGCTTTTTGCTGGCACAGAAGCTGGAGGATGTAAGGCCGTATCGACTGAATCGGCTGGCTGCCTGGATGACGGTCGAAAAGGCGCCGCCGGTCAACAACGGCGTGACCCAGATCGTACCGCCGGCCCCGGAACGGCTGAAGTTTTTCGAACGGAAACGGGAACAGGGCGATTACGCGGCGCTGGTCCCGGAACTCGAGAAAACCCTGGCACGTTCGCCCTTCTGGATCGACGGGCACTACGAGGTCGTCAGGGCGCTGCGAGCGCTGGGAAGCGGCTGCGAACCCGCCGCACAAATCGTCGTCCGTGAATTGAAAACCCTGTTGGCAAGAATTCCCGAACTGCAAGAGCTGGCCTTTGCCGACCAAACGCCGTTCGCAAGCGACCAGACCCGGTTGTGGCTCGATGCCGAGGTCCTGGTTACGGCGGGTGAAGGATCCGCGACTGTCGGTGCTCCCGCCGGCGATGCAGCGCCATGGGACGCCGCCCTGGTCGATGCGAGGCAGGTCGCTGCCGGCGGCAAGACCGAGGAAGCCCTGGCCGTCATCAATGCCGGCCTGACGGCGGCTCGCTCCGGTCGCGACCAGAGCTACTGGCGCTGCGCTCTGGCGGAATTGCTGCTGCAAATCGGGCAGGCCGAGTCCGCCTCGGCGATTCTCGAGTCGTTGAGCCAGCAGGCGCGCTCCCGGCAGATGACGGATTGGGAGCCCGAATTGATGTCTCGAATTTATAACCAGTTATTCCTGAGTTATCAAAAACAGCGGAAATCGAAAACGGAAGACAGGTCGCTCAAGGAAAAAGCCGAACAGGCTTTCGAGCAGCTCTGCTGGTTTGATCCCGTAACCGCTTTATCCCTCAAAGGAGGCTAGCATGGCTGAAGGTTCAGTAGCGCCCAAGGAGCGCGTAAACATCGTTTACAAATCCCATGTGGGCGACCGTACCGAAGAGGTCGAACTGCCGCTCAAACTGATGATGCTGGGAGACTATACCGGTAAACCCAGCGATGAAACCGTCGAAGACCGCGAGCCGATCAATATCGACAAGGACAACTTCAACGAAGTGATGGCGGGAATGGGACTGTCGCTGGATGTCAACGTCAACGACACCCTGGACGAGGAAAACGAGGAGATGCCGGTTCATCTCGAATTCAATTCGATGCGCGACATGTCCCCGGACAACGTCGCCAGGCAGGTACCTGCGCTCGAAAGCATGCTCGAGATGCGGCGCGCGCTGCTGGCGCTCAAAGGGCCGCTGGGTAACGTACCCGCGTTTCGCAAGGCGATCCAGAAAATCCTCGCCGACGACGAAACACGCGCGGTGATCATGCAAGAACTCGGTATCGAAGACTAGACAACGAACAGGTGAACGAAATGGCAGAGCAAGAGCAACAGGTAGCGCAGGCCGAAGCGGCCGAAGCCGGCGGTTCGCTGATCGAACAGATCATGCAGGAAACCCGGCTCAAACCCGAGGACGAAGGTTACGAAACGGCAAAAAAGGGCGTCCAGGCCTTTATCACGGACCTGCTCGCGCCGCAGCGCCGCGGTGAAAAGGTCGAGCAAAAGGTAGTCGACGCGATGATCGAGGAAATCGACCTGCGCATCGGCCGGCAGGTGGACGAGATCGTCCACCACGAGGATTTCCAGAAACTCGAGTCGGCCTGGCGCGGACTCAAGATGGTGGTCGACCGCACCGATTTCCGCGAAAACATCAAGCTCGAGCTGCTCAGCGTATCCAAACAGGAATTGCTGGAGGATTTCGAGGATGCCCCGGACGTCACCAAGTCGGGACTGTACAAGCACGTTTACGCGGCTGAATACGGCCAGTTCGGCGGGCAGCCCTACGGCGCCATCATTGCCAATTACGAGCTCGACCCGGGCCCGCAGGACATGGCCCTGCTCGGTCACGCGGCCAGCGTCAGCGCGATGTCGCACGCGCCGTTTATCGCCAGCGCGGGCTCGGAATTTTTCGGCATCGACAATTTCGACGGCATGCCCAACCTCAAGGACCTCGAGTCCATCTTCGAGGGTCCGCAGTATGCCAAGTGGCAATCGTTTCGCGAGTCGGACGATTCACGCAACGTCGGCCTGGCGCTGCCGCGCTTCATGTTGCGCCAGCCCTACGGCGATGATAATCCGAGCAAATCGTTTCACTACACCGAGGTCGTCGAAGGCGACAAGAGCAAGCTGCTGTGGGGCAATGCAGCCTTTGCCTTTGCCACCAACCTGACCAGCAGCTTCGCCAAGTATCGCTGGTGCCCGAACATCATCGGTCCGCAAAGCGGTGGCGCGGTCGAAGACCTGCCGACCTTCCTGTACGAGGAAGAGGGTGAGCAAAAGGTCATGGCGCCAGTGGAAATCATGCTGTCCGATCGCCGCGAATACGAGCTCGCCGAGCAGGGATTCATGGGGCTGACCGTGCGCAAGGGCACCGACAATGCAACCTTCTTCTCGGCCAGTTCCCCGCAAAAGGCCAAGTTTTTCGGCAACGATCCCGAGGCCAAGCAGGCCGAAACCAACTTCAAGCTCGGCACCGAGCTGCCCTACCTGTTCGTGATCAATCGCCTCGCGCACTACATCAAGGTGCTGCAGCGGGAGAACATCGGCAGCTGGAAAACGCGCAGCGAACTGCAGACCGAACTGCAGAAATGGATCCGCCAGTACGTGGCCGACCAGGACAACCCGCCGGCCGCGGTTCGCAGCAAGCGACCGCTGCGCGAAGCGATGATCAACGTTACCGAGGACAAGGGCAGTCCCGGCTGGTTTCGGGTCGAGATGCTGGTGAGGCCGCACTTCAAGTACATGGGCGCGAGCTTCACGCTGTCGCTGGCCGGTAAGCTGGACAAGGCCTGAGGCGGGAGCGGTCGATGAAAAGCAACCTCCAGGGACTGATCGCCAGGCTGAATCCCTATTGCACCCGCGCGCTCGAGGGTGCTTCCGGGGTTTGCGTCAATCGATCGCATTACGAGGTGTCCGTCGAACATATGCTGTCGCAGCTGCTGGAAGATCCGAAGTCGGATATCCCGCTGCTGCTGGCGCATTTCGAGATCGAGCCGGCGCACTGGGTCAGACAGCTGCAGGAAGAGCTCGAGGGCCTGAAGGTCGGTAATCCGGGCAAGCCGGTGTTTTCGTCGGCGCTGCTGAACCTGTTCGAGGAAGCGTGGATCTTCTCCTCGGTCGAACTGGGTCAGGCGCAGCTGCGTTCGGCGGCCATCCTGGCCGCGCTGGTCGACAACCCGCTGCGTTACGGCGGCGAGTTCCTCGAGTCGCTGGACAAGATGACTTCGCAGGAAATCGCCAACCAGTTCGAAAACCTGGTCGAGGTATCGAGCGAGGGTTCGACCGAAGCGGCGGCGCTGACCACGACGATGGCGGCCGGCGCGGCGCTGGAAAAATTCACCAACAACTTTACCGCCAAGGCCCGCGAAGGTCGGATCGACCCCATTTTCGGGCGCGATCGCGAAATCCGGCAAATGATCGATATCCTCGGGCGGCGGCGCAAGAACAATCCGATCGCGGTGGGCGATGCCGGTGTCGGCAAGACCGCGGTGGTCGAAGGGCTGGCGCTCAAGGTGGCCGCGGGCGATGTGCCGGAAATGCTGCGCGACGTCGAGATCATCGAGCTCGATCTCGGTGCGCTGCAGGCGGGCGCCAGCGTCAAGGGCGAATTCGAGAACCGGCTCAAGGCGGTCATCAACGAAATCAAGGCGTCGGAAAAACCGATCATCCTGTTCATCGACGAGGCCCATACGCTGATCGGCGCCGGTGGAGCCGCCGGCACTTCGGATGCCGCCAACCTGCTCAAGCCGGCGCTCGGCCGCGGTGAGTTGCGCACGGTCGCGGCCACGACCTGGATCGAGTACAAGAAGTATTTCGAGAAGGACCCGGCACTGGCGCGGCGCTTCCAGCCGGTCAAGCTCGACGAGCCGTCGGTGCAGGATGCCGCGATCATTCTGCGCGGCCTGCGCGAAATTTACGAAAAGGCGCACAAGGTATATATCCGCGACGATGCCATCGAGGCGGCCGCGACCATGTCGGCGCGTTACGTCAGCGGTCGCCTGTTGCCCGACAAGGCGGTCGACACGCTGGACACGGCCTGTTCGCGGGTCAACATCAGCCTGGCGTCGAAGCCGCCCGGAATCGAGGACCTCGAACGCAGGATCCAGATCAAGACCCGCGAGGTTACCGCGCTCGAGCGCGATATCGATACCGGGCGCGCCCGGGCGGGTGAACGTCTCGATACGCTCAAGCAGGAGATCGAAACAACCCGGGAAAAACTGGAGACCGCCTCCGGGGACTGGCAAACGCAGAAGAATCTGGTCGATCGAGTGCTCGAGCTGCGCCATGCACCCGAAACGGAAGAGACGGCGAAAGAACTCGCGGCCGCGATTGCCGAGCTCGGGACCTACCACGGCGCGATGAAGATCGATTACGAAGTCACGCCCGAGGTTGTCGCCGATGTCGTCTCCGACTGGACCGGCGTGCCGGTGGGCAGCATCGTCAAGGACGAGGCCGAGGCGCTGCTCGGCTTCAAGGAAAAGCTGGGTACCTGGATCAAGGGCCAGGACGGTGCGCTGGACACCATCGACTCGATGATTTTGACCGCGCGCGCGGGTTTACAGAATCCGGATCAACCGCTGGGCGTTTTCCTGCTGGTCGGCCCCAGCGGCACCGGCAAAACCGAAACCGCGATCGGGGTTGCCAACCTGATGTTCGGCGGCGAGCAGTTCATGACCTCGATCAACATGTCGGAATACCAGGAGAAACACACCGTATCGCGGCTGATCGGCTCGCCGGCCGGCTACGTCGGTTACGGCGAGGGCGGTTTTCTGACCGAGGCCGTGCGTCACCACCCCTACTCGGTGGTGCTGCTCGACGAAGTCGAGAAGGCCGACCTCGAGGTCATGAACCTGTTTTACCAGGTATTCGACAAGGGCGTGCTGTCGGATGGAGAGGGACGACGCATCGATTTCAAGAATACGATCATCTTTCTGACCTCCAATCTCGGCTCGCGCACCATCGTGCAGTGCTGTCAGCAGGAGCCACGACCGTCGATCGAGCAAGTGACCGAGATGATCCGCGCCGAACTGCAGGCGCATTTCAGCCCGGCCCTGCTGGCGCGCATGACGGTCGTGCCTTTCGTAACCCTGGAGGCCGACACGCTGAACTCGATCGTCAAGCTCAAGCTCGACAAGGTCGGCAAGCGGCTGAAACAGTCGCAATCCCTCGACTTCGATTATGACCAGGACGTGATCGATCAAATCGTGTCGCGCTGCAACGACGTCGAGGCCGGTGCGCGCAACATCGATCACATCGTCAACCGCACGCTGTTGCCCGTGATCTCGACGAGGATTCTCGCCGCCATCGGCGGCGAAACGGAATATCACCGCGTCAGGGTCGGCATCGGCGAGCAGGGCGAATTCGATGTCGAGCTGGCCTGACCAATGCCAGATTTTTACTGATAACCAGACAGGAGAACCGATATGCCAATACCAGCATATATGAGTGTTGAAGGGGTAACCCAGGGATTGATAACCGAGGGCGCGTTGTCGGAGGACAGCGTCGGCAATCTCTACCAGGAAGGTCATGACGACGAGTTCATGGTGCAGGCCTTCGAGCACGCGATTTCCATTCCGCGCGACGCCCAGAGCGGTCAGCCGTCAGGGACCCGTATCCACAAGCCGCTTACGGTAACCAAGATTTTCGACAAGTCCTCGCCGCTGCTGTACCAGGCACTGGTTACCGGCGAGAGCCTGACCTGCAAGATCAAGTGGTACCGAACATCGTCCGAGGGTACTCACGAGCATTACTTCACCCAGGAGATTCAGGGCGCGGTAGTGGTCGACATGAAGTCGATCATGCCCAACTGCCAGGATCCGGCCAATGGGCATTTTACCCACCTGGAAGAAGTCAGCTTCAGCTACAGCACGATTACCTGGACTCACGAAATCGCGGGAACCGAGGGTAATGACGACTGGCGCGTGGCCAAGTAGAGAACCGGGTAAAGCCGTGATCTCGCGAATTGGACCCTGGCTGCTCGTAGTGGTGCCTTTGCTGGTTGCCGCCTGCGCATCGACGCCGACCGAGTTGAGCGTCGAGGAAGAGGAGTGGACCTACGAGGTGCGCGCGGTAAATCTCGTGTTGCGCGCATCCTCCGATGTCAACTCGGTGAGTGGCAGACCCCATTCGATCGCAGTCGGCCTGTTCCAGATGAACGACCCGAATACCTTCCGGGGGCTGTCGGTAACCCCGGAAGGTGCTGTCGAACTGCTGCAGAAGGGCAAGATCGACGAAACCGTGGTCGATTTTCAGCTGCTGACGCTGCGCCCGGGCGAACAGAAAAAGGTTTCGATCAGTCGCGCGGAGACGGCCAAGTACATCGGCGTAATCGCCGGCTACTTCAGGTTGAATCCGAAAACCGACGTCAAGATTTTCCCGATTCCCGTGCGCGCGATACCGCGCGGAGTGGTGGAGAAGACCCTGGCCTGGGCCTCGCTCATCAGCGACGAGGCCAAGGCGGTGCCGGGCAAGTTGAACGTCATCGTCGATCTCGGTCGCACCGGCTCCAAGCAGATCGTTTCGATCGAGGACGAGTTACTGCGAGCCAGCCGGGTTTCGACCGAGCAGGAGACCGGTACGCAGGAAACCTGGTTCGGGACGCTGAAATCCGACGCGGCGGAAAATGAATAGGACGAGGCGAAAACAAGGATATCCGGGGCCGGGCCCCGATGTCATCGAGGTATGTCGTGAACAATAGTAAACCCGTTTTCTGGCACCAGGGACTGTTCCTGCAGCCGCAGCATTTTCAGC
>JAAUXY010033472.1_pt1 | contig 11921 bp, 15 predicted proteins | sample 7278121 | NCBI WGS metagenome assembly JAAUXY01 (sample SAMN14350117, study PRJNA611818) | marine sediment metagenome | isolation source: surface marine sediment (1.8m) | place: French Polynesia: Moorea | collected 2018-08
ATTATAAAAAAACCGGATAATGATGATGGTAAAAAAGAAACGAATTTAGATAGTGGGTCACACAATCAGGTTTGTCCCCTCCAACGGTATGATCAAGCCGGCCGAAGCTGCCCGCAAAACGGAATTGAACCCGCTGAAAATGGGAAAGATCTCTGATTTTAGTTTTATAACCGGCAGACGGGCTAACCGGTAACGGGCTAAACCCATAAATAATTGAGGCACTTTTGAAATAATGTTTACCTATTTTGCGGTATGGGTGGCGGCATGGATGGCTGACCCTGCCAATAAAAAGCCGCTTTGTTTCCTGTTGCGACGACAATAATTAAGATAATATCAATGATGATGCCAAAAATGCCGCCAAACATCATGGCGATACCGATAAAGGACACCGCCAATACGGCAACAGCCCCCTTTATAACACCCAGGGCGATACTTGAGCCGGCTACCCAGTAAAAAAAACGGATGGAAGAGGGTTTTAATTGCAGCAAACAAATGGATGCTAAAAGAAAAAGGGCCGAGATCGCCAATTTAATAATCCCCGATATGATGGACCATGTACCATACCATTCCGGAAAATCAAACATCTTGGTAACGGATTTAAACATGCCCATTGGAAACTCAGCACCGCTCCTGCGTCCGCCTTGATTGTTGGATTGTTTATCCCTTTCTTTTTCCATTTCCGCTTCGATCATCTTTTCAAAATCGGATAACATTTCTTTTTGCATCTCGAGCATTTTGGGCATGATCATTTCCTGCCCGGCACCTAAAATGCCCAGACACGAAAAAATGATTCCCAAAACACCCACTACCGTAACCCATGTCGGTCTTTTCATAATGGACCTCTTTTAAGATATTATCAGCATCCAGGCTGCCAGCAGCCTCAATCCCGATGCGGATATCATGCAGTGCCCTGTCGAGCGCCTGGTGCTTATAGGATTACTATCGTCATAACCACGACTATCTTAATCAAAAGAACACGTAACCTTAAATCGATTTATAGGTGTCCCCAAGTTTCCCAGGTTAATTAATTTATGCGTTATTTGGTAATTAAGTTAACTGGGTAATTGATTATCATTGTGAAATGTATCGCGAAGCGATGACAGTTTTTGGCCGGTCAAAGCCTGTAGTTAAAACATATTTTTAAGCGACAGGCGCGTCGACCGGCCAAAAGGTTTGTGTGTTTCTGTGTGCGTCTGTGGCTATTGAATTCTAATCGTCTGCGAATATCTGCGTGCGTCTGCGGTTAATTAGAAATCAATTCTTCTGCAAATCTAAACTCTGAACCAAAGATTTACGGCTGCTCCATTGGCGGAAGGACGGGGTTGCGCTCTTCAAGAACGTCTTCCAGGCGAGTTTGTATCAGCGGTTTCAACTCGGGATGCGTGAAAACAAAAAATTTTTCCTCGACAATGGCCTCAAATACACGTTCAGCTACAGTTGAAGGCGGCATCCCGGCCGCAACCATTTGACGGAAAATGTCTTCTAATTCGTTAAGCCTCGCATCTTGTTTTGCGGCGGCAAGATCATTTTGATATGCCTCCGGCCGATTGCGTTCCGCATCCATGATTTTGGTATTCACAAATCCCGGGCAGAGAACAGAGACTTTGATATTCGCACCTCTGATGGCCAGATCATGATGCAACTGTTCTGATAAGGCCACGATTCCATGTTTGGTCAGATGATAAAGGGCCGAGGGATGATAGGTGGTCAGCCCGGCGATCGATGACGTGTTTACAATATGGCCGGCGGTATTTTGCGCAAGCATGATAGGCACAAATTGGCGAATACAATGAATAACGCCCCACAGATTTACGCCGATCACCCATTGACAATCATTGGATGTGCTTTCCCATAAAGATGACCCTGCGGCAACGCCGGCATTATTGATCAATAAATCAACGCCCCCATAGGCATCGACAGTCGTTTGTGTCAGCGCCTTGACGTCCTCTTTGTTGGCAACATCGGCAACAATGGCCGTTACATCCGCCCCGCTGGCGCTCAATTCTGCTTGGGCTTCAGCCAGCGCTTCGGCTTCCACATCAGCTAACACCACCCGCATTTCCTTTTCAACACTCAACTTAGCCAGGCCCAGACCGATGCCGCTGGCGGCTCCCGTAATAACGGCAACCTTATTCTTAAAGTCTTTCATACCGAATTCATTCCCCTGGTTTATTGCATTCTGATAACCAGATTTATAGAGTTATGCTTTAATCACACCGTCCTCGATGGCCGCTTGATGCCAGATGGTGGCGTCTTTACGGCCTGCCGCGCCGACTTCCTCCCCTGAGGCATAAATCGCCTGGTAGAGCTGGTATTGATCCCGTGCACCCGTTTCAGGGTGCTGCGGATCTTCAGAGCGGGTTCCGAAGCGCTCTACCCGCTTTTTGATTCCCAGCAACTGCCGGCGCGCCATGATGCTGTCGATGATTCGATACAGCCAGCAGGCCCATCTCGCGAAAAAACCGCGGGCATCAGCCTGCATCCGACTCAGCAGGCGGGTACGGTCTCCGTCGCCGGTCACCCGGAAAAACATAACGTTTCGAATGTAAACGCCGAAAAACGGGCCGCCCTTGAGCCACCACCCCAGCTCGCGGCCCGACTCGATGTGACGCAAGTAGCCTATGGGCCCTGCATCACCCAGCTGCAACTCGGGCACCCAGGAAATCAGGTGCCGGGCCGACAGACGTCCGCCGTTGTCGAGACGGTCGTAACTGTACCAGCCTGCGCCGCGGCCCATCTGCACCAGCCATGGCCAGACATCTTCCGGGGGTGCCGCCACCCACACGGCCCGTGTCATGCGCACGCATACCGGCGGCTCGCCTTCCAGCCACTCGTCGCCGGGCAGGGTCATGTTAAACTCTTCGGGCGTGGCACCCCAACTTTGGCCCCAGCGCCCGAACGCGGATAGCAAAAGGTAACCGATTAAAAGAACAGCGGCCGTAACAATTGCTATGGTGACCCACATTTCGCTATTTAGGCCCTTTTTTCGCCGGAATTAAATAATCGGTTTTTATGGAGTTCAGATACTGCCAGTGGGTTTTGCGCGTCCGCTTCGCACGGACATCCATCCAACACGCTTCACACAACACGCTGGCTTGATGATGGTGCGCTTCTGCGGCCTTAATTACGGCGTGACATTTACTACATGTGATTGGCATCTGGCATCCATCTGTTCAAATGCAAAGATATGCTTTTCCGTTTAGCTCATTTCCTTTACCAAGGCCTCAAAATGGGCCTTCGCATCCGGTGAAAATTCATGGAACTTTTTGAGTTTGTCACATGGTTTTTCGTCGCACACAGCACAATTTTCAAGTGCCTTTTCGCGACAGCACTTTCGGATGTCACAAGATTGGCAATATTCTAATAGACTGCCGCCTTCTGATGTACATCCATCGCAGTTGATGTCTTCCGGCTTGAGGTCAAATCCAAATTTTTCGGAGTAAAGGGCCGCGGTCCTTTCCCTGGCAACATCATCATCACTTTGGGTGGCCAGGTAAGTGGGGCAGCTGGTACACACAAGGCCACAATAAGCAATCATTTTTTCCATGATATTAAATGTGCTCTTTTTTGTAGTCGCTCTTTTATTGTCTTTGAATTGCCCGCTCTTATAAAATATCATTTCTAAATTGAAAAAACAGCATTTTTTTAGTTCTTTTTAAAATTATCAGGTACTTATTGTGGCCTACACCAGAACCCATCTCAAAAATAGTAGATTACGTCCAAGGGCGCGACGCAAACCGATTCGAAATGCGTTTCTCCGAGTATACACGATAGTATTCGAGTATTTTGAATCGGTTTGCAACAAAGCTCTTGGGCGTTAGATGCATTTTTGAGATGGGTTCTTATGAAAAGTTCTGCCACGTTCGCTCAGATAGAAATGCCAAAGGATCCTGGCGGCCACGGCCCGCCACGGCCGCCAATCATCTGCGATTTTATCGACCGCTTTAAAGCCGGGAATAGTGGTCAATCCTCTCAACTCCTGGACGGCCTTTGCCAATGCCAAATCCCCTGAGGGCCACGCATCCGAGCGGCGCAATGCAAACAGCAGATAGGTATCGGCCGTCCATGGGCCGATTCCTTTGAGGTTCAATAATCTCATACGCGCCTGATCGTCGTCCAAAGTTTCAAGCGCTTCAACGTCAAATTCTCCAGCTATCATATCGCGGGCCACGCCACGCACATACGACGCCTTCTGGTGGCTAAAACCGATTTCCCGTAATCTTTTGCCATCCAAAAGTATGAACTTCTCGGGGGTGATGGCGCCGATGACATTTTCCAGTTTGGTAAAGGTTGCCCGTGCGGATTCCAAAGATACCTGTTGAGCGAGGATGGCGCTAACAATCCCTGCAAATCCAGGCGGATGGGTCCAAAAGGGTGGAGTGCCCCATTTTGAAACGGCAGCGGCAAGATTTGGGTCACGCTTTGTTAACACAGAAATAGCTTGATGGTAGGTTTTTTCCGTCAGCGTTGGATGGTTTGATGGTTTACTCATTTTGGCGCTTCAGCATTGCATTGCAGATGTTGAAAAAAGCATCCGGATCATCGGGTGTAAAATGCAGATAGCGTGCAAAATAGGATTTGGTTTCAATCATCACATGACGGTTAAAAGCCGCCCAGTCAAGAAATAATCCCCAAAACCAGGCCATAAATTCTGATTTCTTTTCCTTTTTAAAGGCTGGGGCAACAATTTTGAGCGTTACAATCTGATTCAGAGGAATCGTCAGTTTCTTTAAAAACAACCAGAACCTGAGCTCCAAACGATCCTCATAGATGCGATATTCTTGCCATAGACTTCTGGGTGATGGCCTGGAAATATAGAGGGGTTTTTTCCCTAATAAGATCATGCTGCTGCGATGTAGCGGTTTAAGGTTGCCGGTTAACGGTTGGTCCTAAAAATCGCTCTTGGAAGCCACTTGTTCGATGCCTTGATTGATCAATTCTTGAATTTGTTGAGAATTAAAATGGTGCCCCAGAATTAAGAATTCGTCACCGCTTAACGGTTTATGAATCGTTAAGGTCTCGGTCCCATTTCCTTTTTCATAGGTGGTCGCGTAAACCAAAACAACAAATGTTCCTGAAAAATCACCGGTGTGAACTTTGGACTGGACATTCCAGGAAATCAGTGAATAGCTTGTCAGGCTTCCCATGGCCTTTTCTACGAGATTCTTGATATCCGACCAGTTCTTCTCATCGGTGTTTTCCCAAAACAAATCTGAATAAAACTGGTCCGAAGCAAATTGCCCTGAGTTAATTCGCTCTTCAAATAAAGCTGCGGCAATTTTTTCGGCTTCTCCCTTGCCTTTAACCATACCACAGGCAACCAGCATCAAGGTAACACATCCAAACGTCATCAGGCAGATGGTTTTTTTGATTTTGGCATCCTTTTATAATTTAGTTGTCATCACGTCTTTGACAAAAAACTCGGCCTATTACATTTATCGCCTGCCTTAACCAAAACCTGAAGCCAAAATAATGCGTTCACGATGTGCTGAACTGTCAAATGCTGTCAAATACTGTAAAGTTTTGTAAATTCTTGATAATATTATTAATTTTTTGCTTTCATCAGCTTATCTGGTTTGTTAGAGTTTCCGTACCGACACGGATATTGATAATCAGCATAACATCCGAAGTTTGGTTATCGATAAGGTCTTATCCCGATGAGACCCTGTTAAACAGCGGCCCCCTTAAAATTAATCTGCCCCCCAAGTTACACCCCGATTTTATCCAAACCGCTATAATCTGTTAAATTTTTTAATTTATTTATAAAACTATATTTGCAACAGCGATCTGTCTGTAGGGCCAAAGTCCGCTGAATCGGGCGCATATATAAACAGCAGTCCATCTGGCTACGAGCTTCATTTTCATTTCCGACGGAGGCAGCACTGAGGAAGCTGGTTGAAGGAGTAGTGAAAGGAGTGATGAAAAATCACATCCAGGCTATGGTCCGAGACAAATGGTCATCAAAAGTTTCGTTCCTGCCGGATCTTGTCATAACTTTCCTGGATTTCACGGAAGCGCTTTTCGGCAAAATCGATAAATTCCTCCGGCAGGCCTTTGGAGATGATGACGTCGGGGTGAAAGTCTTTGACCAGTTTTTTGTAGTTGGATTTAATCTCCGAGTTGGTGGAATCGGCTGAGCAGTTGAGCATTTTGTAATGTTTATCCAGGTCATTAAAATAGACCGCTTTGATATCCTCGTATTGAGTGTCGCTGATGTTAAAAATCGCTTTGATCCTTTTTAATGCATCTTCTTCGGCGGCATGATAGGTACCGTCGGCCGCCACAATTCTGAACAGCAGATCAAAATAGGACAGCACCAGCGCGGGTTGGCTATGGATTGCCTGGTACAGCTGGCCGGCAAAGTCATCGATGCGGTAGGGGGAATCTTTGGCCTCGTTGAAAACCTGCCGCGCAAATTGTTTTTCGGTTTCATCGATCGGCAGTTTGTTGATAAAATCCTGTACCACCGCAATTTCATCCTGGGTGACCACACCGTCTATTTTGGAAAGCTTGCCCAGAACCGAAAACAAGCTCACAAAAAAGGCCGCCTGGTTCTGTTCGACATACTCGAACTCCGGCTGCGGTATCTGCCGGGTCCCCTGCCGGACAAATTCGGCCCTTTTATCCACCAGCACATGCCCCAATGCCGCCCCGGCGATGGCGCCCAGGGGCCCGCCCAGCAGCATCCCCAATGATCCGAATGCCAATTTCCCAAACCAACCCATTGCAAGCCTCCCTTAAGTGTGGTCAAAGCTTGAATTGTGAATTAAGAACATAAAGTGTACTGCTAAATAGCAGTTATTTGGCTGAGTTTTAACACTGTGTATAGTTGACGATTCCGTCAGTCTAAAAAGTCACTTGTCTTCCAAATAATAGCGAAAATCGCAATAATCGGCGCCTTCCATAATGGTTTGGGTCCGCACCAATTTAAGTCGGGGATTAAAGCCCTTAGCAAAAGGCTCATCGCGGCAGCAGGACAATCCCACACCAAATTTTTCCAATCCCAGCTCGCGGTATTTCTCATAATAAGGACAGCGCGTGACGTTAAAAAAATAGGTCGTTGGGGTTTGTTCCAAAACGTCCATTTCCCATTCACCACCGCGGCCCCAGCCGGCCACCTCAACAACCAGCGCTTCTATGCCGTTTTGTGCCATTTGCGCTGCCATATGCTGGCCGCGCTCGAATGCTTCTTGCTGATTGACCTCCTGTAATATGTTCAGAGCCTCATCCATACCGATCCGCTCAGACACCGCCTCGATCATTGGTACAATCGCAAGGGCCTCTATAGCTCGTTTTTCTAAGCGGCTGAGGTCCTTTTGCCCATGGTTTTTCATTTTAACCACCCTTGAAATAATTGAGGAAGTTTATGCAGCCTGACTTAATATCCACATGCCACCGACGTCACTTTGGTTTACCTTCGCAGAATTCCCTAGCTAGCAATCTAATAGCTATCTCAAAAATAGTAGATCACGTCCAAGGGCAAGGCAAAAGCCGATTCAAAAGTGGAGCATACACGTTAGTATTCGAGCATTTTGAATCGGTTTTTAACACAGCCCTTGGGCGTTAGATGCATTTTTGAGATAGCTATTAGTTATTTCTTCTGCGAGCCCATGCCTTTCAATAATTCCCAAAAAGGTACGGCTGTCAGACCGCCAATGACGCCACCGACATAGCTGGGCAAGCTGAAGTTGAATATTCTGTGCCAGATCAAACCCGCAAGAAAACTGGTCACCACTATGACGATTAACGTGAACAACAAGCGTTGCCAAAATGGCATTTGAAACCTCCTTATCATTTGCTAAATAGGCAAGGTCGACGGACTTCAATTAGGAACTATCTAGTGTGCGGTCTACATACCCGCTTCAACAGAGTTGGCCAGTGCGGTGAATCTTCCAGCGGTCTTTTTTATAACCGGAAGATTGCTTTTCTTCTCCGGAGAGGCGTTAAATTCATCCCAGAGCCCCTCTACTTTGTGTGCGGCCTTTAGCAGATCTGAAAGCTCTTCAGATTTCTCCTGTCCCAGGTAGTCGCCCACCGCTGCCGGCAACATATCTGCATATCCTTCCAGTTCTGCGCAACGACCGTGAGGTACCTCATCATGGACTAGGCTGGAATGCACGTCGTCAAGGCACTTGCTGATCTTCTTAAAATACTCCGAAACTGCTTGGCGTCGCGGTTTTTCCCTTACCATGAAACGATTCTGATTGGCGTGCAAGTCCTCCTCAACGGCAGAAAGGGTCCGGACAATATCAACGCGCCAACTACCCAGTGGGAGTCGTTCTACCTCGACGGCAACTTCGGCGGCGATGTTGCCTTCCGGTTCAAGTATGGTGACGGCTTTCAGAAACACAGGAATTTTATCATAATCCGTGGGCATTGCCATCACAGGCATCACGCAACCGCGGGGGTGCTCCCACTTATCCCGCGCAAATTTAAGTTCCGTCAGAGCATATGAGCCCTTGGCAACTGAGTGTGCGCTGATCAGAAAGATCATGCCATCACTATCTTCGATCGCCTTGCGGATGCGGGCATTGTAGTCACCACCGGCAGGCAGACTGGTTCGATCAAAAAACACGTCGTGCCCGCTGCCCGTCAAGGCAAGCTGGATCTCCTCCGCAGTTTTGGCTTCTTCAGATGCATAGGAAAGGAAGATCTTCATTGTTTACGTCCTTTCTGATGTCGCCAATAAACATCTTCATCCAGCGCCAATTTTAACTTTTGCAATGGGTGAGGCCTGTTTTTATTTGACAAGCCCCTTAATGGGCGACTCTAATTATTGTTATACAAAGGAACGACGACCGATTTTGTCCGAATTTTAAAGCTTAAAGGCAATGCTATCGGCGTATTGAACGGCTCTTGCACTTGAACAAAAGGGTAATATTCCGCATTCGGCTCACCGGGATCCAACCGGCAATTACAGTTTTCATCATAATATGAACCCGGCGTGAACGTCAGTTTACCGTTGTAATCGACTTTATAAAAACCGGATAGTGAGATAATGCTAAGATCAAGGATTATTGGATTGGGGTCTCTTTCGTATGGGGTCCCGCTACAATCATTGTCATTGAAAACAACCCTAATCTCATCACCACACCAACCCGAATAATCGTATGAAAATTTCAAAACGCCGCCAATAGAGGGTATGAACAAATCCATATCGTCCCCCTCCATTCCAAGCAGGATTCCTAAATTCTGATTGTTGTTATCATATACATAGACGTCTGCCACTCCGCTGGGTGGATTTAAAGCCAGCATTGCAGAAACAAAGATATAAGCTGCAATCATTAAACACTTGGGTTTCATTTGATTTGCCTCAATTAACGATATTCGTCGCTTGTTTTATCCTACTGTTGCGTCGGCTTGCGATATATTTAATTTATTCGGGCCATGCCGCGTTGATACCGATTTTTTGATATCATACCCATATCATTGAAATTCCAACCTTGTTGAAAGTAAAAATAACATCATTAGAGGTTGTTTAGTCACGGATATCTTAACATGGTAAAACACCTCCGTCTACCAACACTTTTAGCTGACATGCCCATTTATGGACCTCCTCATTGACATCCACCAGATGCAGCCTATTGCTTTGATTAACTCGCCATATCATACAATATGACAATAATAAGGACACGAATAGCACGATGGCTACGCGTAATGCTTATTCACCAATCAAGGTTTGACCCCCCTATTTTTCCTAATTTTCTGATATTTAAGCAGGTACAAAATGACAAGGGTCAAGTCCTCATTGCTTGTCCAAAATGAAGACTTGACCCTATTACTTCTTTGGAAGGAGCTGTGCGGCACCACATCATTTATCTGCCGATAGTCAACGCTGGATCAAATCTGCCTGCAACAGTCGGTGTCTGAGCGTTTCGGGTGGCTCTTCTGACTTGTTCCGATAAATACGGAATGATTTCACCAAGGCTAACACGATTGTCTTTGCTGTAATCTGCCTCACCTTTGAGTCCTTGCAATAGGTAGTATGTAAAAACGCCATGTCCGCCGCCCCATTTTTTACTCTCCTGAGAGAACTGATTATCGTCGGAGGCGGATATAATGCATATGCCGTCGCCGATTTTAGAAAGGGTTTGTAGATTTGAGCTGATGGGAACGATATTGACGCCTCTTCCCTCTCTTCTGGCAACATCAAAGGATTGACCCACCCCGCCTGCATGGCAGGCATCGGTAATCACGATCACTCTTTTGGCTTTAATAAATCGTTTAAGCGCGGTTTCAATATCCCACATTGGAAAGCCGGTGGTCGCAACACGGTCATATTGAACATCGTACGGCAGCAAAAACAAATTCTCAGGGTTATCCGGGGATTGTGGGCTTCCGTGGCCCGCAAAGAAAATCGTTACGATATCTTCCTCGAGGACTTGACTTAACCATTCAAATAAGGCTTGTTTTATATGATTTGCCGTGGCTTGTTCATTTTTTAAAAGCTTCACTCTGGCGGGCGCATATCGCCCGCCAGTTGATGAAATCAACCAATTATAGAAAAAGTGGGCGTCTTTGGCGGCATACCGCAAAACCGGAATGCGACTGTCCTGATATTGTGAAATGCCAATGACGACGGCCCATCTGGCTTCGGATATGTGGGCTGTTTCTGAATCAACTGTTTTTTGGGGGGGTATTGGAGGAGAAATTTTGTCTAACTTTTTATCTATTTTAATTTCTTCTTGTGTCTGCAGGGGTTCAACTTTTTGCTGATGACCTGTTTCGAATCTAAGTTCGTAAATTTCTCTTGTTCCACGATGACTTGTCCCTATACGGTGATCAACAAAGGTAAGCGTATTCAAGCCTGATTTTAAATCTTCTGACTTTAAACTTATTTGAATGGGTTTCTCCGAAAAACTCCTGTCTCCTCCAATATAATAACCGTTCCAAAGACTTTGATTATTAATTCTTAGAATAATTTGATAACTGCCACCACCAGACCAAATTCCTATTCCCGAGTGTTTTATGAACAAAGGGATCTCTTTATGGCGCTGGATAAAATGATCGGGCAAATGAACCTTTATGGTCAATGAAGGCGTAAATTTAAAATCGCCTTTTAAGGATATCGTATAATCGTCCCATTCATAAGTCTTAGCCCTGCTGTACGAGACGGTTATAAAAAGCGAAAGGATGGATACGAGCAAGATTTGAAAAATTCTATAAAGTTGCATGTCGACATCCTCCCTATATCGGCCCTGGGATCGAACCACACCCAATTACCGCTATAAATGGATATAAATTACATAAACCCGCCATTTTGCAGATAGAACGCCCTATTTTGAGTCTATACCCATCTCTTCTTAAGAATGTAAAAACAATTATCCAGGTCGCTAGAATTTATTCGTAGGTCGTATTTTAGAAGAAAGCAAAAGTAGGTCAAAAAGGAGAGCCGATTCTTAGAATTGAGAACCGCTGCGGTTCAGTTGTATTGGCGGAATCTGATATCGGTTACCTGTGTTTATATCCAAATCAACAGGCTTTTTCAACAAAATTTGGAATTTTGGAAACGATGACGTAGGAGCTATCAGCTGAGAACTATGCCTGTCCCGCTTGCCCCGTAGCTCCAGTAGATGGTACCGAGGTTAAATTTCTCGAAGAGAATAGCCTGCCCTGCGCGTCCCGTAGCTCCGGAAGATGGTACTGGGGTGAAATTCTGTTAAGACTATTTTCCTGGGGCGGTTCAACCAATACGAGCTTTGAGCTTTCAGCTATGAGCTATGCTTGCCCCGCCTGCCCAATTAAATGCCTGCCCGGTTGAATGCCGCTTTGCGGCCCTCCGACCTGTCGCGGCGAAGTTTTAACGGAGACGGAAGGAGGATTCAACTGGGGCGGAGCCTATTTAATCGGGGTTAAATTTCTCGCATGAGAACGAGCGAAGCGAATTTAACTGGGGAGCTGGCACCTTAGGTGCCAACACC
>JAAUXY010002229.1_pt1 | contig 11909 bp, 3 predicted proteins | sample 7278121 | NCBI WGS metagenome assembly JAAUXY01 (sample SAMN14350117, study PRJNA611818) | marine sediment metagenome | isolation source: surface marine sediment (1.8m) | place: French Polynesia: Moorea | collected 2018-08
GACCCGCGGATTAAAAGTCCGCTGCTCTACCAACTGAGCTAACGGCCCCACCAAAGCCTGATTATAACCCAACCCGTGCGTTTGGGCACCCGCTACCACCAACCAGCTCGCTGCCACCCCCAGTCCATCTCTGTCTCCATCCACTAACAGAAGGAGATTTTCCTCAAACCGTAATTACCGATGTAATACCTGTCGGGCAAACTCCTCATTGTTGAACGGAGGAACGGTCAACGCTCACAAGGACGAGGAGGACGACATGCAGACTAGAACCCAAATGGAAGTCACGCCCAACGACCTCGAGCTGTGGACCCTGGACGACGCCGAGGCATGGAAAGAGGCCGAGGGCGGTTCTTCATCCGACTTGTGGATGGATGAGGATCCGGTGCTCGACAACGACCTCTGGATGGAAGGCGCAGACGTGCTCTCCATCAGCGGGCTCGGACGGCTCGGCATTCGGGTTTCCTGACATTCCGAGGGCCAACGCCCTGAAGATCGCTGCCTGCAGCAGAGATTCTTCCGAACAGACGTGGCAGCATGGCATGGGGCCTGAGCACGTCGGATAGCTTCGAGGCCTCGAATGCCTCGGCCGCCGGCCACGGCGCACACGCGCGATGGCTGCCAACCCGGCGAGCGCGCAAGCACTTGGCACTCCGATAGAGGCCTGGCCCTTCACCTGGCTGTACCGTCTACCTGAACGGTCGGGACAGTCACCAGAACGGTCGGAAATCTGGAGTCTCCGAATTGTAATCTCCAATGTAACAATCGGAGCTTAATCTACCGACTGTTCGGTTGAACTAAACTATTCAACAATTTATTCGGAACCGTAATGCGGTTCGCAATATCGCCTGTCTAGAGTTCTGGCCAGAAAAGGGTCTGGCCCGAGCGCTCCAAGAGCATGTCAGCTCGTGCCGAGACGAGATAGGATGCGGCTACCGAGCCTATCCTGCCGACCCGACTTCGGCCGATGCACACTACCCCACCGAACATCGATTCCTGGTCCGACGACCCCTGGCATGGCAATGCCGTGCGCCGAACATCGCAACTTCGAATCGACCTTGTAGCCGGCGCCCTGCTGCTGGGGCTGATCATCGCGGGACACCTGGAGGCCCAGGCCCCGGCGATCCGATTCAGCCGCCTGTCGATCGAACAGGGATTATCCCAAAGTACTGTCTCCTGCATCCTCCAGGATCGCATCGGCTTTATGTGGCTAGGCACCCATGACGGTCTGAACCGCTATGACGGCGATCGCTTCACCGTCTATCGCCACGATCCTGATGACCCGACATCGCTGTCCAACAATTTCGTCCTCGACTGTATCGAAGATCCGGCCGGGGATCTCTGGATCGGTACCCAGGACGGGGGATTGAGCCGCTGGAATCGTGCCGAAAACAATTTCACGCACTTTCGCCATCGTCCCCACGAACCGCGGAGTCTGGCGGGAGACCGAGTCCGAAAGATCCTGATCGACCGAACCGGCGTGCTGTGGATCGGCACCGCCGAGTCGGGCCTCGACCGATTCGATCCCGCGGCTGACGCTTCCTCACCGGACGACGCGGGAACGGATCGAAGTGAGGTCTTCGAACACTTCCAGCACAACCCGGACGATGCCACCAGTGTCAGCGACGATCGCATCCGCACCCTCTACGAAGACCAGGTCGGCAATCTCTGGGTCGGCACTCTGCAGGGATTGAACCTATTCGATCGGACCACCAAGACCTTCATCCGTTACCACCACGACCCGAACGATCCGAAGAGCCTATCGGACGACCGCGTCCGCTCGATCCTCGAAGACAGCGCCGGCAACCTCTGGGTGGGAACGTTCAACGGCCTCAACCGCCTCAACCGTGCGACCCTCACTTTCGATCGATTTGCTCACGATCCGTCGGATTCGGCGAGCTTGACCGACAACCTGATTCGTGCGCTCTATGAGGACAACGGTGGTCGATTGTGGATCGGGACCGAAGGCGGCCTCAACGTGTTTCGCCCGGACAGTGAGACCTTCCTCCACTACCGGCATAACGCGGCCGATCCGACCAGCTTGAGCAGCGACCTGGTGATGTCTCTGTTCCAGGACCGCGGTGACGTCTTGTGGATCGGCACCCTGGCCGGTGGCGTCAACAAATGGAATCCGGTCACGTGGTCCTTTGCCCACTACAAGCGCGACTCCACCAATCCGGCCAGTCTGAGCTCGAACCGCGTCCTGGCTTTTTCTGAAGACGAGCAGGGAATCCTTTGGATCGGCACCATGGACGGCGGCCTCAACGCCTGGGACCGTCGGCGAGGACAGATCGTGCACTACCGCCATGACCCCGCGGATCCCGGGAGCCTCGGCAGCAACGCTGTGTCGTCGCTGCTCCACGATCGCGACGGAAATCTGTGGGCCGGCACCGTCGCCGCCGGACTCCACCGCCTCGCAGCCGGGTCCGGGCCCTCGCTCTCGGAGCATTCCGCTGGTGAGCCAACGGATCCTTTCCAACGTTTCGCCCACGATCCGGAGGACGACGCCAGTCTGAGCAACAACGGCGTCATGTCGCTGTTCGAGGATTCACAGGGCCAGCTCTGGGTCGGCACCTACGGCGGCGGCCTGAATCGTTTTCGCCCGGAGACCGAGACTTTCGATGTCTATCGCCACGATCCGGACAACCCTGAGAGTCTGAGCAACGATCGCGTCACCTCCTTCGACCAATCCTCGGACGGCGCGCTGTGGATCGGCACTGGCGGCGGTGGACTCAACCACTTCGATCCGGCGACCGGAGTCTTCCGGTCGTTCCGACACGATCCGGATCGACTGGACAGCTTGCCCGACGACGCGGTCAATGCCCTCCATATCAACAGCGAGGACACGCTGTGGATCGGCACCCATGACGGCGGCCTGGCACGGCTGGTATCGACCGAACCGGAAGGCGGTAGCTTCGTCCGCTACTCCAAGGGCCAAGGCCTGCCAAATGCCAACGTCGTCGGCGTGCACTCGGACCCGGATGGAGCCCTCTGGCTATCGACCTATAAAGGGCTCTCTCGCTTCGACCCGCGAACCGAGACCTTCAAAAACTATGACGTCAGCCATGGCCTGCAGTCCGACGAGTTCAACTTCGGCGCGCACTACAAGAGTCGAAGCGGCGAGCTCGTCTTTGGCGGTATCAATGGCTTCAACGCTTTTTTTCCCGAGCAGGTCGAGACCAACACCCATGCTCCGCCAGTGGTCCTGACCGCGGTCTTGAAGCCCGACCAGCAAGTGCCCCTGACCCCACAGACCGAAGAAGTGGTGGTCGGATATCGCGACTGGGTGGTGTCGTTCGAATTCGCGGCACTCGACTATACGGCGCCGGAAAAGAACCGCTATGCCTACAAGCTCGAGCCTTTGACCGAAGACTGGATCGATCTCGGCCATCTGCGCCGCGCCGACCTCACCAATCTCGATCCGGGCAGCTACGCGCTCAGTATCAAAGGTTCGAACAATGACGGCGTGTGGAACGAAGAAGGCGTCAACCTGGCGATCAAGGTGGTACCGCCGCCTTGGCGAAGCTGGTGGGCCTACACCCTCTACAGCCTTGCAGTCGCGGCGGCGATCTCTTTTTTCCTCCGAGCGCAACGCCGCAAAGCCCGGCGCCAGAAGGACCTGCGCAGGGCCAAAGAGGCGGCTGAATCCGCCAATCGCGCCAAAGATGAATTCCTTGCCAATATGAGCCATGAAATCCGTACGCCGATGAGCGGAGTCATCGGCATGACCAGCCTGCTCTTTCACACCGAGCTCTCGGATAAACAGAAGCACTACCTCGAGACCATCCGGTCCAGTAGCGACGCGCTGATGAAGATCATCAATGACATCCTCGACTTCTCGAAGATCGAGTCGCGCAAGCTCGAGGTCGAAAGGGCTCCCTTCGACCTCCGTAACTGTATCGAGGAGAGCCTCGATCTGATTGCGCCAACGGCGGCCAACAAGGGGCTGGATCTCGCCTACTGGCTAGAAGAAAGCACTCCCGAGGCACTGCTCGGGGACGGCGCCAGAGTGCGGCAGATCCTGGTCAACCTTCTGTCGAACGGCGTGAAATTCACCGAGTCGGGGCAAGTTGTTGTCAACGTCACCGTACGCAAGAAGCTCAAAGACCGCTACGAGGTTCAATTCTCGGTGGCCGACAGCGGCATCGGCATGCCCGAGCAGGGGTTCGAGGGCCTGTTCCAGCCATTCAGCCAGGCCGACGCTTCAATGACCCGCCGCTACGGCGGCACAGGGCTCGGCCTGGCGATCAGCAAGCGCCTGACCGAGCTCATGGGCGGCAGGATCTGGTTGGAATCGACCGTGGGAGAAGGCTCGACCTTCTACTTCACCATTCTGGCCAAAGAGGCCCTGGCCGAGGATCGCAGCTTCCTCTATCGCGCGCATCCCGACCTGATCGACAAGAGAATGCTGATTCTCGACGACAATGAGGTGATGCGAGAGTGGCTGAGCCGTCAGGCGGAGTTGCTGGGGTTGACCGCCGAAGCGACGGCATCAGTCTCCGAGGCGCTGGCCCTGCTGCGCACACGCGAGGTCAACATCGCGGTCGTCGATCTGGAGACGGTCGAGCTATCCGGCATCGAATGGACCGAAAGTCTGCAAGATGAGTGTTCCAAACGTGACTTGCCGGTGCTGATGCTGACCTCCTTGGATCATTCCGATGTCGACGGTGAGGAGGCTCTGGCCCCTTCACTGCCTAAACCGCTCAAGCCGGCGCAGTTCTACGAGTCGGTCCTAAAGATCCTCACCCATGCCAAGACGACCGCCCTGGCCGCCAGCGATTCTGCCGCTGAGAGAACGCAGATCGTCCCCCAAGGGTCCCCGCTGAAAATTCTGCTGGCGGAAGACAATACCGTCAGTCAGAACGTCTTCTTGCTCCTGCTCGAGCGCCTGGGTTATCAGGCCGATCTGGCCACCAACGGCCGCGAGGTTGTCGATGCTTGCATCAACGATGCTTATGACGTGGTCTTGATGGACTTGCAGATGCCTGAAATGGATGGTTTCGATGCCACCCGTCAGATCCGATCTGCACTTTCCAGCAACCGTCGTCCCTGCATCGTCGCCATGACCGCCCATGCTCTGCGCGGCGATCGCGAACGATGTCTGGCGGCGGGCATGGACGACTACCTCAGCAAGCCGGTACGAATCGAGCAATTGAAAAGTGTCCTCGAGCGGGCGGCGGCCAGCCGATCTTCGGCGCCCGAGCTTTCGAGCTCCGACGGCAACGCCGTGTCAATAGGCTGATCCGCGTCGATGGACTCATGACAATGGATCACGAGCTTAGGGTGTCTTCTAAATCGAGACTCTGGCCCCGGCGCCGAACCGCGATCTACCTCTGGCCGGTTTTGACGCTGTTGGCAGTTGCCGCCCATGGACAAGCTCCCAGCATCTCGTTCGAGCACTTGACCATCGAGGACGGGCTGTCACAGAGCACCGTCAACTGCATTCTCCAGGACGAGCGAGGATTTATCTGGTTCGGCACCCAGGACGGGCTCAACCGCTACGACGGACACAACTTCGTGGTGTATAAGCACGATCCGGCAGAACCGACGTCGCTCTCGAACAACTGGATCCGTACTTTGTACAAGGACGATGCCGGCCAGATCTGGATCGGCACCCGGGGTGGCGGCCTCAATCGCTGGGACCCTTCGACAGATATCTTTATCCGCTACGAGCATGATCCCGATCATCCCAAGAGTCTTTCCAGCAATCGGGTGCAGATCGTTCATCGCGATCGATCCGGCGGCTTCTGGATCGGCACGACCGCCTCAGGCCTGAATCGTTTCGACGAGGCTCGTGGCGAATTCGAGCACTTCCGCCACGACCCCGCGGACTCGTCGAGTCTGTCGGACGATCGGGTCCGATCTATCTATGAAGATCGGGTCGGCAACATTTGGATCGGGACTCTCGGCGGGCTCAATCTCTTTGATCGGCAGACAGAAAGGTTCCTGCGGTTGTCGCATGATCCGACCAACCCCCAGAGCCTCTCCGACGACCGGGTCCTGTCGATCCTCGAGGATCGTACCGGCACCCTCTGGGTGGGGACAGAACGGGGTTTGAACCGCCTCGAACGGGCCACGCTATCGTTCGCGCGTTTCATCCATTCCGCCGATGAACCGTCCAGTCTGAGCCACGACCTGATTCGAGTGCTCTTCGAAGACGCAAGCGGCCGGTTGTGGATCGGTACTGACGGTGGTCTCAACCTCCTCGACTACTGGCGAACAGCGGGGGTCGGCGGCACGTCACCGCCCGATCCTGCCGGCACCAGCCTCTCGCTCGATTCTCAGTCAGCGGCTCGCTCCAGCTCCTCCGCGCTCACCTTCGCCAGCTATCGTCATCATCCCGCAAACGAATCCAGTCTGAGCGCTGACCAAGTCGTCTCGGTCTATCAGGATCGCGGTGGGGTGCTCTGGATCGGCACCCACGATGCCGGTGTCAACAAGTGGAACCCGGCCACATGGGCTTTCTCGCACTACCGGCGAGACCCGTCCGGTCCCACTGGGCTGAACAATAACTCGGTCTTTGCGTTTGCCGAAGATTCGGGCGGTTCGATCTTTATCGGCACCCTCGGCGGCGGCCTCAACCGCCTCGACCGCGAATCGGGTCTGTTCACCTACTATCGGCATGACCCGCAGCGCGAAGATAGCTTGAGTAGCGACCGTATCGCGTCACTGGTCGCCACCCGGGACGGCATGCTTTGGGCCGGAACCATGACCGAAGGCTTGAATCGGCTCGATCCCGCGACCGGTATTGTCACGCGTTTTGCTCACGATCCGGCCCGTTCGGACAGTCTGGGTGCCGACGGCGTCATGGCCCTCTATGAAGATCGCGCTGGTGTTCTCTGGATCGGGACCTACGGCGGTGGCCTCGACCGGTTGGACAGTAGTTCGCCCCGAAGTGGAGCCCGGGGCTCCTTCACTCATTTCCGCAGCGGTCAACCGACCGAGACCAGCCTGACCGACGACCGGGTGACATCGTTCGCGGAGGATCACAGCGGCATGCTGTGGATTGGAACCAGTGCCGGGCTCAATCGCCTGGATCGATCGACCGGGGTCTTCAATCATTTCCGACATCTCCCCGGTCGCCCGCGCAGCCTGGCCAATGACGAGATCAACGCCCTCCACGTCGATACAGCCGGAACCCTTTGGATCGGCGCCCAGGCCGGTGGTTTGATCCAACTCGAGGACCTGGACGAGGATTCCGGTGAAGCGGTCTTCAGAAGCTACTCCGAACGTGACGGCCTGCCCAACGAAGTGATCAACGGCCTGCTTTCCGAGGCCGACCGTGCGCTGTGGATCAGCACCAACAAGGGGCTATCCAGATTCGATCTGGCGACTGAAGAGTTCAAAAGCTACGACACCAGCCACGGTTTGCAGTCCAACGAGTTCAACCTGAGGGCCCACCTCAAGAGCTCGACTGGTGAAATGTTCTTCGGTGGCGGCAACGGCTTCAACGCCTTCTTTCCGGAACGCATCACCAGCAACCAGGCCATCCCACCGATTGTCCTGACCTCTTTCTTGAAACTCTCGAAACCAGTGGATCTCGGCCGGCCCGTGCAGGAGATCGAGACGATCTCGCTCGATTACCAGGACTATGTCTTCTCACTCGAGTTTGCCGCCCTCGACTATACGGCGCCTGAAAAAAATCGCTACGCCTACACCCTGGAAGGCCTCGACGAAGACTGGATCGATCTGGGTAACTACCGCCGCGTGACTTTCACCAACCTGGATCCCGGCGACTATCTCTTGAAGGTCCGCGGCTCAAATAACGACGGCTTGTGGAACCAGGAGGGCCTGTCGCTGCCGATCACCATCGTGCCGCCTCCCTGGCGCAGCTCCTGGGCCTACAGCCTCTATGGACTGGCGATCGCGGTTTCTTTCGGATTCTCGTGGCGAGCCTGGCACAAGAAACAGCAGCGGCTGGAGGTCCTGCGCCAGGCGCGGGAAGAGGCCGACGCTGCCTTGCGCGCACGAGAGGCGGCCGAGGCGGCGAGCCGCGCCAAGGGCGAATTCCTGGCCAATATGAGCCATGAAATCCGCACCCCGATGAACGGCGTGATCGGCATGACCAGCTTGCTCCTCGACACCGAGCTGTCGCCGGAGCAGGAAGAATATCTCCAGACGATCCGGATCAGCGGCGACAACCTGCTCAACATCCTCAACGATATCCTTGATTTCTCGAAGATCGAGTCAATGAAGCTGGAGCTCGAGCAGGCACCGCTCGATCTTCGCTCCACGATCGAAGACGCTCTCGACCTGATGGCACCTCAGGCCGCCGACAAAAGGCTCGACCTCTGCTACTGGATCGACCCCGGGACCCCCGAGACGATCATCGGCGACGCGGTACGTATGCGTCAGATCCTGGTCAACCTGCTGTCGAATGGCATCAAGTTCACCAAGCAGGGAGGGATCTTTGTTCATCTCTCGGCGAATCAGCCCAGCGGCGACAACTGCGAATTCCACTTTCGAGTCGAAGATTCCGGAATCGGCATCCCGCAAGACCGTCTAGAGCTCCTATTCCAGCCGTTCAGTCAGCTCGATGCTTCGACCACCAGGCACTTTGGAGGCACCGGCCTGGGTCTGGCCATCTGCAAAAAGCTCAGCGAGCTGATGGGCGGTCGAATCTGGGCCGAGAGCACGCCGGGCAAGGGCTCTTCCTTTCATTTCACGTTCGCCGCCGAAGCCTCTCCCCGCCCGGATCGGGCCTATCTTTTTCAGACCGACCCGGCACTGGTCGGCGAGCGACTGCTGATCGTCGACGACAACCCGACTCTGCGCGACCTGCTCAGTCGCCACACGGAAATGTGGGGACTGCGCCCGGAGGCGGTGTCCTCGGCGCTCGAGGCCTATGAGCACTTGAGGGCGGAGAATGGCTTCGACATGGCGATCATGGACCTCGAGGTCATGCGCCAGGACGAGGTGAACTGGGCCAAAGCCCTGGGTAAAGACGGCTGGTGCCTCGACATGCCGCTGGTGTTGCTCTCCCCCCTGGGCGGAGACGAGACGCGGAGCCGACTCGCGGGCAAGTACCTCCGCGAAGTGACCAAACCGTTCAAACCGGCACAACTCTTCGAAACGCTGACCGGTTTCGTTTCACCACGGGTCAAGCGCGAGCGCAGCGGAACCGTCCAACGACCCGTCGAACCAACGCGGCATGAAGCTCGGGGATTGAGCATCCTCCTGGCCGAGGACAACCCGACCAATCAAAAAGTAGCCCTCTTGTTCCTGAAGCGGCTCGGCTTCACCGCCGATCTGGCGGTCGACGGTCTCGAGGCTCTCTCAGCGATCAACCGGCAGGCCTACGATGTGGTGCTGATGGACCTGCAGATGCCCGAGGTGGACGGTTTCGAAGTCACCCGTCGCATCCGCTCACAGCTATCCGCCGACCGGCAGCCCAAGATCATCGCGATGACCGCCCATGCGCTGCTCGGGTATCGCGAACGATGCCTCGAGGCCGGGATGGACGACTACCTCAGTAAACCGATCCAGTTCGAGCAGCTACACGATGCCCTCGAGCGGGTTCAGTCCGCGGACGGCGAGCCCCAACCGGAGCGCAACGAAGACCAGTCGGCGACCGAGCCAGCATGATCAACTGAGCCGGCATGATCAACTGAGCCGGCATGGTCAACTGAGCCGGCATGATCAATTGAGCCAGCATGATTAGCTGAGCCAGCGTGATCAAATTAGCCAGCATGATCAAGGGTCGATCATGATGCGCACCTTCTCGACCAGTTCTTCGGGTCTGAAAGGCTTGGGCAAGAACTCAGCCATCCCCTTATCGATCAGCTCGCGGATCGTCTCATCACTCTTGTAGCCGCTCATCAACACGATGCGAGCTCCGGCATCGAGCTCCAGGATCTGCTCGAGCACTTCTTCACCGGACATCGTCGGCATCGTACGGTCGAGTAGAACCACGCGGATCGACGGCCCATGCTGGCGATAGAGCTCCAGGGCCTCTGCCCCTTCGCCGGTGGTCAGCACCTCGAAACCTCGCTGCTCGAGGATGCTACGCGACACTTCGCGCATGATGAATTCGTCGTCGACCACCAGCACCGTGCCTTGCCCTCGCCACTTGCGTCTGGACCGTGTGATATCTGGCGCCGCTGAGGCTTGCTTTCCCGCCGCGGGAAAAAGCAGCTCGAAGGCCGAGCCGACCCCGGAGCGGTTCGAAAGCCTGACTGTCCCGTGGTGGACCCGCACTGTCGCCAGGACGGTAGCTAGTCCCAGGCTCCGAACCGGGCTCTGACCCGAGGCTGAAGCGCCTGACAGCTGCGTTCCCCCGAACGGGTCAAAAATCCTCTGTGGGTCCGAGTCGATCCGGTCGTCGCTGACAGTGCTGGACACCCTCAAGAACACGTAATCTCCCGGGAGTAGATCCTCGTCGAGATACCCCTCCGCGAGATAGTCGCTGTCGGCGTTGATCGTTCCGGTCTCGAGGCTGATGGTCCCACCCCCGGCCGCCTGCGCGCCGGCGGCGGCGTTGGCGATCAGGTTCAGCACCGCATGACGGACCTGGGCGGCGTCGGCGTCGATCGCGGGCAGGTTCCCACCGAGCTCGAGCTCGAGCTCGGCATGGACACCGGCGGTGCGCAACAGCTCGACGCGATGATCGATCAGCAGCTGATCCAGGTCGACAGGTTTCAAGACCAGAGTTTCGGCGCCCGAGTAGGCCAGCAGTTGAGCGGTCAGCTCGGCGGCGCGCTCCGCGGCATTGCCGATTTGAGCGAGTTTTTCAGCAGATGAAGAGGCTGCTGGCAGCTCCTGTAACGCCAGGCTGGAGTTGCCCAGGACACTGGTCAACAGATTATTGTAATCATGCGCGATGCCGCCGGCAAGTTTCGCCATACTGCGCAGCTTTTCAGACTCCTGGAGCCGGGCCTCGATACGCTGCTTCTCCTCCACCGCCTTCTTGCGCTCCGAGATATCCCTCGCAACCATGACGAAACCAACCGGATCAGCCTCTGGACCGCGCAGCAGAGTGATACTCGTCCAGGTGGGAAAAACCGAACCATCTTTACCCCGGTGCGCGATCTCGCCTTCCCAGGACCCTTCCTCTCTGACCTGATCGAGCGCTGGTCGCAGAAGCTCCATCTGCTCGGCGCTATGAAAGAGATCGAGTCGACGGCCGAAGATCTCGAACGTCTCGCGTCCGTGCAGACGCGCCCAGGCCTCATTGACGAAGAGGCTATTCTCTTCGAGGTCGGCGACCATGATGCCGTCAATCGACTGCTCTACCGCCCGCTCCAGCATGCGCATCGCTTCTTGCGCCAGCTCGCGCTCCGAGATTTCTGACCGGAGCTTTTGATTGGCGGTAGATAGCTCGGCGGCACGATCCTCGACCATGTCTTCAAGCTGCAGGCGCAAGACATCCAACTCGTCGTGAACCCGGCTGAATCGATTGGACAACGAGAACGCCATCGAGATTGCAAAAAACGCAAAGGCGTAGGCCGTCAGCTCGAAGAAGCTGCCGTGGCCGAGCACCTGGGAGACGACTTCAAACGTTCCGGCGGCAAATACCACGAAACCTCCGAGGGCAATCGTTCTGGCTTCGGCGTTACCGCGCTTGAGCTCGCGCGCCAGGACGATTGTCGCCGCGGGCAGGAAGGGAATGCCACAAAACCTGAAGGCCGTCTCCATGAGCGGCGTCCAGAGTGATTCGGGCAGTGCCAAGGCGAGCGCGGCAGCTGCTAGCAAAGAGCGTTGATAGGCTCTGAGCCAGCGCTCGATCGGACGCCCGAGAAAAGGCCACAGGAACTGGATCGACGTCGCGACCAGTACCGAACCGGCGGCTAGATACAGTCGCCGAAGAACCGGATGCATGGCGGTGATCGTGACGCCCCAATGGGTAAAGAGCAGGGTCTGAAAGGCGAAGACGATCGCCGTGGTGCCGAACCACAGGTACTCGTGGCACCGAC
>JAAUXY010050039.1_pt1 | contig 11907 bp, 13 predicted proteins | sample 7278121 | NCBI WGS metagenome assembly JAAUXY01 (sample SAMN14350117, study PRJNA611818) | marine sediment metagenome | isolation source: surface marine sediment (1.8m) | place: French Polynesia: Moorea | collected 2018-08
ATTAGGCTTTCCCCACGATTTCTTTACAAATGATTTGGTGCAGAATTTTGCCTTCGGCGGCATGCGGGATTTAATTGATAACCATCGCTCCCATTAGCTCACCGGTTATCGGGCGGGATACGATAAGGGTTTGCAGATATATAATTACCTGAATCTTGCATGAAAACAACGCGGCGAGCCGGAGGCTTCCATCTGCTGTGTTATTAAGGACGAGGCATCCCGCTTATAGCGGGATAGCCTCGCCCTTAAGTGCCTTGCATATGAAAGCCTCCGACTCGTGCAAAACTATCTGAACGCTTGAGTTTTGCATGAAATTAGATATAAATCCCCTAAATAAAATTACCGAAAGCAGAACATCACATCAGATCCTGGCAGGTTGACAACCAGCGCGGTTTGGCAATATAACGCTTAGAGCCATAATCATTATACCGATTGAGGTGTCGGCAATGATGTTTTCGCAGAATTGGAGCAAGTTTCTTTTGCTCTTCCTTATCCTCACTGTTCCGGCAGCCTGCATTTCCAATAAGGAAATGACGGTCGGCTCCACGGCAACCCTTCTGGAAGAAATTTCAAAATCGGCCAACAAACAATCCGATTTAAGGGTCATCCGGGAAGGCATGCCCGCTTACCTGATGCTTATTGACGGTATGGTTGAAGCCGTGCCGGAGAACGCACGCCTGTTGCTTGTGGCTGCCCAGGCGTATGCTTCCTTTGCATCTGCTTTTATCGAAGATAAAGACCAAGATTATGCCCGTGTCCTATTTGCCAAAGCCAAAGAATATGCCCTGCGATCTTTGATTATTCGGGGCATCAAAGAGCCGGTCTCCAAACCCTTTAGTAAATTTGAAGGTGCGGTCAATGCGCTTGACAAAGATGATGTACCTTATATGTTCTGGAGTGCAACTTGCTGGGGCAGCTGGATTCGGCTTAATTTGGGCTCCATCGCGGCAGTGGCGCAGCTGCCCCGAGTGGAAGTACTGATGAAGCGGGTGTTGGTTCTCGATGAACAGTTCTATTATGGTGGTCCGCACCTGTTTATGGGCATCCTGTTTGCCTCCAGACCCGCCATCGCCGGCGGCGACTTAGAAAAGGCGCACCATCATTTCCAAAAAGCGCTGGCTTTCAGCCAGGATGCTTTTTTAATGACCCGGGTCTATTTTGCCAGTCATTACGCCCGTAAAAAGTTCGACAAGAAATTGTTTGTGGCCAGTCTGCAACAGGTATTGGATACACCGGCCGATAAAATCCCGCAATTAACGTTGCTCAATACCGTGGCCCACCAAAGAGCAGTAGAATTGCTTGCCCAGACGGACGATTTATTTTAGGAGACTGACGTATGCAGCGATCATTAGCGGTGACAATTGTTGGATTCTGTATCATCACGAGCTTTTTCATGTTGTTTGCAGCACCCGCTCTTGCGAAGTCAACGGTTATCAAACTGGCAACGCTTGCGCCGGAAGGAAGCTCATGGATTCAAGCATTTAATGCCATTGACGCAGAGATAAAGCAAAAAACCAACGGAGAGGTGCGCTGTAAGTTTTATGCCGGTGGCGTGCTCGGGGATGAAAAAGATATGCTGCGAAAAATGCATATCGGGCAGATACATGCCGCTGCTTTGACCTCCGCAGGTCTGTCGGCGATCTTTAACGAAATGGATGTGTTCCAGATTCCTTTTCTTTTCGAGTCTCACGAGGAGGTTGATTATGTTTTAACCCAAATGGACGGTTTTTTTCGAGAAGGTTTTGAGAAAAACAACTATATCCTTTTGGGTTGGTCCGAAGCGGGTTTTGTGCGTCTGATGGCAACCAAACCCGTGGCCACACTGGCTGATCTGAGAAAACTCAAGGTCTGGACCTGGGAAGATGCACCCATGACCCGACTGATTTTTGAAGAAGCCAATGTTTCGGCCATTCCGTTATCGGTGCCGGATGTTTTAGTGGGGCTGCAAACCGGTCTGGTGGATGTGGTCTATGCACCACCCAGCGGGGCCATATCGCTGCAATGGTTTACCAAAACCCGGTATATCACCGATGTTAAGCTCATTTATCTTATCGGCGCTGTTGTCATCAAGAAAAAGGTGTTTAACAAAATAGCCCCCGCCAACCAGAAGATCGTCAGGGACGTCTGGCAGCGCCAGATGAACCAGCTCAAGCAAAAAATCCGCCAGGAAAACCAGGAAGCGATGCAGGTAATGATCGATCAGGGAATTAAAATCATTGTCCCATCACCGGACCAGGTGGCGGAGTTTAAAGATGTGTCCACCAGAGCCGTTCAGCGACTGGAGGGTGATACCTTTTCCAAGAAGATTCGCGATGAGGTCACTGCCCACATCGAAACCTATAGAAAGAAAAACCAATAATGAGTAGCTGGCAAAAATGGGATGATACACTCGGCCGCATCGAAAAATACACCCTGACCGTTATGTTGAGTGTGATGATTCTGCTGGCGTTCGTACAGATTATCATGCGCAACGTCTTTAGCAGCGGAATTTCGTGGGGGGATCCGTTGGTTCGTTATCTGGTGCTATGGGTGGGATTTATTGGGGCCAGCCTGGCCACCAAAGAGGGTAAACATATCACCATCGAGGTTTTTTCAACAGGATTGTCCGGCCGCGGCCGACCATTTCTAAATGTCCTTTCCAATTTGATCTCCGCTTTGATTTGCGGCCTGTTGGTCTTTGCCGGCTGGACCTTTGTGCGAAACGAGGCCCAAATGGGCGGCACCACCTTTTTGCAGATTCCGCTCTGGATTCTGCAAACCATTATACCGCTGGCCTTCGCTTTGATGACCCTGCGGTTTTCGCTGCGTTTTTTAAGCGGGCTGAAACTGATCTTTGCATCTGGCAACCCCACAGAAAACGGACACCCAACATGATGCTGCTGGCCATTCTTGCCGCCATTATTTTAATGCTGATTGGCGTGCCTGTTTTTGTGGTCATCTGCGGGCTGGCGCTTTACCTGTTTTTTGCCAGCGGCATAGATCTATCGGCCATTATAATTGAAATGCATCGCATGGCCACCACCCCGGTGCTAGTGGCCATTCCGTTGTTTACATTCTCCGGCTTTCTGCTTTCTGAAAGCGGGGCCCCGAAACGATTGATCCGTCTGGCAAACGCCATTCTGGGCTGGCTGCCGGGGGGAATCGCAGTGATTGCGCTGATTTCCTGTGCAATCTTTACCGCCCTGACCGGTGCCACCGGTCTAACCATCATTGCGTTAGGCGGCATCTTGCTGCCGGCAATGACACGCACAAAATATCCGGAAACCTTTTCATTGGGGCTTTTAACGACTTCAGGAACCTTGGGATTGCTTTTCCCCCCCAGTCTGCCTTTGATTATCTATGCCATCGTTGCGGGCATCAGAATTGATCAGTTGTTTATTGCCGGTATCCTGCCCGGTATTTTGTTGGTCGTACTGCTGTCGATTTTCAGCGTCATGCGGGCCGTGCGCGCCGATGTGCCCAAAACCCGTTTTCACCTATCAGAAATTTTTAGTGCCCTACGAGAGGCGCTTTGGGAGCTGCCCCTACCGTTGGTGGTTCTGGGCGGAATTTACAGCGGCAAATTTGCGGTTAGCGAAGCGGCCGCCATTACGGCGGTTTATGTATTATTTGTGGAGGTGATCGTCTACCGGGATATCCGCTGGAAGGACCTGCCGGAAATGATGAAAAAAAGTATGGTTCTGGTGGGTGCGGTCCTCATTATTCTGGGGGCCGCCATGGGGCTTACCAACTATCTCATTGACGCCGAAATACCGATGCAGATGCTGGATTTTTTTAAAACCCATATCCAGAGCAAAACGCTGTTTTTGATCGTCTTAAACTTGTTTCTTCTGGCGGTGGGATGTACCATGGGCATATTTTCTGCCTTGGTGGTGGTTGTCCCGCTGCTGTCACCGATTGCCGCGGCTTATGGCATAGATCCCATTCATCTGGGCATCATCTTTTTGGCCAACTTAGAAATCGGTGCATCAATCCCACCCCTGGGCATCAATCTGTTTATTGCCAGCATCCGTTTCGAAAGGCCGGTGCTAAAGCTCTATTGGGCCTCACTACCGTTTATTGCCATCCTGCTGATCGCTTTAGCCTTGATTACCTACATCCCCTGGATTAGCCTTGTATTGCTTCAATAAGCGATTGACAGATCGCACCACTTGGCCGCCATATTTGCCGGCCAACACCACAATTAGAATTCCAATCACGGGAATTAAAAAAGTTGAGGCCGGTCATAAAGGACCGCTTTCAAGGGGTACCAAAAACTGTGAATCTTCAAATGAAATCGAGACCATGATTTCTCCTGAGAAAAGGTCCACCCGTAAAAGCTTCCCGATGTGGACGTCATCATCGATTAGATAAAACCAACCCTCCAAAGATAAGCAGCATTCCGACCAGATGGAAGGCTTTAAGGGATTCGCCAAGCCAAATAATGGCCATGATGGAGGCAAATAGCGGTATGAAATTGATAAACAAGCCGGCACGATTGGCGCCGATGATCTCCACACCTCGATTCCAGCAAAAAAAGGCCACAATCGACGGAAAGGCGGCCACATAAAGGACGCTCGCCACCACATCGAGGCTCAGCGCAAAGGTTGCATTGGTGCTCAACTCCCACACATACAAAGGTATCAGGCCCAGAGCACCCAATACAAAGGTGTAAAACAGAAAGCTGAGCGGATGAATCGACGGACGGCGATGTAAAAATGCCGAATACAGCGCATAGAGTAAAACAGCCACCAGCATTAACAAATCACCCTTGACAAAAGAGAGATCCAAAAAAGTGGACAGTCGACCGCGCAGCACCACCAGCATAGCGCCCATGATGCATAAACCGACACCCAGACTTTGCAACCGGGTCACTTTCTTTTTAAAGGCGAGCAAGGAGATCAAAATAATCACCGCTGGCATGGTGGTTTGGATTAGCGCGCCGTTGATGGCGGTGGTCGTGTGCACGGCGGTGTAGAGCAAGGTGTTAAAGCCGGAAATGCCCACTAATGAAAGAAACACCATGATCTTCCATTGCTGAATGAAAAGCGGCCAATCCCGTCTGGCATAGCGGAACGCAACCGGGCACAGCAGCAAAGATGCGATCGTCCAGCGCCAAAAAGCGAGTGCCACCGGTGGAATGATATCAACAACGCCGCGGGCAATAACAATGTTGCCTGCCCAACACAGCGGCGCAAGCACCAGCAACAGATAGGGCCGCCAGTTAAACGCGGGGCTTTGGGGAACACTGGAGGATCTTGATGTCATATGGGATGCACGTCCTGGATAGGCGATTTGGGTTATGAATGCCTTGATAGCGATCAATCCCACCGGCAATGGGCATTGCAGGTATCATGCAAAATGGAGTCAAGTCAAGTGGATCTTAATTAAATAGGAGGTCAGGCGTTTTTATCAAAGAGAGCGGCATGAATGATCGTTCGCGAAAACAGCGCATTGTTTGAGAGCTTTAGGGATCGTTGCATAGGAACAGAAACCGGCGAGGTGTCGCAGCAGACCCCTGAAACCACTAGATTATTGCTTGAACTTTGCAAGCTGCTGTTTTTATATTAACTTACTTTCTCATTAATTTTCATGCAAACAAAAAGGGCGGCCCTGCAAATAGCAGGCCGCCCCCAATCAACACTCTATGGAGGTTGTCAATATGGCATTACCGTTGTGAATAAACCTCCTAACTGGACCGTGGACAAGAACCAGGATTGTCCATGGCCGATATTAAGGTAAGACCCCGATGGTATCCGTCAAGTTGATATGCCTTCGGTCAGCTAAATCCACAAAGTCTGTCTGGGGTCTGAATCGTTGACAGCCTATTAAATAGTGATAATATCCAAATACTATGGACAACGCAGAAGACCAACCCAATGAACAACAGCCCAATCAGGTGCCCATTCAGGTCAGCCGCTATTGGTGGATCCGCCAGATCATCTTGGTTGTCATCGCAGGCTTTTATCTGTTTTTTGGTATTCAACTACTCATTTCAGCTTACAAGCTCAACAATCCCTCCTATTTTATCTTTACCTTTTTCGCATCCAATTTTATGATCCTATTCAGTGGGGCTTTGATGGTGGGCTTCATCATCCGCATGGTGATGATTTATCGCCGCACCAAAAATTCTAATGCCTGAATTCAGCCTAAAGCCGGATCATCTCTCCAATTCCGACACGCCTTCGACAAAATCGAGTGGCAACACAAACAAAATCCCCTTGCCGGGCTGACTCAGATCACCACATAAGGAATTGACGATTTTAATGGCCTCTTCCAGACGCTGCTTTTCTTTGATGACGGTCAGGATGGTCTTGTTGGAGGATTCCAGATCCGTGGTGACCTTGTTGATTTGTTGCATCATAGGCAGCACTGCTCGGGTTTTCATTAACACCCGTCCCATACCGGTGCTGTCGACAACCGTTGAGCCTGTGATACCAATTTTGGCAAACTGCTCCATAATTCGGGGTAATTGCTCGGAGCGTTCCAAAACATTTACCAGTAGATACATCTGAAGGTACCTCCTCTTATGCTTTCTTCAACCGTGCCTGCGGGCTGGCAGTATTTTTTTTGTGCAGCCAAAATGAGATGCCTGCGCAGATAAAAAGGATAACCGCAACCAAGGCTGAGATTGTAATCCGATGCATAAATACTTCCGGATTTTCTGAAAGTGGATCCAGATACAGCTGATGACTAAATACGGCAAAATTAAATGTGCACAAACTGACCAACATAAACGCCCATGCGGTGCACATATAGGCCCCGTATTTTTTATGACAAAATTGAAACAATATTCCCGTCAGCGGCAGCCCGATGATCAGCACCAGAAAAATCGTGACGCAAATGCCGGCACTCATGAATTTAACCAGATGCAATGGGATCACTCCCTGGTCATCCACGCGATAACTGTTGCGCACCCTGAAGGCTTCCTGCGACCATCTTAATCTGATCACTTGCGTATGGGCGTCCAGCTGTTGCAGCTTAAATTCCGAAGAGACATTCTCACAGCCTCCCTGGGGTATGCTGAGAGCAGCCCGATATTCGATATCAGGCACAATGGGATAGTCACAGTCTGCGTTTGCTTGGCGGCAAATGTAAGCATTTTTGTCTTCGGTGGCCTGGAAGTTTTTTCGAAATTCATCCCAACGGAAACATTGATATTGAAGCTGATCTAAATGCGGATTGAAGGTTTCTAGCACCACGTAAAAAAGATCAGATGGCGCTTCATGGGTAGTGTAATGTTTGCTGGTAAAATAAGGCACGCTGGTAATTGCCGTTGACATAAACAGGATGGCGAGTCCGGCGATAGCGATGAGGCCCAGCAATAGTTTAAATACACGGCTCATTTTACAAATCGTGTCCCCGATGCAGACAGGTAATTAACATAGCTTTTTGATGACAAGCGCCTTGACAGATCGCCAATCTTGAGCTGAAGGGTAGCGCTTATGACGGCACGCCCAAACGGCTGTCTTCTTTCATTTTAAAAATGATGAAAAATAAAATATAAGTCGGCACTGAAAACGGCTCAAATTGAATGGCATCCATGTTCGTTCATCAATTCATACGTTTGGCTTACATTGGTGTATCGGTCAGCTTGGCCGATTCCTTTACGCTTGGGACATTAGTGGCGCCCCAAAGTGATGCTTTGAAGTCCGCTGTGCATGATTATTTTCCGCAGCATGGGCTTGAATATAAAATGGGATTTCATATTTTTCAAAAAAATATTTTTGCGCAGCCGGACAGTCGTCTCTAAATAGCGTTTTTCAAAACCATCGGGTGCACTGTGTAAGGCCTCGGCCAGCATCAAGGCGCTTTTGAAGGCATAGCTGAGTCCTTCGGCTGAACTGGGGCTGATCCAGCCGCCTGCTTCGCCCAGCAGGGCAATCCCTTTGCGCCCGGAAGACAGTTGATTTTGCTGCCGGGGTCTTAAAATTAGGGTACCCTCTCTAAAGACGGTCTTACCAAATTGCATACCATACTGATTAAGTTTTGATTTTAGGAGCGCATATTTTTCAGCCGCTTTTTGTTGGTAAGGCAAGGCCGCACCAATTAACAAATAATCGCCTTTGGGAATGGTCCAGCAATAATAATCGGTGATGTTCACGTCAAAAATCGAGGTGAAATAAGGACGGTCATTTTTTCTTTCGACCCATTCCTGGATGGCGACATACTTGTCGGGAACTTTATGACGGCGGTCAAACTTGGCGCGCACCTTTGATTTGGCCCCGTCAGCGCCGACGATAATTTTGGCCTTCTCGCCGAACCGCTTTTGGCCCTGCGCAATAGTGAGTTTGAAACCATCGCCATCAGCCGCATAGGATTGAAGCCGGCAGCCGGTTCGGATGTCCACACTGGCAGGGATGAGTGACAGCAGCCAGGCATCAAATTTTTTGCGATTCATGTTGATATAGTGGCGCTGATAATAACGCTCCAGTCTCTGGGGGAGATCGATGGATTTAACCACAAACAGCTGCGGATCTTCTAAAACGCTTTTGGGTAGACCCAAACCCAGTTTGGAAAGCATCATCTGGGCATCTGGCGCCAGCAATCCACCACAGCATTTGAGCGCTGCAAAACCCTCAGAGGTATCTGTTAACCGTCGCGGTTCAACCAACAACACCTTGTAGCGGTCGCCGATGAGCCGAGCGAGGGTGGCGCCGGCCGGACCGCCGCCTATGATGGCCACATCATATATCACGCTAATTTATCCACAGATTTTTATGCCGGTTATCACCAGCACGTCTAAAAAGACGGTCGTTTTAATGGTGGTCAGGCCGCAGGCTTTGCATTCACCCCGGAAGTTTGTTTGGCGGCCACATGTGGGACACTTTGTAACCATTACCTTTTCCTTATTTCAGGATGGGGCAAAGTCCCGTTTCACTACGCATTTGCCTTGCGGTGTGACTTGACGTGCAGCCGAATGTCCACACCGATTTTTAACAAGATCAGGACACACAGCAATACTACCGGTGAGCCCAGCTTCATGACCAAAACCCCACCGATGATAATGGCCACATGCATCAGCATGATGCGCTTGTAAGGACGCATCATGATCTTTTTGATATCAAGCGACAGGTATTGCTGCCCGTTGATAAAGTTTTTGATAAAAGAAATGCCATGGCTGACAAATAGCCCCAGGGCCGGCCATTCCAGCCCCGGCGGGCGGCTATGCCATAATTGCATAACAACGCCATATAACAGCTGAAAAAATATAAGCGGACCCGGCCATGCGCCTGACGTTTCCATGGCCGCATCAGGAGAGCCGATCTTGAATAAAACCAGCAAAAAAAAGCCGTGCACGGCACAGAAACCGCCGAAATGAACGCAGAAGAAAGAAATAAAGAATAATTTCTGAAACCAGCGGCCGCCGGATTCGACTTTTACCAACATCAGGCGCAGGATGTTGTAAAATCCTACAATCAAGTTTTCAATCCAGTAAAGCAATACAATGGCAGCGGCATCCCATTTGAGAAAAATTACCCCTAACAAGGGGATCAGATTGGCAACCGTCAGGGCCACGATAGATACCGAAGGCTTTTGCGACGGTTTATGTGATCGTGCTTGTGTCATGGCAAAAGATATTTAAATGAACCTCAGATTTGGATCGAATGGATCAACCGCGAAAGGTTAACAGGGTCGGGATTAAAATAGCGGCCACAATGCCCACGGCCGTCAGAACAATGGAGACCAGGGCCAGGATGCCCACAAATTTCCAGAATGATTTCTGATAGGCCATGGCTTTGCCCAGCTCGACGGCATCGCCGGACTTTAAAAAGGCACTTATGGCCGACGAATACTTGGCCAGCCAAATCGATGGTATCAGATAAAAGATGCTGGTTAAAATATACAATATGCCCAAAAATCCCAGCGGCGGCGCTGTTTCAGAAGCCGGAATAAAGTCCTGACCGATGAACATGAATATCCCAGCCAAAATCGTCAACCCCGTACCGATGAATCCCAAGATCGACAGAAACCGGGTCCAGGGTCGGGTCGCCCGCAGCGATCTGCGGATGTAATTTAAAATCGCCCGGTTGCGATCGATGCTGCCATTCTGATCAGGATCTTTCATATCCAGAGGATCGCTGTCGTTTTGCATGTTCCCCCCCTTGCTTCCGGTTTAATGCCGACGGCTAATCACATTTTCTCATATTGCGGTTAAAAATGCAAAAAAACCTGGTCTAAGATATTAAATTTACAACAACAATTAAATGAATCGACTGCCTGTCTAAAATTCTCAGTAAACTTCAGGCACCGGTTGCTGCACTTCAAACCCTGCCCCACCAGCCCGAAAACATGGCTGCTCTGCAAAAACGCCTGCAAGACTCACTGCTGATTGTGGTGGCCCGCTAAATCGTATCCAAATTTTACCCTGTCGCGTCATTCATTTCGAACCTTGGCTAGGGGTCATATCACCTTTAACCGCGTAATATCCCCCATTTTTAGGCTTCAAATAAAATGCTGCCAGTGTTCATCGATAATAATTTTTAAAATTATATTAAATAGTTAAATAAACATCCAGACAGTCGCACCCCATCTGGCAGGAATTTTGCCAAATAAAAAAGTAAGCCTGTCTAGCTGAGAGGAATATTGCGAATATCTCGCCTGCTGAAAGCGAAATTAAAACAAGGAGGCCAAAAATGAAAACAACACTACCTAAGGTTATTGGTATTGTTGCTATCGCTTTGGCGTCGGATTCTTTGTGAAACCAATGTCAACATCTCGATCCTCAAGCAGGTCCAGCTGTCCCTGCGCGCTGCCGGGCATGATCCCGGACGCATTGACAGCGTTATTGGCAAAGACACCCACGCCGCTCTCAAGTCCTATCAGCGGACCAACAACCTCGCTGAAGGGGGTTTGACCTACGAAACGCTTCGTCACATGAATATAAGCCTGTAACCAACTGCATCCGTTACATGTGCGAAGCGCCAAAACCCCGCCGGGTTGCCCAGCGGGGTCTTTTTTTATACCGGCACACGCCCTATTTTAAGCTTTTAAAAAAAGTCCAGATCTCATCACAAGCGTTGATGTCGCGGCTCGTGCGACCGACCCACCGCACCGGCAAATACTGGCGGCCACCGGGCCAGGTGTGTCCGCCGCCATCAATGCGATACAGAGCCACTTTGGATTTAGGCTCACATTGGGCATATTCAATCTTGGTCACGCGCGTACCATCATCAACAAGATCGGGAAACTCGGTTATCTTGGCTTGCGCGCTGCAGCGATTCTTTTGCCGCCAGATTTTGATGGTCTCATCGGTTGCAAGCACCGCACCCCGTTGCCGACGAAAGACGGTGATTTGGCCCCCGTTATATGGCACCAGTGGATCTTCGGTGCCGTTAAATACCGCCAGGCTGACATCGGATTCGTCGTCGCACGTGGGGGCGATGGCAGCCGGAATCTGGGCCGTAACCGGTGCGATGGCTCGAATTTGATCGGGTAGGCTGCAGGCCAACTGATAGGACATCAACCCGCCGTTAGAGATGCCGGTCACAAAGATCCGCCGGTCATCAATTGGGTAGCGTGAGATCAGATCCGCAATCAAGGCCTGCAAAAAGCCGACATCATCGATGCCTTTGCGGTGGGCTTCAGAAATCTTGTCGGGTCGGCCGTCGTTCCAGGATTTTTTAAAGCCCTGCGGGTAAACCACGAAAAAACCATCGCGCTCGGCCAGCTGGTTGAACCGCTCGTTGGTCAGTCGCAGCATATTTGCATGAGTCCCACCACCGCCATGCAGCACCAGCAGCAACGGCCGTTTGCCGGCATGGGCTGTCCGGTCGGTTGGCTGATACAGAATATAGTCGCGCTTAAGCCCGTCGTGGCGCAAGGTGCTGCTGGCCGTTTTTTTCGAATGCGCACAGGCAAACACGACCACAAGCGCAACGATCGAAACTATTGCAGCGCAGGCCCATAGCCATTGTTTTCGGTTCA
>JAAUXY010087756.1_pt1 | contig 11900 bp, 14 predicted proteins | sample 7278121 | NCBI WGS metagenome assembly JAAUXY01 (sample SAMN14350117, study PRJNA611818) | marine sediment metagenome | isolation source: surface marine sediment (1.8m) | place: French Polynesia: Moorea | collected 2018-08
ATCTCCACCAGCGACAGCAAAATCATTTCTGCGGCCGGTAAGAATTTGGCGCTACTGGAAAACAGTATCAGGCCCAATCCGACAATAAAGCCATGCAGCATGCTAAGATATATGTTGCGAAACGGCATTACCGGTGTTTGGTTACGCAAAAACAACACAGCCAAAGCGAACAGCACACAGAGCATACCGGCGAGGGCAACGGTGGCAAATTGCGGTGTCTCTCTGCGCCATCGAAGGCTGATTGAAAAAACCGCGAAGCCCGAGGCTGCCACCAACGCAAGCAGGTTCCCCAGAAAAGTTCCGGCCCCCAATCCTTCCAGGACCATGACGGCTATGCCCAGCAGGGCGATTATCATGGCTGCCCAGGTGGAATATCGCACTTTTTCTTTTAAGAGCACAATCCCTAAAAACGCCGCAATGAAAGGGGCGGCGGCCAGCATAAAAAGCGTGTTGGCGACCGTTGTCAGGGTGATCGATAGAATAAAACAGGTCATGGCCGTCACAAGCCCGATGGCCCCGAGCAGACCGGCCAATCCAATTTTTTTGAAATGGTTGAAAAAGGCTGGACCATCACGCACCATCAGATAGATCAAAATAACGATCGCAATGGTCAGGGCTCTGAAAAACAGGTACTGCCACTGGTAGCTTTGAGCCGCTTCCATGTAACGCACGATCAAGCCGCCAAAAGACCAGAGGGTCCCGGCTAAAAGCGCCTGAAAAAAAGCTTTCAGATAATTTCGGTTGCTGAATTTTGGCATGCCCACCTCTCCGGCCCGGGAAGCAGTAAATCAGCAGAAGCGACCTTTTATCCCGGCGCGGAGGTTTCTACGCTTAATTTTAACTTTAAGCAAGCAAAAAATATACGAGACACACCGAAGAGAAATATGCAATAATCCAATTGTCAGATTATGTAATCGAGAGGTGAAAAGAGGCGAGAAGTAAATTTGAAACGCTCAAGGTTTTTGTACCATTAAATACATCTTGGTGGCAGTATTTTCTCCGCTCCTGCGCTGGGAAATAATTTCGTTGAAAATCTCGTTTTGCTGCTGATCGGCCCCGCCGATCTCCACCCATTGTCCCAGGGGTGCGGTCACCTCGGTCTGGGCCGCAAAGAATCGAATAACGGCATCCTCACGGTCGTCATAAGCCAGGCGGGGGACGATTTTCAAGTGAACATTGTCACCCATAACGGTCGGTGTCACCTCAAAGCCGCTTTCAACACTTTGCCAGGTGGTCGTCCCGCCTCCCGGTGCATACCGCCTGTAAAAAGGGGATCCGCTATGATAGGGAATCTCTTTGCCTGTAATGACAAAAGCCGGACTGCCCGACATAGCGACCACGAACGATTCAGAAGTGCTTCTTTGCCGGCGCTCGCGATCGGCAATCGAAATATCGACACCGTCTTTTCTTCTACCGCCGGTCGACACACTCAAATCGTTGGTTGAATACCTGCCCCGGGTGGCCACGGCCTGTTCTTCGTCGGCCCCCGTAGTATCAAAACGGACCCGTATCTTTACCTGCTCCACCGGTTGATCGAAGCGTTCCAGGTAGGCATGCACCCGCTGAATGGCTTCGGGTGTACCGACCACAATCAGTGAATTGGTGCGTTCACTGACCGTAACAGAGCCCTCGACGGAAAGCAACGTTTCGACGATCGGCACCAGCTCGGCAGCCCGGCGATATTGAACCTTGATGACGTCCACCTCGGCGGCTGGTAAAGAACTGTATGGCAGCATCGTCGCCACAACCAGACCGAAACACAGAAAGGGCTTGAATGTTAATTTCGCTGAAAACACATCATCTATCCCGTTGTATTAATGTATTAAATAATTTTAGCATGCCCGGGGGGCAAGTCAAATTTTGACCATTTATTTTAGTATGTGGGCCTTGCGCCTGGACCGCGCAAAAGCGGTAACACAGATAAAGGGCAGGCGGATTTCCGCCTGCCCTTCTTTATTGGCCTCCGTTAGATCAAAGCTTTTTCCTAATCTTGCAAGTCAAGCCATCAGTGCGTCTCCTTAACCCCTACTGAGAATGCGAACCCGGAGTCTGTTATGGTGGCCGAAGCCGTGAATTCATCTTCGGGCTCATAGTAGCTTTCAGCACTGCCGTAATAATGGTTGATTTCCTTCACCACCGAATGATGCGGCCTCCGGTAGTAGCGCCAGGGACGATAATGCCGGTGGAACGGCCGATGACGCCAATGCCGAAATTTCGGTCGATGCCATCGGTATGGGGCGCGATAGTGATGGCGCCGGTGGAATTTTTTGTAGCGGTACGCCGGGCGATGGTGATGGAACTTGTGGAATTTTGATTTGAACCGCGGACCCGGGCGATGAAAATGGCGCCTGGGGTGATGGCGGTGGCCGCGATCACGAATGCGGTCCCGGTCAACATGGCGATCTCCGGACCCATTCCATTTCTGAAAGTGGTCGCCTCGATGTCCACGGCGGTCACCACCTCTTTCGCGTTGGGCCCATGAATTACTGCTAAAGGCCACAATAAATCCAAACAATACGACGCTGATGAGAATGATTTTTTTCTTCATGGCTTGCCTCCTTGTTCTCAAGGTTAACAACCGGGAGATCAGGGTTGTTTAGACTGTAAGACGAAACCCTTTTTGGAATAGTTTACAAAAAAGGAAGGAAACAAAGCCTTATGCAATGCAGCCTGCCGGTTAATCTATCATCATGAGAAAAGACAAGTAACGCAAGATATTGAAATTTAAACAACGAAATGGTAAGGGCCATTTTAACCTGACAAACGGCATGCTGTATTTCAGCCATCATTATTTGAAAGGAGACCCCGCCATGAAGGCGCAACCATTGGATTGGAAAAATCTACCATTTGGATATGTCAAAACCGATTACAATATTCGCACCTATTATCAAAATGGCAGCTGGGGAAAAATCGAGGCCACCTCATCTGAGGTGATCGATATTCATATGGCTGCGACCGCGTTGCATTACGGGCAGCAGGCATTTGAGGGCATGAAGGCCTTTCGCGGCAAAGATAATAAAATCCGGTTGTTTCGCTGGGAAGAAAACGCGAAACGATTGAACAAATCAGCCCGGGTGCTTCTCATGCCGGAAGTGCCTGTACCGCATTTTAAGAAGGCACTGAATCTGGCCGTCCAGAAGAACGCACATTTCGTGCCGCCCTATGAATCCGGTGCGACCTTATACATTCGCCCCCTGCTGATCGGCACCGGCCCTGAGGTGGGCGTCAAACCGGCCGATGAATACCTGTTTATGATCTTTGTGACACCCGTCGGGCCCTATTTTTCAGCGGGATTTCATCCCGTGGATTTTACCATTACACATGAATTCGACCGTGCCGCACCGCTGGGGACCGGTCATGTCAAAGCCGGCGGCAACTATGCGGCCGGTTTGCGCGCCATGAAAAAGGCCCATAGTGAAGGATTTGCCTCTGTTATTTTCCTGGATGCCAGAGAAAAAACGTATATCGATGAATGCGGTCCGGCCAATTTTTTTGCGATCAAAGACAACACCTATATCACCCCTCAATCCAGCTCAATACTGGCTTCAATCACCAATTTGAGCCTGATGGATCTTGCCAGGGATTTCGGTATGAAAGTGGAGCAGCGCCCGATTAAAGCCGAAGAACTGACCGATTTCGATGAAGTGGGGGCTTGCGGCACCGGCGCCATTATTACCCCCATTAAAAAAATTGTGGATAAAAAGACTGACACCGTTTACGAATACGGCCAAAATGCAAAGCCCGGCCCCGTCACTCAGAAGCTTTATGATACCTTGCTGGGCATTCAATACGGGGATTTGCCGGATCGGTTCGGCTGGATTGAAATGGTGGATGAATAAAATACGGGCGACCGATAGCAGGATTTCTTGACATTTTTACGGACAAATTGTATCTAAATTGTGAGTCAAAATGTTTAATCAATTTGCCCATCCATCAGCAGGGGAGAAATATCATGCGCTTAACCCAACCTGAAATGATTCAGATTTTGCGAAAACGCGCCGGCCTCAACCAGGCTGAGCTGGGATCGCGAGCCTTTGATACCAACTTTGATTCAGGACGTACGAAAATAAAAAACATCGAGCTGGGAAATCAGAAGCCGACCGATGATGACCTCAAGCGGATCGCTGAATGTCTGGATGTGCCCATTGAACAGCTTCAGCAGATACCGGCCGGCAGAGAGCCGTCATCCGGAAACGGCCGGGATGGGATTCGGCTCTCCCAGAAGGTTCTCGACATGTTTCCGGATTTAGGAGAATATCTGGTTATGATCGAAAAAGCCGCGATGATAGACGATTCCGATCTAATTGAGTATCTTTCCGAACGGATTGCCGCAATTTTAAAAGAAGGTCCAAGTGCCGATTCCGTATCTTCAACAAAACTACTTGTCGGCACCGAGGGGAGGTCTGATCATGATTGATACCGCTCAAACCGCCGCCCGCAAACATCAATATTATCTGCAAATGATGCGCAAAGCGCAGCAGCTCAACGATCAGAAGCTAATCCGACTGATCTTAAAAAAGCTGGCCCATCTCGGCCGGACCGGTGCGATATCCACGACCAACGGATGCATCGTCATTCCGTTTCCTGCTGTGCATGCACCGGCTGAGGTTTCGGAATCGGAGCGTCCGAGCCTGTGGATGCTCGTCAAGCTGACGTTGGCCATACCGGGCAGCGTAGCAGCCCTGTTCCTGTTGGCCCTCTATAACATGCGGGTATAAACTGATTCTTTAGCAGTTTTCGACCGTTGTTTCATTCGTTTCAAGGGTTTTCCCGTCACCGACGGTTTTTCTTCATCCAGCTATCCGCCTAAACACGGTTTGTTCACAACGAAATTCCCAACGAATATATAAATTATATTTTATACGTACAATTATACTTGACATATGTAAAATTGTATAATAGCGTCTGATGACGGCCCCCATTATTGAAGCCGGTGTTGACTGCGAACGGTGCCGTACTTTTTTAAATAATTCTTGTAAAAATGCCATTAATGGAGGATTCAAATGGATCAAAAAGCGTTTAAAGGGCATCTTAAAGCGACCGTGTTTTTTATCGTTTTCGCAATCGTACAGTTTTCTTTTTTTTGGGGCTTATGTCATCTGTTCCCCGGCGAGCGTCTATATCAGCGCAAAGCCCGTCTAAAGGCGGGCAAACCACCGATGGCGGCCATCGTAGATCCCATCAAAAAATCCGGGGTTATCGATTGGCGATCAGAAGGTGTTGGATCGGCGGGGGTGGACCTCGCAAAAAGAGCTAACGAGATACCGGATAGGGAGGATACCAATTAAAGACTCGAATATCTCGCTTTTGATTGCGCTATTATTTGCATTCGCCGCCTGCTCAAATGTCAGCTCGGATGCCGTTGAGCTGGCCGTTGATTTTTCCTGGGATGGCCTGGTGCCCTGTGCGCTGGGAGGCAATCCGGAAATACGGGTCAGCGGCATTCCCGATGCGACAAAGACGCTGGTGGTCCGTCTGTACGACCACGGACTGTCGCATGGCAAACAAACCTTTATTTATGATGGTTCGGGCATCATCAAGAAAGGCGCTCTGGATGAAATCGAAGGACCGTGCCCTGCGATTGATTCGGGGCGCTATAAATTCAAAGTCGAAGCGGTCGATGCAAATGGCGATATCATCGGCATGGGGAGCCTTGAAAAGTACTTCCCTGAAAAAAAAGAGCTTTGATTCTTAGAACTCAATTCCGATCATGGCGCCGCCCAGAAAGGTTTGCGCCTCCAGGAAACCAATGTTGGAATCCCGGTAGCGGTAACCCGCCATCAAATTACCGAAAAGGTAATCCTTCCCGAAAAGATCAGAGCGCGTATACATCCCAAAAACGGAATAGCGGGTATCATTGCGGGTCTTGTTAAAAACAGGGTGCGTATCATCGTAGTCATCCCACCCGACAGATGCCTTCAGCATGAGCTGATTTGCTTTTGAAAATCTGCGAAATCCCAGCCCAAACGTATATCCCGTATACGCATTGGCTTCGCCGTCCAGATCGCCGATGGACAGCTCGAAGCCCGGGACCAGCGAGATGGTTGAACCCAACCGAAAAGCATATTCGACTTCGGCGGTATGAAGGTAGCCGTCGCGCTCCAGGTCATTGAAACGATCACCGATGTCATCCACATTCACGTCCACTCGAGAGAAGGCATAGGAAAGCTTCAAGCCGGTCCCGAGAATCTTATCATAGGCGATTCGGGTGCCGTAATTGTACTTGCGGGTTTCCTTGCGGTTGGTGTTGGTCAGATACGGATCCCGCCAGACCTCCGAAAATAGGTGCGTAAAAACAGATATATCCAGCCGGCTGTCATCTGAAAAGGGTTGCACAAAGCCCAGTGACAGCCCCGGTGGACCGCTGAGTTCCGTGGGGGTTCCAAAATAAATCTGTCGGCCGGATTCTGCAAAGGTATAGCGCAGGTTAAATAGTGCCAGCGGCAGGATTTTATCATACCAATCCGCATCTTCGCTTAAGGAATCGATTGATTTATTCTCATCGCTGGTTTTAAGCTGATCGGTGCTGGTCATATATCCGGCACCCGCTGAAATCCGGCCGCTGAAGCCCTCGGATTTTTTGGCTGGATTGGCTGCATCCGCGCTTGACCCGTAAAAGAGAATCGCACCCACCAGTGTCAGTGAAATTATAAAATTTCGCATTGAAATTCCTTTCAAACAATCATTTCTTTTCTTTTTCAGCTACCTTGGTATTAAACTTCGCTGCGTCAATGATGAACCGATCGTGGGTGCCCTCTGATATGGTATCAATACCGTCATCGGCAACAATAGAAAAAACCAGCTTGCGACCCTCGACTTCCTCCAGCTTAACCTTTACATTCACAGTCAGACCGGGCGGCGTGGCCGCCAAATGACTCAGCTTGACGGCAATACCCACTGTTTGTTCTCGAGGCCAGTCAATATGCGGATTAATGGCCTGGATACAGGTCCATTCGAACAGGCCGACCATAAATCCGGTGGCCAGTACATCGGGCATTTGCTGGAATTCGGGCGATTCGGGATAAAGGTGCGGCACCGTTTTATTTTCGGGAACCTTGTATTGAAAATTAAATGTCAGGCCGGGTTTCAAAGAATCTTTCATGGTCGACTCCTGTTATATTTGAATGGCGAAAGCAGTGGGTCGGTCTTTTCGCGTATGGTTTCCGTCATTCGTCACACTTAAACGACTGGGTGATGTCCTGCGAAATATCTCCAATGTCGGCTTTGAAAAAGCCGAAACGTTCACCCTCAAACCAGTGAAAATCATCTCCGCCCCAATAGAATTTTTCCTGCAGGCGGGTTTCGGCGTAAAAATAAATATAGCGGTTGTGCGTATCAACGATGTGCTTCCTTTGACCCGAAGCCAGCTTAAACCAGCCGCGGGTTTGCCAGTGTTCCGGTTCATTTTTTGCGGTCAGATAGCGCACGGCAACATAGATCGGGCGGCTGCAGTTATTTTTCACAAAAACCTTTGAATACAGGTCTTCATTCGAATCCTTGCGCGCCAGTGCCGTTCGGATCTGGGATAAGATTTCGACGGCCGTGGCTTTATCCTTTTTAATAATGTGATCTTCCTTGGCATCCACGATGACCTGGGTGGTGCGTTTGGTGATCGGGATAATCTTGATGGTGATATCGAGTCCGGCCGTAGATGCACTCATGACGGTTTCATTCGTATAGGGCTCTACCGAATGCAAGCGGATGTCCATGCGCGTTAAAGCGCTCCGGGTGGCCGAGGTGACCTGCCGGTTATCACCCATCAGCGTTCCTTTGGCCACGTTACCCGTGGTGTAGTGGTAGTATTCGCTTCCGCCGGCCATGGTTCCGGGCACCACCACTTCGGCACAGCCAGCCAGCAGCCCCATAAAGGCGACCCACCCGATTCCGGCTGTTACCTGTCTTAATATGCGCATTTTCGCCCCTGTTTATCTTTTCTGATGCTGAGAGTTCCTGTAAGCCTGATAACCGCTCGCGGCTGGTTTTGTGTTTAACATAAAGCAGAATTTCTTCCTTTGCAATGCGCTTCAAACCGCCTTGCGACGACCGGCGCCAAGAAGATGTTCTATACCCAATCGATTATCAGGGACCCCACAGAGAAGACTTTCTTTGAAATGGATAGGATCACTAATTCTGCCATCAGTCGATTGATCAAATCACCGCCGCAAGAGCGAAATCCTTATGTCACTAAAATATGAAAACATTGATGTGCTACAAAATCCGGATACCCTCTTCTTCATAGATGCCGATTTTGTGAAGCTCAGAGGGCACAGGGACTTCTTCAATATCCAGCAGCCATTTGAATGCGTCAACGGCCAATTCTTCGGCACATCGCACCTTCCAGCCCAAAAACACGTATTCACTGCAAAACAGCGCCCGAGCATCGGCAAACACTTTGCCGAACAGGTAGCCGCCCACACTCTCGTAATCATAGCCCGTGCCGATTTTATCATACATCCAGTTAAAGGATTCGGCCACGTGAGGTCGAAATTGCTGCTTTAATGGATGCCAGTAAGCCTTGCCATTATACTTTTTTAGCATCTGACTCAACGGATTCGGCACAGCCCCCTTGAGACCGGCTTCCAGCGTCATGACCCGGTCAACATCCGCCAGCCGACAGCCAACGCCGCAATGGGTGGCAGAACCGCCGGTCTTCCATCTGATAAGCTTACTCACCAGGCTATTGCCATGCCATTGAAGCAAATCCATGGTCTGAATTTGATCTCTAACGGCGTAGTATTTTGATAAGTCATTCATTATTTATTCCTCTGTTTGGCTGGCAGAAACAAAATATATCCGGGCCAAGCGCTGCTTCCGATAGATATCGTTATGTATAAAATTTTTAAGAAAAAAATATCGCTAAATCAATGGAAAACCTCTTTAAAAAATTCTCTATTTTTTTCTAAAGTTAATCGTATAGTTACCGATATTTCTATAGAGGTATAATGCAATATGAGCAAACGAAAAATGTATAACACCACCATAGATGCGGACCTGATCAGGGAGATCAAAATCCTCGCAGCGCAGCTCGATAAGCGACAAAATGATATCCTTGAAGAAGCCATTCAGGATCTACTCGACAAATACAAATCCGGGGAAGAAGAATCACCGTCCCTGGGCGTGTCGAATGGATAAATCGCTCACAAAGAGTGTTTCGCGTCTACAGGAGAGAGTCTCTTGAATAATCTGGTCTATATCGGCTTTGGTTTAGTATGTTTTGGTTTTGTATTCTTTTTATATCTGTTTCTCAGCGGCAAACCCGGGCAGGATGATGAGGCGGAAATAGAATAATCGGCTCTGTATTTTGCAAGGGGCCGCAGGCGGCATAAAAACCGTCGAGCTTGGCCCAAACAATATTCAAGATGGCATCAATTAACCCCACTTCTCAAAATGGAGATGCGGGGTTTTTTTATGTCAAAATAAGCGTATAAAATAATACCGACACAAATAAACAATGGTTAGAAAATGACTTGCATTTTTTTATTTAATTTACTACAGACATCTTGATCCAAAATCTCATCTCCTTTGTCACAACTTTTTCGACAACAATTTTCTTTAAATGCCTTGCTGGAATTTACCGTTTCCGGTCTGCCAGGGACGGAAGATTTAAGATATCAGGAATTTGAACCCCAAAGAAAGCCTGCCGGCCGGCGCATGCGCAGACGAAGCAGGCGGGAAGGATATCGATCGCATGGCGGCACCCGCACTCAAAGTCGAAAATATATTTAAAAACTTTGGCCGCATTGAAGTCTTGAGGGGCATATCCTTAGAGGCCTATGAGCAAGACGTCATATCCATTCTGGGTAGTAGCGGTTCCGGCAAAAGCACTTTCCTGCGCTGCATCAATCTTTTAGAAACTCCCACTTCGGGAGATGTTTACGTCAAGGGCGAGCTCATCAAAATGCAGGAAATGCGTTCGGGCGAGCGCAAGGCGGCGGATCGAAAACAGGTGGAACGCATCCGATCTAAACTGGCCATGGTCTTCCAGCAATTTAACCTGTGGGCGCACATGACGGTGATTCAAAATGTAATGGAAGCACCCGTAAACGTACTGAAGGTTTCCAAGGCGGAAGCGAAAGAAAGGGCTGAAAAATTATTGCAGCGGGTCGGCCTGTATGAGCATCGCAACTATTATCCGGCCCATCTGTCGGGCGGCCAGATGCAACGCGCGGCCATTGCGCGCGCCCTGGCCATGGAACCCGATATGCTGCTTTTTGATGAACCGACATCGGCCCTTGATCCGGAGCTGGTGGGCGAGGTGCTCAAAGTAATGCAGGATCTGGCAGAGGAAGGTCGCACCATGCTGGTGGTCACGCATGAAATGGGATTTGCGCGCGACGTTTCGAGCCGGGTGATTTTTTTAGACGAGGGCCTGGTGGTGGAAAATGGTCCCCCCAAGCAGGTTTTCGAACACCCGAAGTCGGATCGCTTCCGCGAATTTCTCGTCGGCGTTTTTTAATCGCTCGGTATTTTTGCCAATTATTTCAAACCCATTTATAAAAAAATGGCACTGGCGCAGTTGACCATATTCCGCAGAGGCAATGCGATCAGACAGGTGAGCAACCTGAGGGCCCTGTTGCTGGCCGCGGTTATCTCCGTGGCACTCATCTCCCAGGGGCTTGCCGGCGAATGGAAGCAAATTAAGATCGGCACCGAAGGCGCCTACCCACCCTGGAATTATTTTGATGAGTCCGGCAAACTGGTCGGATTTGAAATCGAGCTGGCCAAAGATCTGTGCGCGCGCATGAACGTTGAATGTGAAATTGTTACCCATAAATGGCGCGGTATCATTGAAGGGCTTAATAAAGGTAAATATGACGCCATCATGGCGGCCATGTCGATTACCGCGCCGCGCAAAAAAAAGGTGGACTTCTCGCGCAGTTATGCCGACACGCCCAATATTTTTGTGGTGCGCAAGGACAACCCCCTTGCCGGCTTCCGATCAGCGCTCGAGCATTTAACGCTGGATGATATCAACCCCGCGGAACAGGCTGCGCTGGACAACCTTACTAAGGCCTTGAAAGGTAAAGTCGTCGGGGTCCAGGTCGCCACGATCAATCAAAAATTTGCCGATGAATATCTGGGCGAGCATGCGGAGATTCGCATCTATGACTTCCAGCACACCGTTGATCTGGAGCTTTATCAGGGCCGCCTGGACGCGCTGGTCGGGGGAATGGCCTATTGGGTGCCGTTGCTTAAATCCGAACAGGGCAAGGAGTACACGATCGTCGGACCTCAGATGACCGGCGGGCCCTTTGGCAGCGGTATTGGAGTCGCCGTCAGAAAAAAAGATTCCGAGCTGACTGAAATGTTTTCAAAAGCGATTGAAGCGTCGCTTCGTGACGGAACCGTTAAGAAACTGGCTATCGAATGGTTTACGTTTGATACATCCGCACCGCAATAGCGGTTTTGATTATAGAAACCTGACTGAAATTGCTTATTCATCTTAATTACAGGAAAGCTGTATGTCTCAGGTAGTTGCCTATTTTCCGCTGATCCTCAAAGGAATGCTGCTGACCGTTGAAGTCGCATTATTATCCCTGCTAATTGCGATTTTACTCGGATTGATCGGTGCGGTGGCCAAGCTTTCCAAATCCCGCATTGCCAAGGCGATTGCCGGCACCTATACGACCATCATCCGAGGGATACCCGATCTAGTCCTCATGACCCTAATCTTTTTTGGAGGCCAGATTATGGTCAACAATATCGGCGAAAAACTGGGCTGGGATTATATTGATGTGGATCCTTTTATCGCGGGTGTCCTCACCATCGGTTTTATTTTCGGTGCCTATTTCGCGGAGTCTTTTCGGGGCGGGATATTGGCCGTCGCCCGGGGAGAAATCGAGGCCGGATACGCCTTTGGCATGACGCCGTTGCAGGTTTTTTTCCGGATTACCTTGCCG
>JAAUXY010007084.1_pt1 | contig 11898 bp, 7 predicted proteins | sample 7278121 | NCBI WGS metagenome assembly JAAUXY01 (sample SAMN14350117, study PRJNA611818) | marine sediment metagenome | isolation source: surface marine sediment (1.8m) | place: French Polynesia: Moorea | collected 2018-08
CCGCAGGACGTCGAGAAAGAGATCCTGATCGAGCAGGAGGAATTCCTGCGCAACATCACCAATCTGCAGAGGCTCGAAGCAACGGCGTCAAGCGGTCGGGCGACGATCGAACTCGATTTTCCATTCGGCATCGACATGACCGAAACGCTGATTCGCGTCAACAACGCGCTGAATCAGGTGCCGTCCTATCCGGTAAACGTCGACGAACCGCGGGTGTACGCAAGTTCCTTTTCTGCCAATTCGTTCATGTACTTTGCCGTTTTGCCGCTCGATGGCAATCCGGCAGGCCTCGATATGGACATGATGCGCGACTTTCTCGCCGACAACGTTCGGACGCGCATGTCCGGCGTACCGGGTGTCTCCCAGGTCGACATATGGGGCGGTGCCGAGCGCCAGGTGCGTATCCTGATCGATGCCGACCGGCTCGCGAACCGGGAGCTTACGATCAGTAACGTTGCAGACGCCGTTCGCACCAGGAATCGCGACGTTTCCGGCGGTGAAATCGAGAGCGGAAAACGGCGCTATCTTCTGCGAACCATCGGGCGATTCGACGACGTTGCCGCTCTGAAGGACCTGATCGTTGCTCGTCGTGGCGACGCCATCATTAGACTCGGAGACGTCGCGTCCGTCGAGTTTGACCACTTCGAGATTCGCAACCTGTCGTTCATGAACGGGCGACCGATGATCATGATGGCCGTCAGCCGCGAGCCGGGTTCCAACGTAATCGACATCAAGTACGCGATGATCGAGGAAACGACCGCGATCAATGCCGAGGTCCTGAATCCTGCCGGCATGGAAATCCGCCTGATGGCCGAGGATGCCGGCTACGTGGAAGCCTCGGTACGAAACGTCTGGATCAACCTGGGCCTCGGTGCAATATTCGCAACGCTCGTCATGTATCTGTTCCTGCGCTCGTTTCGCGCTACCGCGGTCGGCGTTATAGGCGTGCCGATCTGTACCATCGCTGCATTTATCGGGCTGCTTGCGACCGGCCGCACGATCAACGTCATTTCCCTCGCGGGCGTCGCGTTTGCGATTGGCATGACGCTGGATAACAGCATTGTTGTTATCGAGTCCATCGAGTTGCAGCGTCGGCGTGGAATGGAAAAGCTGAAAGCTGCGATCGAAGGTGTGCGCGGTGTCTGGCCGGCCGTGCTTGCCTCAACGACGACCACGATACTCGTGTTCGCCCCGGTACTTTTCATAGAGGAAGAGGCCGGACAGCTCTACTCGGACATCGCTATCGCGATTTCTGCATCGATCTTTGCGTCAATGCTCGTTGCGATCACGCTGATACCAACGGCCAGTGCCAGGCTGGACTTCGGGACCGACTCCGGGCGTTCGTCGGAAGTAACTGAGGGGCTTCGCAAGCGAACGCTCGACGTCGTGTACGGCCTGATCGATACGCCCCGCAGACGAACGACAACAATCGCGACGACCGTACTCGTGAGCATCGCGATCATCGTCTTCCTGACGCCGCCGGCCGAGTACTTGCCGGAAGGCGAGGAGCCGAAGACGTTCGCGCGAATGAATGCGCCGCCGGGCTACAACCTCGAGACAATGGCCGAGATCGGCCTCGAGGTGCAGGACTATTTCCTGCCGTTTGTTGATGATGACCCGGCACGTTTCGATCGCGGCGAAGTCGACGTTCCCGCGATCAAGTACCTCAACCTCGGCATCGACCCCGGCGGCATGCGCATCATTTCAGAGACGGTCGACCCGAATCACATTGATGCGTTGATGGACGTCATCACGACGAAGTACGAAACCTATCCGGGGATGCGGGCGTTTGCAGCGCGTGGCTCGATCATCACGAGTAACGACGGCGGTACTCGCAGCATCAATCTCGACATCTCGGGTCCGGAGCTCGGCGTGATCTACGACACCGCGCTGGCAACGTACCGGCGTGCGCAGGAAGTGTTCGAAAACCCGCGCATCCAGTCGAGCCCCAGGTCACTGACGCTCGCGCAGCCGCTCGTCGAAATCCGGCCCGAATGGGATCGCGTTGCCGAGCTCGGGCTGACCGCCCAGGACGTTGGTTACACGGTGGCGGCCCTGACGGATGGCGCTTTTGTCGATGAGTTTTTCCAGGCCGACGACAAGATCGACATCTACCTGTTCGGCCGGGACGCCGGCCGGGCGGAGCTCGACAACCTGGGCACCGTGCCGGTGTACACGCCACAGGGAAGCGTTCTGCCACTTTCGGCAATCGCAACGATTCGGGAAACAGTCGACACGAGCTCGGTGCGACGCATCAACGGCAAGCGCACGGTAACGCTCAACATCATTCCGCCGCCAAGCGTGCCGCTTGAAACCGGCGTGGAAATGGTTCGTGGCGATGTCCTGGGTCACATGCGCGAAAGCGGTCAGTTGCCCGTATCCGTGAATATCGAAATCTCGGGCGCAGGCGACCAGCTCGATGCGACCAAGGCCGCGCTCGCGGTGAACTACCCGGTTGCACTGATCATCGTCTTCCTGCTGCTTGTCGCCATATTCCGGCATTGGGGATACCCGCTGCTGATCATGACGACGATCCCGCTCGGCATAGCCGGCGGCATCGTCGGGCTCGCACTCATCAACGGTATCGGCGCCTTGTTGCCGCTGATCGGCCTCGACCCGGTCCGCCAGCCGTTTGACATGATCACGATGCTCGGTTTCCTCATCCTGATGGGCACGGTCGTCAATAACCCGATCCTGATCGTCGATCGGGCCATGTCCCGCATACGCAATCGGGGGATGTCACCGGCCGATGCCGTTAAGGAGGCCGTAGAGGTTCGACTGAGGCCGATCGCGATGTCCACGCTGACGACGATTTGCGGTATCTCGCCACTCGTATTCATGCCGGGCGCCGGCACGGAGCTTTATCGCGGCGTTGGCGCTATCGTGCTGTTCGGAATTCTGGGTGCCGCGATCGTCTCGTTGACGATGCTGCCGGCACTGACGGTCAGTGCGCTCGAGTGGCGGCGAACCGGGGAGGCCATTGCCCGGTAGCGGACCGTCTCGCAGCCAGGCTTGTGGCGATTGCGTATTTCTATCTATTGATGGCCCGTCAGCTCTGATCAACAATGAGAACGGTATGAGCGAGTGGCTGAGTACCGACGACGCGCCGCGGCGTCTTGGTGTGGAGCCCGCGACAATCGAGCGCTGGGCCGATGAGGGTAAATTGCCATTCATCTGCACGCCTGGCGGCCAGAGTCGCTTTCGCCGCTCCGACGTGGAGCGCTTGCTGCGCAACAACAACGTAGCGCCTGATCAGGAGGTCGCCGTCTTTCGCTGGCTTCGCTGGCTTCGTAATCGGAATGTCGATTTCGTCATTGAGGAGATCTCCACGCTGCACAACGAACTGGGTGACTGGTTCGCTGTCGCCGATTTCCTGGGCATCGTTACGAAGGAGATCGGCCTTTGTTGGGCGGACGGAGAGTTCTCCATCATCGATGAACACATCGCGTCGGCAAAGCTCGACCAGGCAACAGCGGCTGTCGCTCACGATATGCAGGTCGATAGTCGCGCGCCAGTCTGCCTGCTTGCTACCCTGGAGGGCGAACGTCACTCGCTTGGCCTGTGTCTTTGCCAGCTGTGCCTTAAGGCATCCGGGATTCGCACCAGGTGGGTCGGCGTCGATGTGCCGACAGACGAAATCATCGAGTATCTTCGGAATCCGCATTCGGCTCCGAATGAACTGGCGCTATCGGCGTCGCTGTGGATGAGCGACGGCGTTCAACTGCGCCGGCACCATTCGGCCATTGCTCGTGTATGTCGCGAACTCCAGATCGAGTTCCTTGTTGGCGGAGAGGGTGCGTGGCCCGAGGACGTCGAGTACGGCTACCGCTGTTTTTCGTTCGCGGACCTGAAGCAGCATCGCGAACGGCTCAATTGAATCCGTCCGGGCCGCTCAATCCTCGTTCTTCGGTACCGGCGGCCGGAACAGTACCAGCCCGAACCAGATCGCGAAAACAGAAAACACCGCAGTGCTCGATGCCAGCTGCACCGCACCAAACTTGATCGCGGCCTTCGCAAGCATGCTGGCGACGACGGCGAAATGCACGAAGTTGCCGACCGCAACGGGGCGAGAGTAGATACCGCCGATCAGAACCCCTCGCGCGAACCAGTTGAGGCTCGCAAATCCGAGGTATAGCGCGCCCATCATCTGGATCAGCAGCATCGTCGCGCTGTCGGGCGGTGTGCCGTGCAGTCCAAGAACCCTGTCCGGCGCAAATAGCGTGAAAAAGCCCAGCGCCGCCATGAACAGCGCGCTCAGAATCATCAGTGCTCTTGTGTACATAAAACGTGGCCTGTATCGCTGCGCGTGAGAGTCGTCCGCATGAGGGAATGCGTCGTCGGTTTACGCTTTTAAAAGGAGGACAAACGGGCCCCGTCGACGGCCCTGCAATTATGGGGGATACGATATGAGATCCGGAAGAGAAACGGTCATAAAAGCGCTGAGCCTCGCCAGGACTGGCGACTTCACGGGTGCAGGCAGGCTGCTCCAGCAGATGAGGAACGACGCCGAACTGGAAGCCGATGCGTGCTATGGCCTTGGCCTTATTGAGTTATGCCAGAACAGGATCAACAACTCCGAAGCATATTTCACCCGGGCGACACAGCTCGACCCAGCGCACGCCGACGCGTTCTACCAGCTTGCAAAGATCGCCGACTCCCGTGGAGATGACGTTACAGCGGTGCTCTTTCTGAAGTCGGCGATCGCGCAAAAGCCCGGTCACGCGATGGCCGCGGAGGCTCTCGCGGAACACGGCATCCCTCTCTGCAGCGGTCCCTCCTGACCAGGCCAACTCGTCGCACCCTGGCAGATTTGAGTTGCTACGCTAAATACGGATAATCGAGCGCTGGGCCTGAAGAATAAAAAACACAGGTGGTCCCAAGCCGATTCCGATGAGCGCGAACACCGCTACCAGCCCGCCTCGGTTGTTCCTGAGCTACGCGCACAGGAACATGGACTGGCGGGATCTGTTTCTGGCCAAGCTCGAACCGCTGGCATCGACGGGAGCGCTCGAGGTCTGGCACGACGGACACATTGAGCATGGTGACGACTGGTTTGAGCGCATTGCGGTAGAGATTCAGCGGTCGAATTTCGCGGTGCTGCTCCTGACACCGGAGTTCCTGAGTTCCGATTTCATTCGAACGCGCGAATTGCCGTATATCGAGCAGATACGCGTGCGCCAGGACCTGACCATCTATCCCTGGGTCTGCGAGCCGTGCGGATGGCAGCAGGTTTCGTTGTTCTCCGAAGCCGGTGCGCGAATCCAGTGCCGTCCGGCCGACAGAGCCCTGTCCGATCTCGACAGTCAGGCTGTGAGCGACATGCTCGACGACTGGAGCGCGACGCTTGGTGACCGAGCCGATGTTCTCCTCGGGCGCCCGCGACTTGCAATGCAGCGGGAGGAAGCGATTAACGCTTTCACACGCGGAAAAGCGAGTCTCGACGCCCAGGACTACGAAAGCGCGATCGCAAGTTTCGAAGAGGCCGAGCGCCTGACGCCGGACTATGCCGATGCGCACTACTTCCACGCCCTCGCACTGCTCGGAGGGCGGCGCGCCAAGAAGGTTGACCGCAAGACGATCACGCAGGTTGATCAGCACATCATGGCCGCCATCGAGGCCCGCGGATCGTTCAGCGACTATTTCGTGCTCGCCCTGTTCAAGTGGGACTACTACAAGGAGAACCGGCTTCGTATGCCCGGGCCGCCGGCCGAGCAATTGCTCGAGGCGGCCGCGACGGCGGCGTCCCGAGGCCTGTTCGACAAGGGACATTTCGAGGAGACCTTTCGACACACTCCCTGGATCGAGAACCCGGTTACCAGCTGGCTTACACAAAAAGGATGAGCCATGGACGAAAAAGAAAAACGCAAACAAATAAGGCGCTACTTCGAGCCCCGCAAAACACCCGTCGTGTTGATCGCAATGGCGATAATCGGCGCGCTGGGCATCTGGTTCGCAGACGAAGCTAACCTCAAACTGATCAGCTTTGCGTTGACACTGCCGCTCATCGCATTGCTCGTATATCGCAAGATGCGTTCAAGGCCGAGCCACGCTCAAGTCGACGAGTGGCTTGCGGAAGACCTCGGCCGGATTCCGGACCTTGCGCTGTCGAAGCTCGACCTGGACCAGGATGACCTGGTCCAGGATCCGCTGATGGTCCGTGGGCCCGTGTTACTGCCAACGAACGGTGTGCCATCCGACGAGTTGCTGTTCCGTGTACAGGAAATCGGCAAGACGAAGAAAGCACGGTGTGCGATTCATCACGTCACGGCGATCCTGCTTACGGACTCCCACCTTGGTGCTTATGCCGCCGACTTCAACTTCCTGCGCAATGCTTTTCTCAACGAGCACGCGCAGGAATTTCACTACAACGACGTCGTGTCCGTCTCCCTGCGAGAAGACTCGACCAACCTGTCCCTGGAATCAGGTGAGAAAGCGGTGCACAACGAGGAGTTCCGGGTATCGGTATCGAGTGGTGAGAACATAAGCGTCGTCGTCAACTCAAGCTATTTCCGCGACCTGACCGGCGCCGATGAGGACACCTCGAACGTCGAAAACGTTGTCCGCGCCATCCGCAAGATGCTGCGCGAGAAAAAACAGGGCTGACGATCACCGCACGGCCATTCTCTGCGGTTCCGTCCGGGTGCCGTCCTCGAGTACCAGGCGTGCGAAGACGTCACGCCACTGGGCCTCGACGCTCAGAGCTTCCTCGCCCCTGCGGTACATGCGGCGCTGCGTGTTGTTCATGTCTAGCACGGCATCCAGGCCGAGCTCGACATCGGTACTGCCGCTCAGGTCGTCCGGTGCCGGTCCGTATTCCAGTCGCTTGACGACTGGCAGCCGCCAGCGGGCGTCATCGTTCCAGTAGCAGCTGAGCTTCGGAGCCGATCCGCCGCTCTGGCTGCAGTTCAGGTAGTTCTGCAGATCTTCGATTCCATCGCGCATGCTGCGGGCGGCCAGATCGAGATAATCGACCTGGTATCGGTAGACGGCGCTTCCGAGCTGGTCGTGCGAATACTCGACCCAGATCTCGCCGGATTCACCCGGCGAATTCACGAGCAGGCTGTCCGATCGGCAGTCCACCGGCAGCATTCCCTTGTCGTCGAAGGCGAAACGCGGTGAATTGCGACGGCAGTCGAGGGTCGGCCCCCAGAATTTCCATGACGGCCAGGACTTCCTGGGCTCGAAAGCCGCATAAAGAACCCGCATGCCGGCCCGGTCAAACCGCTTGTCGCCGCTCTGTCGCTTGCCATCGAGGCGCGTCCAGTGCGGCCAGTCGCGCGACTGTACGGATACGCGATGAATCGCGCTCTGCGCGCCATTCGTCAACTCTGCCTGGACGAAGAACTCCTGCGCGTCAGGCGCCGGGCTGTAGCTGATGAGCTCGCGTTCGCCGCCGGGCCAGTACAGGTCCACGACGTTCCCGTCGAAGCTCTGATTCTCCGATATTCGCACGCTTTTCAGAGCCGGGCCGGCCGATGTCTGCAAACCGCCGTCCATGACGCTGCATGCGGGCTGATCGAACCGGATACTGCAACTGCGCGGGCCCGGGTACTGACCCAAGGCCTGCTCGGCCGCTTCCATATGCACCTGCCCCAGGTCCAGATCGAACACGATAGGGTTCGTCTCCTTGCCGTCGCGGAGCACGAACTTGACCCAGACGCGATCGATATCGGTGCCTGCCGGCAGCATGAAGTTCTGAATAGTGACGCCGGGCGCGTAGCGCTTGCCGTCCGTCGAGAACATCAGCTTGGATACGTTGCCGCGGAAATCGAACCGGCCGTAGAACCACGACGGTATCTCGAGCGTGACGCCCCAGCCGTAGCCCGGCTGGCCCTGCACATTGAGCCCGATCACGTCGGCCGTGATCAGGTCGGGGTCGAAGTCCTCCATGACTCTCGCCTGATCCTCGGGCAGGCTCTCCATGATCTGGTCCTGCAGCTCCTGGAAATCCGGCATTTCGCCGACGTGATCGGCGGGGCCGCTGCCCAGTCGCCACACGGCGATGACGAGTCCGAGCACCGCGATGCCTGCGATAATCGGCCAGGCAAGCCCGACGGTTGCGAGCTTCCGCCGGATCTGGCGCCCCGTGACCTTGAAGGGCGCGTCTTTATCGTGCCCGGTCAGGCCTTCGGCCAGGCGTTCGACGTGCTGCGTCATGTCACCGGTCCACGCGTCGATCCAGTGGCTGCTCGATATGAAGAACTCGAGCGCGGGTGACGGCGGCACTTCCTCGATGCGCAGCGGGAACACCGGCTTGCCCTTGCGGTACGCGCACTCCACCTCGTCCTTGACCGGTCGCGAAGCGTTGGAATCGTCCGAGAGGATGAGCACCAGGCATTTGCTGCGCTCTATGCCGCGGACGATTTCCGCACCGTAGTTGCGCCCGGGGCGCACGTTGCGTGGGGCGATCCAGCATCGCAGCCCGCGCTCTTCGAGATGCGCGCAGACTTCCTGCGCGACTTCGACGTCTTTCGATGAATGACTTATGAAGGCGGAATAGCTGTCAATCGGGGTTGTCACTGCTTCGTTTTCTTCCGTCATACCGTTGCTCCAGAGTCTCCGGAAAAATGCTCGGTGATTCGTACTTTGCGCGTGTCCAGCTCGAGCAGGGCCGTCGAGCAGGGCATCGTCGGTGGCCAGGATGCGTATCGCGCCGCGAGAGCCCCGGCCCGACGCCCGACCGTTTCCATGGTTCCGCCCGTTTTGGCCGGCGCGTCATGCGCGGTGACCGCGACCAGCGTATGGCTGCGTCGTGCAATGTAGTCGCCGGCCCGCTGATAGCCCAGGCGCCGTGCCGCTATATCGGCGTAATCGATGCTCGCGCGTGTCAGGTCGATGATCCATTGACAGGCATCGTCCTGCATCACGTCGGTGCGGGCAGCCTCGACCGCCGCGCGGCCGCCTTCACCGTTCCAGGTCGCGTCGTCGTCTCGAGTATTGCCGTCCCAGGCCGAGCCCGACTCGAACGCGTCGCGGAAATCATCGAGCATCAGTTCGTCAGGTACGCCGGTGACAATCAGCAGCCGATGCGCAATGCCGCGCTCTTGCAACCACGACAGTGCGGCCCGCGTAAGCACGTAGTCGAGGCCCGGCGCCAACGGCGTTACGATCGTGAAATGCGCATCGGCGTGGCGCTCGGCAAGGCTCGGCAGTATATGATCCGACAGCTCATCGGCCGCCCACTGTGCGTCACTGGCGTCCACACGGTTTCGGCCGATCAGGCCGATCCAGTGATCGTGGCGTAGTGCCGTTTCGCCTGCCTTGATATCCGATCGCTCGATCAGCCGTGTATCTATCAGTTTGATCTGATCGCGGTCGTACTCCTTTTCGTTCTCCGTCAGCTCATCGTATGTAACGAGGTTGTCGTGCTCGCGCCGTCGGTTATTGCGTTTTGCTGCAGAACGCCAGCCGTCGAGCCGCATGCCGATACACCACGAGAGATGTTCGAGCCTGGCGAGGGCTTCGATCACGTCCGATTTCCCGGACAGGCGAAACCCGCGAGGCGCGATGAACGTAAGGCCGCCCGGGACGTAGCAGCCGGCGGACTCCAGCTTTGCGCGGATGTGGTCTGCCGCCCGCCGGTTCGATGCCCGGTAGGTTTCTCGCAGCTGGTCCCAATCCGCGAGTGGCTCCTGCCGGGTGCCTTCCGCGTCATTGTCTCTCCTTTCACGACGCGTGGCCCAGTACGCTTCGTGAATACGGCGCGCCGTATTCTCGAGACCGCCGTCGATGATTTCGAAGTCACAGCTATCGGCGTCGCTGCCGAAGATCTGGATAACGTCATCAAAGCGATGCGCCGTGTCATCGCCGGTCAGCACGTCGCCGAGGCCCGTATCGCCGCTGATCTGCGAATATATCGGTGCGCGCCAGCGGTTCGACTTGTGCATGACGTCACGAACGTACATCGCCGCCTGCAAGGCGGCCTCGTCGCTGTCGAGACACACAATCACGGCGGTTACCTGGCCGCGCCGTTCGACCTCGGCGAGAACGGCTTCTTCGAGCGGGTGCGCCGTAACGTCGACACCGAGGAACTCGACGTCAGCAAGTTCCAGTGCCGCGGCACAGTGCAGTTCGAGCCGGTCTCTGGCGGCAACGGGGTCGTCGCAGAGGATGGTTGCAGCCGGGTTCTCCATGTCGCGATACGCGCAGGCGCGCAGCATCTGTATCAACATGGCCTCGCCGTAATGCCCGAAACCGAGAAACACGGCGTGAATGCGCGAATGGTCCCGCAGATCAGCGATCTGATACAGCGGTGCGTCCCAGAAGAAACGCCGCGCCACGTTGTCGCTGAGGCTGAACAGGCCGAGGTCGAAGTTCTTCGAGCGCCTTTTTATCGAGTCGGACCGTGCGAGTTCGTGCCAGAGGTTGCGGTCATCGATCGCGGCGAACGCGCGCAACTCGCGTCTCTTTCGCGGCAGCGCCGCGAGGAGCTCCCGGGCCGTCATCTCGATCTGCAGGTTGTCGGCGTCGTCCCCGGTGATCGCGACAAGGCGGTCGGCCGCCTCGATGCCGGCGGCTTTCAGGGTTTCCGGCTCCCGCGGATCCCCGTGCAGAAGGCGAATCCCGTGTCCCTCGCAGAAGCTCAGGTCTGAGTCGGTTGGCGCAGGCGCGACGATGATTGCCACCCGACCGTGACGCGCCTCATTACGAGCGAATGCGCGAGCGCGATCGCCGCAGCCGCAAACGAGCGTGTGCCCTCGGGCGCGACTGATACGCCAGCGCTGGAACCGGTCGGCAAGTAAGCCGAAGACCACGAGGATTCCGGCTGCGGCCATCACCAGGCGGGCCATGATAGTAGCCACGCGAAGCTTCGTGTTGGTCTCGGCCGAGGGATCGGTCTCGCCGATGATCAGCTCTACCGTCTGTAGCGTGCTCGCCAGGTGATCCCCCCTGGTGAGTTCCAGCGCGCCTGCGTACGCCAGTATGATCGTGGCGAGTCCCACGATGATCACGCCGACCCAGTACCAGGGCATTCCGAACAGGATCCTCATGTCGTCGCGACCTCGAGCAAATGCGTTTGCTCGACCTGGCGCATAGCGCCGCGACGCGCAAGTTCGAGCAGCCGGTCCGCCGACTCCGGCCGGTCGAGCTTGACGAGTTCGACGATCTCCTCGAAATCGAGGTCTACGTCCAGCTCTCGAGCCAGCCACTCTTCGTCCAGTAGCAGGTTGTATCGCTGATATCGGAGCAGCTTTTCGGGGGTCGTGTACGGGCTCTCGTAGTTGCCCGCTTCGGAATCGATTTCCCAGGGCTTGTCGCTCTGCCCGAGCCATTGCAGAATCGCCTGCGCCTGCCACTGGCAGTCCGTAATGATTGACTCGAGTGAGACCGCGGCAAGGAGAGCGCTCGGCATTCCCTCCAGTGACGCGGAATCACGCGTTGGACCACCGAGCCCGGTTCCCACGCTGATCAGATTCAGCCGGTCAGCACCCGCCATCCATTCATAACCGTAGCCAGGCGTTGTCGCCATCATAAGGAGCAGCAGGGCCGGGTTGTTGAACGGGCTGACGCCACCATCGACGAACAGTCCCTCAACGCCCGGCGCAACGGCGATGCGCTCCGGTTCGAAATAGGTCGGGGCCGCGGCGCTCGCGCGCAAGATTTCGTGTAGCGGGATGTCGGCATTCGCGACGGAGCCTGCTGATTCACCCGGCCGAAAGAACTTGCCGCGCGGGTTATTGTGAAAGACCCACGGGCTGCCGGTGTCGATGCGTTTGGCGACGATGGCAAGTCCGGTCTTCAGATTGGGCGAACCGAGCGTTTCGTCTCCGATCATTGCCCGCAGTTCCGAGACGAGGGTGTCGGATTCGTACTTGGGCGAGAACAGGCCCCAGGACCAGCCCCGATCTGAAAACGCACGCTCGGACAGTCGCCGCGACAAGTCGATAACTTCGGCGA
>JAAUXY010153068.1_pt1 | contig 11896 bp, 9 predicted proteins | sample 7278121 | NCBI WGS metagenome assembly JAAUXY01 (sample SAMN14350117, study PRJNA611818) | marine sediment metagenome | isolation source: surface marine sediment (1.8m) | place: French Polynesia: Moorea | collected 2018-08
GATCGGGTGGTCGTCTTCGACGCCGCCAGCGATACGGTGCTGGGCTCGGTCGCGGTCGGCAGCGGTCTCGTCGGCGACTGTTCTATCTCGAGCGACAATGCGTTGGGATACGTCACCGCGGCCGATTCATCGGTCTGGGTCATCGACCTCAAGGCGTCGCCGCCGACCCTGGCCTCGGGGACCAACCCGATTCCGATCTCAAATCCCGGTCTGGACACCGCGCTGACCCCGGACGGCAGGTTCTTGTTGGTTTGCGGCCTCGGGCTGCCGGCACCGGTGTCGGTGGTCGACCTTGCCGCACGTGCCGAGGTCGACAGCTTCGATCCCGGCCATGGCTGCACCACGGTCGAAGTCTGTGATGATGGCTCCGTGCTGATCGGCTTCTACGATATCGGCGAAAATTTCAAGATCGTCCGCCGATTGACCCTCGATGCCTCCGGGCAGCTTGCGGATACCGGCGTCAGCTTCACCCCGGACGATCCTGAAAACCTGAGCTGTTCCCCCGGCTCCGCGACCGCTGTCACCTACGGTCTGGGGGGCGACGCCCTGTCCTTCGCGGTGCCCGATTTGACGCCGATCGACAGCGTCAACGTCGGGCCTTTCGTCGCGATCGGTGGCCAGGTGGGCTGGCGTGGCAATCGGCTCTTCGTTCGGGGTAGCAATGGAGTAGACGGCACTCTGAAGGCTTTCGATTTCGACTCTGCCACCGGCGCGCTCGGTGACACGGCTCGGTTCGAAGTCCCGCTCTCGGGGCCCTCCGGCTTCTTCGGCGTCGAACGGATGGCGGCCTATTCCGGCGGTTCGAAGCTCTATGTCTCAGAACCCGGTTCGCTCGACATCTACGATGCCGAGACCGGCGGCTTCAGGACCGCGATCACTGATCCGGACATCGTGGCGCCGACCGGAATCTGCCTCGCGACGGGGATCTTCGCCGACGGCTTCGAATCCGGGGACACCTCGGCCTGGACTTGCCAGGAAGCCTTTGGTTGCCCCTAAATCTTTACAAGAGTCGATCGATACGTTTGGTGCCGGGGCGCGACCGGCGACGGCGAAGCTGGTTTGACGGAAAGAGACGCGGGAGCGATGCCACTGAGATTGCCGGCGAGGCCGAAGCGGATCGCGGTGATGGGGTCGGAGTCGGACCCCGGGCGGGTAAGCGGACGGTGAGGGCGGACGAAGGTCGTCGAGGAACCAGCATGAAGCGCCGCCGCCGGTCTCGACCCTTGAATGGATCGGACAGCCGAGATCGATGGCGTATTTATCCGTCCTCAGGCAAGGACGGCTCGCCGCTTGCAGGCGGCAGGTGTTTGAGGAGATTTGTGCGGCCGTGGCCGCTGGTTGGGTGAACATGAAACGCTCACTGATGTTTATGTATATAGCTATACACAAATGGCGCGCCCGCGTCAAGCCAAAGATGCTTTTTCTCTGGCGACGACTGGCTCGGCGGCGTTCGAATCCGGCTCAGTCGACGTCTCTATCGATCAGGATCTTCTCGAGCTCTCGCTCGGGATTGCCCCAGCCGCCGGTGATCCGCCCGATGCGCTGACCGCCGCGGTAGATCACGGCCAGCGGGACGATGTTGACCTCGTCCTGAAAGGCACCTGCCTCCTTCGCCTCGCGCCAGAAGCTGTCGGTCGCGTCTTCCTCGAGGCGCGGCATGCCGAAATATTCGAAACTGAGACTCGAGTCGGCGAGCTCTCGCGCCACTCGCATCAGCCTGGGGACCGCCTGGCCACAGCGCGGGCACCAGGTACCGAAGTAGACGCGCACGCGCGCTCCCTCGGCGTCGCGTAGAGTCTCGAGGGTGGCGCGGGACGGCGTGTAGCGGCGGGCACGGCGGGCGTACTGCGGATCCCAGGCAGCGACCGCCGCGGCTTCGTGCAGACCGAGCATCGGCCTTTCATACAAGCGCAGCCGCAGCGGGCCGATGCTCCAGATCAGGCGGGTGCCGTCGATCTCATAGCTGCCGAGGTCCTCGTGCTCGGCGCCGGGATCGAGCCCCAGGGCGCCGTCGTCGCGAGGCAACAGATCTGTTGACCGGACGCGCTCCACGCGCTGTTCCTGAGGCCGCAACAGAATCGGTGCCGACAGCTCCTGAGCCTTCACCAAGAGCGCTGATCCGGCGGCCAGGGATAGGTAGACCCTGGCTTCAGGAGCGGGCTCGCCGTCGATCTCGAGCGCATACTTGCCGGCCGGTTCAAAGTCTTGATTCTGCTGCTCAGGCTCCTGAGCCCAAGTCGAGACAGCAGACAGGAGCAAGAATGCGATGAGGGGCGCGGGTATCGCGATCTCACGCATACAGATCTTCCAAGCTATACCAGCGTATGGTTCCCGATCCCCGCTTTGCATCGGAGGGTCGTCGTGCGAAAACTCGCCGGTTGAGAGTGGCGCCTCGCGAGTTGGGGTAGGCGGCGATCTTCAACTCGAGCTCACGTTCGACCTGCTGGGATGAGTGAACCGAGCCCCACTTGCACTCCCCGAGATCGGTCCAGTTGTCGTCGCGCAGGCCGACGACGTCGATCTGTGTCGTCTTGGACCAGTATTCTCCGATCTCGAAGGCAGCGGTCACTCCCTCTCGGCGGTAGAGGGCGGGTAGGGCTTCGCGGCACAAGCGTTCGAAGCACAGGCCGAAGTAGGCGTCCAATCTGGGTCGAATGCGATCGGCTAGCGCCTGCTGCGGACCCATGTGGAGGATGTAGCTGATGTTGGGAAAGATGAACTGAAACCAGAACCTGAGCAGCGGATCGTCGAGGTCCCAGCGCACTTGACGCGCTGCCGGTTTGTCGCCGGTCAAGGGATAGCGGCGCCGCAGATAACCAAGCTCCCGGAGCTGCTGCAGGTAGTAGTGCAGGCGGCGGGGGTCGAGGCCGGCAGCGCGGGCAATATCCTGGTTGGTGGTATTCCCGGATGCGATGGAGTTCAAGATGGCGTAGTAGCTCTCCATCTCCCGCAGCTCTTCGCGCAGCAGAAACTCCCCCTCGCGAAACAGGGGAGCGTGTTCGGTCAGCAGCTCGCGCACGATGTTGGTCTCCACCGAACAGCGATCCGAGAAAAACTGAAGGTAGAACGGAACACCACCACAGAGGAAATAGGTTCGGGCTCGGTCGGCGAGGCCGTAGTCAGGATGAAATTCGGCGGCCTCTTGAAAGCCGAAGGGCTTGAGCTGGATCTGCGCCGTGCGGCGGCCAAATAGCGGGCTCTTGCGGCCCAGAACCTCCCGCTCCATAAAGCCGACATAGGAACCGCAGAGGATCAGGATGATGTCGCCGGAGCGCCGCCAGTGGCGGTCCCATCGTTCCTGGAGTAGAGAGGGCAGCTCGGGGCTGGCGCCGGCGGTCCACTGAAACTCGTCAAAGGCAAGGATCAGCTTGCTGCCCTTAGGTTTGCGTGACACCACGGCGTCGAGAGCGGCGCCCCAAGCCTGATCGGAAAAACCGGTGAGTACCGGGTCGTCGAGGACCGCGGCGGATTCGTCGAGAAATTCGCGGATCTGGAGAGCTGCCGGTGCCTGCTTGCCCAGGTAGTAGATCCCTGTTTTGCCGTTGAGGAAACGCAAGATCAGCTCGCTCTTGCCGACACGCCGACGGCCGTAAATCGGAATGAACGCGCTGCCTGGACCGTTCCAGGCATCTTCGAGCACCGCGAGCTCTTGGCGTCGACCAATGAAAGTCTCGGCGGTTCCTTGACTGGAGAGCGTCATCACCTCACCTCACGAAGGAGACTGAACGTCTCATCGTGTTTTGTCAAGTCGTGTTTTGTCAAGTCGTGTTTTGTCAAGTCGTGTTTAGGCAGAGAGCCTTGGCGCCGGCGTCGAGTGGGCGGTTCGTCGCCAGCCTGGTTGTTTCCGCGAGCTCTGGCCTTGAGCCGCGCCGCGGTAGACCGCTGGTCGAGGGGCAAATTTTTGCGAATGAACGGTTGACCAGGACGTAGAATTGAACGAGAGCCCGACTGATCTCAAACCGCAAGATTCGGAGGCCAACATGCATAACGGAGCGCATTCAGCATCACAGTCCAGCTACCTCGAGCTGGCTTACTCCGCGATCCGAGTCTTTGCCGACGACGGCACCCTGGATATGGAGGAGCTGAACTTCCTCCTCGGTGTCGCGTTGAGGGACGATCGGATCGACGAAGACGAAAAGCGGGTCTTGGGTAATATCTTCGATCAAGCCGAGCAGACCGAGCTCAGTCCCGCGGTTCGAGCTCGGATTGGAGAACTGCGCCGGCGATTCTCGATCTGACGCGACTTTGCCCGTTCTTTGCCTATAATCCATCGATCCGGCGGGCCGAAATCCCGCCGGGTACAGCACTATGCTCAAGTCCTTCGCCGCGCTGATCGCTTCGGTGCTCCAAAGCCGACGCGGGCAACACAATCTCCGCGTGCTGGCACGTTTTTTCCTCGTGCTGGCGCTGATGATCGTTGCCTACTCGGTCGCCTTTCACGTGCTGATGGAGCGCGAGGGGCAGCAGCATTCCTGGGTCACCGGCTTCTACTGGACGCTGACGGTGATGTCGACCCTGGGCTTCGGCGACATCACCTTCCATTCCGATATCGGCCGTCTCTTTTCGATGGTGGTCCTGATCTCGGGCACGCTCTTCTTGCTGGTGCTGATGCCCTTCACCTTCATCGAGTTTTTCTACGCCCCCTGGATGGAAGCTCAGTCTGCCTCCCGGGCGCCGCGACGGTTGCCGGCCGGGACCCGAGGCCACGTCCTGCTCACCCGGCACGACGCGGTGACCAGCGCGCTGATTCGCCGTCTCGAGCAGTTTCAGTACCGTTACGACCTGGTGGTGCCCGAGATCGATGAGGCGCTGCGGCTCCACGACCTCGGGTTGAACGTGATGGTCGGTGAGCTGAGCGATCCGGACACCTGGGCCCGCGCTCATATCGAGAAGGCCGCCCTGGTGGTCAGTACCGCCAGCGACGTCACCAATACCAACGTCGCTTTCACGGTGCGGGAGCTGGCCAAGGATCTGCCGGTGGTGACCACGGCGACCGACGAGGCGTCGATCGACATTCTCAACCTTGCCGGCAGCAGCTTTGTGCTGCGGCCGGAGGTGATGATCGGTCAGGCGTTCGCCCGTCGGACGGTGGGCGGCGACGCGATGTCCCACGTCATCGGACAGTTCGACGAATTGCTGATCGCGGAAGCGACCACCCACAGCACGCCGCTGGTGGGCAAGACGCTGGCGGAGAACCGGCGACTGTTCCAGAAGCTGGGAGTCGGGGTGGTCGGCGTCCTCGAGCGCGGTCGCTTCGAGCCGTCCCGCCGGGAGACCGTGATCCACGATCAGACGGTCCTGGTGCTGGCCGGCTCCAAGCAGCACTTATTCAACTACGACGAGTTCTTCTGCATCTACAACGTCTCGATCGCGCCGGTGGTGATCCTGGGCGGCGGCCGGGTCGGTCGCGCCACCGCCCGGGCGCTGGCTCGCCGGGACGTGGACTATCGGATCGTCGAGGTCAACCCCGACCGGATCGGCGATCCGGAAAAGTACGTACTTGGCAGCGCGGCGGATCTGGCAGTGCTCGAGCAGGCCGGCATCCGAGAGACCTCGACCGTGATCATCACCACCCACGAGGACGACCTGAACGTCTACCTGACGATCTACTGTCGGCAACTGCGGCCAGACGTTCAGATCCTGAGCCGCGCCACCCATGAGCGTAATGTCGTGCCGCTGCACCGCGCCGGAGCCGACGGCGTGCTGTCCTACGCCTCGGTCGGCGCCAGTGTGGTGATGAACTTTCTCGAACGCAACAAGATTCTGATGGTCGCTGAAGGCCTGGATCTGTTCGAGGTGGGTGTGCCGTCCGGGCTGGCCGGAGGCTCGATCGCCAAGTCGAAGATCCGCGAACGAACGGGATGCAGCGTGGTGGCGATTCGCACTGAAGCTGGCTTCGACATCATCCCCAGCGCCGACACCATCCTGCCCGCGGGCGCTGACATCGTGCTGGTCGGTACCGCCGAGGCCGAGAAGTGTTTTCTCGAGGCCCATGGTAAAGGCGGTATCAAGTGTTGAGCCTCGGCTTTCAGTCCAGGGTCTTCATCTCCCGGCGCAGCCAGGCCCGTGCGCCGCTCCACAGGCGCGCGATCTGCCGCGGCGAGATGTCGAGCGCGGAGGCGGTCTCATCGATCGTGAGGCCGGCGAAGAAACGCAGCTTGACCACCCGGGCCATCGTCTCGTCTCGGGCCTCGAGTCGGTCGAGGCAGAGATCGAGGGCGAGCAGCTCCTCGGCGTCCGGCTCGGCGATTGCCAGATCGTCGTCGAGGACCACCCGTCGCTGCCCGGCACCGTGCTTGTGCCGGGCGTAGCGCCGCGCGCGTTCGATCAGGATGCGACGCATCGCTTCGGCAGCCGCGGCAAAGAAATGTCGCCGATTCTCCCAGCCGAGGTTCGGGTCCTTGATCAAGCGCAGATAGGCTTCATGCACCAGGGCGGTCGGCTGCAGGGTGTGCCCCGGACCCTCCCGCGCCATGTGTGCACCCGCCAGCCGTCGCAGTTCGGTGTAGAGCAGGGGAAGGAGCTCTTCTGCCGCCAGGCGATCGCCACGCTCGATGCCATCGAGTAGGCGGGTAACTTCGTCACGAGACGGAGTGACTTCGTCACCAGACGGAGTGCCTTCGTCACCAGACGGAGTGCCTTCGTCACCAGACGGAGTGACTTCGTCATCAGGTTGAGTGTAGGCCGGGTCGGGGGTACGATCGGTCACGGGTTGATCTCCAACATGTGGGGTTATGCGATAGATGATTCAGATTGTTGGAGTAGATTCAAGAGGTCGCCGCCGACAGGTATGCTGGCGTCGTCAGCGCGTTAAGGGACGGCTCAGAATTCCTGAGAAGATCTTGACAAAGACTTATACTCAAAGTTAGCATAAGTGGAGACGGAGTCCTTTGCGAGGTGACTCCGCCAAGCCGGCACTGCCGGTTTTCTTTGAGCCACCCATATACTCAGTTTGAGCATAAAGACTCTGTCAAGGAGAGACCGATGGAAAACCTGGTCACTGCTACTGCCGTCCCCCCACAGCTGCCGCTCGACTACACGGCTGAAGTCGCCGAGCGCACGGCGCCGGTCTATCGCCGGCTGAAGAGCGTCATTCCGGAAATCGAGTGGCCGATCCACGCTCCCTACATCGCGGAGATCCAGCGGATGAAAGAGGAACGAGGCGCCATTGTGCTCGCGCACAACTACCAGACGCCTGAAATCTTTCACGGCGTCGCGGACTTGACCGGTGACTCGCTGGCGCTGGCGCGTCAGGCGATGGAGACCGATGCCGATGTGATCGTGCTCTGCGGAGTCCATTTCATGGCCGAGACCGCGAAGATCCTGAACCCCGAGAAGACGGTGCTGATTCCCGATCCGAAGGCCGGCTGCTCGCTCGCCTCTTCGATCACCGCCGCCGATGTGCGCTTGCTGCGCGAGCGCTACCCGGGGGTGCCGGTGGTCACGTACGTCAACACGTCCGCCGAAGTGAAAGCCGAGACCGACGTGTGTTGCACCTCGGCCAACGCGGTTGAGGTGGTGGAGTCGCTGGGGGCGGAGCGGGTGATCTTCCTGCCCGACGAGTACCTGGGCCATCACGTTGCCAGCCGAACCGACGTCGAGTTGATCCTTTGGCAGGGGCACTGTGAAGTGCACGAGCGATTCAGCGGGTCGGAGATCCGGAGCTATCGCGAAGGTCATCCCGGGGTCGTGGTGCTGGCTCACCCGGAGTGTCCGCAAGACGTGCTCGCCGAGGCTGACTATGTCGGTTCGACCTCGGGAATGATCGGCTACGTCGGAGAGCGCAAGCCGGCGCGGGTGGTGATGATCACCGAATGCTCGATGTCGGACAACGTGGCGGTGGAGCACCCGGATGTCGAGTTCGTGCGTCCCTGCAGCCTATGCCCGCATATGAAGCGCATCACCTTGCCCAAGATCCTCAAATCCCTACAGACCCTGGAGCATGCCGTCGAGGTCTCGCCGGCGGTGGCCACGCGGGCGCGTCGTGCGGTCGAGCGCATGCTCGAGATCGGCCGGGGGACGGGCGGATGACGGCGAATCTCCGGATGGTTGGCCGGGACGCCTATCGCGCGGCCGACGAGGTGACCTCCAGCGACGTGATCGTCGTCGGCAGCGGCATCGCCGGGCTGACCGCCGCGCTGTCGGCCACCGGCGCCGGCCGGGCGGTGCGCAAGGTCACGGTGTTGACCAAGACCGAGCTCGGCGGCGGTAGCTCCAGTCAATGGGCCCAGGGCGGCGTGGCGGCCGCGATGGCGGCTGACGACTCCCCGGCTCTGCACGCCGCCGACACCGTCGCCGCCGGCGCCGGCCTCGGCGATCGGCGAGTGATCGAGGCATTGACGACTGAGGGGCCTGAGCGTATCCGACGGCTGATCGAGCTCGGCGCCTGCTTCGACCGTGATTCCGAAGGCAAGCTGCGGTTAGGGCGCGAGGGCGCTCACAGCCGGCGCCGGATCCTGCACGCCGGCGGTGACGCCACCGGGGCTGAGATGGTGCGGGCACTGGTCGCCGAGATCCGCCATCGACCGGCCGTCGAGTTGCACGAGTGTTGCGACGTCCACGACCTGGTGACCGCCGGTGATCGGGTGGTCGGCGTGCTCGCGCGTCACGGCGGGCCCGAGGGGCCGCTGGTCTACCACCGCGCGAGCGCGGTGGTCTTGGCGACCGGCGGGCTGGGCCAACTCTACGCCCGGACCACCAACCCGGTCGAGGCGACCGGTGACGGCCTGGCGATGGCGGCACGAGCCGGCGCGCGATTGGCTGATCTGGAGATGATCCAGTTCCATCCGACGGCGCTCGATGTCTACGCGCTGTCGCGGGGCGGGAGCGTCCGGCCCACCTTGCCCCTGGTCACCGAGGCCCTGCGCGGCGAGGGGGCGGTGTTGATCGACGAGCGGGGTCGCCGCTTCATGACCCGCGTGCATCGGCGTGCCGAGCTCGGACCTCGCGACGTGGTGGCGCGGGCGATCCGTCACCAGCAGGAGGCGGGACGACAGGTCTTTCTGGACGCCACCGGAGCGGTCGGGGAGGCCTTTCCGGAGCGATTCCCGACGGTGTGGGAGTACTGCCGGCAGCACGGTGTCGATCCCCGTCGGCAGCCGATTCCGGTGACTCCCGCGGCCCACTATTCGATGGCCGGCATCGCCGTCGACGCCGCCGGTCGCAGTAGCCTGCCCGGGCTGTGGGCCTGCGGCGAAGTCACCTCGACCGGCGTCCACGGCGCCAATCGACTGGCGTCGAACTCGCTGCTCGAAGCGCTGGTCTTCGGCGCCCGGGTGGCCGACGATCTCGGGGGTGACGCACCGCGGCTGGTCGCCGGTGAAAGTGAGGTGGTGTGGCGCGAGACGGAGCCACGGGACGGATTCGCCGGCACCGGCGAACGGCCATCCGATGCCGATGCCAGCGCGCGGATCCGAGATCTGATGTGGCGACATGTCGGCCTCGAGCGCAATCGTGACGGTCTCGAGACTGTACTCGACGCGACCTCGGAGATCGGTCGGCGATGGCCCGGCCAGCTATCTGAAGCGCGCAACCTCTTGACCCTGAGCCGCCTGGTCACGGCGGCAGCGCTGGCCCGCGAAGAAAGCCGGGGCTCGCATTTTCGATCGGACTTCCCCGAGTCGCGCGAGGAGTTGCGTCATCGCATGTTCTGGACCTACGCACCAGCCGGCGAGTCGTTCCCGCTGATCGCTTCGGTGCCGGCCCTCGGGGCTCGGGAGATCGCCTGATGAGTGCCACCGTCGGCGCTCAGGGACTCTACCCGGTGATCTACCAGCCGTTGGTCGAGGCCGCCCTGCGCGAGGATCTGGGCCGTGCCGGAGATTTGACCTCCGACGCGGTGGTGCCGTCGGAGATTCGGGCTACGGGGCTGATCCGAGCCCGTCGCGCCGGTCGCGTCGCCGGCCTCGAGATCGCCGTGGCCGCGTTTCGCCTGCTCGACCCGGAGGTCGAGATCGAGATGACAGCCGGCGACGGCTCGGACGTCGAGCCCGGAGCCACGCTCGCAATCGTCCGCGGTCGAGCTCGTGAGATGCTGTCCGCGGAGCGCACGGCGCTCAACATCCTGGGCCGACTCTGCGGCATCGCCACCATCACCCGTGACCTGGCCCGGGCGATCGAGGGCTCAGGGGCGCGGGTTGCCTGCACCCGCAAGACGACACCACTCTTGCGTACGCTCGAGAAGTACGCGGTTCGCGTCGGCGGCGGAGAGAACCATCGTTTCGGGCTGGACGACGCGGTCTTGATCAAGGACAACCACCGGGCGCTGGCCGGTGGGGCCGCGGCGGCGGTCGAGCGGGCGCGCCAGCGGGTGGGTCATATGGTCAAGATCGAGATCGAAGTCGACGATCTCGAGGAGCTGGAAGATATCCTCGCCCTCGGCGTCGACGCGATTCTGCTCGACAACATGTCGCCGGACGAGCTGCGCCGAGCGGTCGAGATCGTTGCGGGTCGCGCGATCACCGAGGCCTCGGGCGGTATCACCCCGGAGACCGCGCCAGCGATGGCCGAAAGCGGCGTCGACCTGATCTCGGTCGGCTGGTTGACCCATTCCGCGCCGGTGCTGGACGTCGGTTTCGATCTGGAAGGCGACGCGATAGACTAAGGCTATGGAACAACTCGTCCAAATCGGTGATCGCACTCGCTCCAAGGGCAGTACCCGTCCCCAACGTCCCGACTGGCTGCGTATCCGGATCGCCACGCCGGAGCGTTATCGCAAGGTACGGTCGTTGGTGTCGCGGCTGCGGCTCAACACGGTGTGCCAGGAGGCCCGGTGCCCCAACATCTACGAGTGCTGGGGCGAGCACGGCACGGCAACGTTCATGATCCTGGGCGAGATCTGCACTCGCCGTTGCGGCTTTTGCGCCGTCGCCACCGGCAAGCCGAACGCGATCGACCCCGAGGAGCCGGCGCACGTCGCCGAGGCGGTCGAGATCATGGGTCTACAGCATGCGGTGATCACGTCGGTCGACCGCGACGATCTCGCGGACGGCGGCGCCGGCCATTGGGCGGCGGTGATCGAAGCGGTCCACGAGCGCAATCCTGGCACCGCGGTCGAGGTCCTGACCCCTGATTTTCGCGCCGTACCAGACGCTCTCGACGTGGTGCTGGCGGCGAACCCGGAGATTTTCTCCCACAACATGGAGACGGTGCCGCGGCTCTATCGTCAGGCGCGGCCGGGTAGTCGCTACGAGCGCAGTCTGGCGCTGCTCGCCGACGCCGCCGGCCGTCGCGATCGCGGCGAATACGCCGGCCGGATCAAGACCGGCATCATGCTCGGCCTGGGCGAGATCCGGGAAGAGGTCGAGATGACCCTGACCGATATTCGCGGCGCCGGCGTCGAGGTGATGACCATCGGGCAGTACCTCCAGCCGACGTCACAGCACCTCCCCGTCGACCGCTTCGTCACCCCCGAGGAGTTTGCCGAGCTGAAGCAATTCGCCCTCGAGCTCGGATTCCTGCACTGTGAGTCCGGGCCGCTGGTACGCAGCTCCTATCACGCCCACGAGCACGTGCCGGCGGAGATGCGGTCGGAGGCCAGCCCGGCTTCGAGAGCGATTTAGAGTCTGTCTAGCACCTCCGAGGTCGCGCGGGTGGAGCGAGCACAGGCGAGGATGTCTGAGCGCTCAGGCGAAACACTATGGCGTAAGCCGCTGATGAACTCTAGCTGACAGTTCCTCGCCGAGGGTCAATCGAGTCACGCAGCACTGCGCGCAGCCCACCCGCGCGACCGGCCTACCGGCGTTTCTGGATGAGACCTGGTCCTCGGAGGCGGAAATATCGCGGCCATTCGTTCGTGAGGCGCCGCGTCCGGGTCGTTGCGAAAGCGCGCCTCCGGCGCGACGCTTGCGAGCGAGGCATAGTGGTGCTCTGGCGCAGGGAGCGTAACGCAGTGGAC
>JAAUXY010039970.1_pt1 | contig 11894 bp, 10 predicted proteins | sample 7278121 | NCBI WGS metagenome assembly JAAUXY01 (sample SAMN14350117, study PRJNA611818) | marine sediment metagenome | isolation source: surface marine sediment (1.8m) | place: French Polynesia: Moorea | collected 2018-08
TCCGATCTGACCCATTGTCGCACTTCTGGCTGGCGGGCTCATGTGGTTTTCCGATAGCGGCAGCATCGCCGCCAGCATCACCCTCGGCATCACAGCCTGGACGGTGGTCTGGTGGATCTTCGAACCCATACCCATTCCCGCCACCTCCCTGATGCCACTTGCGCTCCTGCCTTTGTTCGGCGTGCTCGGGCCGCGCGAGGTTGGCGCAGCGTACGGTCACCCGCTCGTACTGTTGCTGCTGGGTGGATTCCTCCTCGCAACCGCGCTCGAACGCAGCGGCGCACATCGGCGCATCGCGCTGGCCATGGTGCGCGCCTTCGGCGGTCACAGCTCGCGCCGCCTGGTCTTCGGCTTCATGGCCGCGAGCGCTGTCTTGAGCATGTGGATCTCGAATACCGCAACGGTTCTCATGCTGCTCCCGGTAGCCATCGCCGTGCTCGACTCGAGCAAAGACGAAAACCTCAGCACGCCGCTACTCCTCGGCATTGCGTACGGCGCAAGCATCGGCGGCATGGGCACGCCGATCGGCACGCCGCCGAACGTCGTATTCATGGGTGTCTATCAGGAAACCGTGGGCGAAGCCATTTCGTTTCCCCAGTGGATGGCCTGGGCGCTGCCGGTTGTCGTCGTGCTGCTGCCACTGGCCGGTCTCTGGGTCACCCGGCGGTTGAGCTATCAGGGCAACGTGGAGCTGCCCGAGGTGGGTCACTGGCGAACCTCTGAACGTCGCGTGTTCATCGTGTTTGCGCTGACCGCGCTCGCCTGGATCACCCGGTCGGCGCCCTTCGGCGGCTGGACCAGCTGGCTTGGCCTGCCTTACTCGAACGATGCGATTGTCGCCTTCCTGGGGGTGATCGCGTTGTTTCTGGTGCCAAACGGCGAAGGCGGCAAGCTCCTGGACTGGGACACGGCCAACCGTATCCCCTGGGGCATGCTGATTCTCTTCGGCGCAGGCATCGCCATCGCAACGGCGTTCATGTCCTCAGGGCTGAGCGAAACTATCGGCGCTTACCTGCAGGAGCTGTCGACCCTGCCGCTGCTTCTGATGATTGCAATCATCTGTCTGAGCGTGACGTTTCTCACCGAGGTCACCAGCAACACGGCAACTACGACTCTCCTGATGCCGATTCTCGCGGCCGCAGCCATTGGCGCCGGCACCGATCCCAAGCTCTTCATGATACCTGCGGCGCTCAGCGCTTCGTGCGCATTCATGTTGCCCGTGGCAACGCCACCTAATGTCATCACCTTTTCAACCGGCAGGTTCAGCGTCCAGACCATGGCCCGCAATGGATTTGCAGTCAATCTGATCGGCGGTGCCGTCATCAGCCTCATGACTTTCATGTTGCTGGGCTAAACGCTCAAGCGCGGCTGCGCGGCTGTCCTCGGGCTGTCCAGCCAGCTCGTCGACCGCTTCGTAAAACCGAGTCCAGTCGCCATCCGCCTGGCGGTAGATGGCCGCAAAGGCGGGTAGCCAGTCGGCATAGGTGCCTACGGAAACGAGAAAGGCGTTGTTGAAACGCTCGGCCATGAGCTCGTCGTATCGACCCGCGCCCAGCGCTTCCCGGTTTGCGGCGTAACAGGCCTGAATCGACCGGTAGGCGTCAGCTTTCATAGCAGCCATCTCCGCTTCGCTCACCGGCTCCGCGTACACCGTCTCGAGCGTCGACTTGGCCTGCACGACAAACCCACGGAAGGCTTGCCAGGCACCTTGCCGCCCTCGCCACGCGGACCACTCGTCCAGACGCTCGTTGCGCATAAACCACTGTCGCGCCCCTTCCTCGCCAACGAAGCTTGCAAAGCTCTCGTTAAAAGCGGTATCGCCGGCTGCCCAGACACGGCCATGGGCAAGCTCATGGAACAGAAGGCTCGCAAGGTCCGCCTCCGGCCAGTGCAGGAAAGTGCTGAGCAGCGGATCGTCGAACCAGCCCAGCGTCGAGTAGGCCGGCACGCCGCCGACATAGGTTTCCATGCCGCGCCGCTCGAGCCGCGCAGCTGCCCGCTGCGCGCTTGCCTCGTCAAAGTAACCGCGATACGGGGCGCAGCCCACGATGGGGTAGCACCAATAGCCGGCGTCGAGGTTGAAAGGCTCGGCAGCAAACACGTTCCAGACGACATAGTCGCGATCGAGCTGCACGAAGCTTCGATAGCGTTCCGCCACCGGCAGGAGCAAAGCTTCTTCGGCAAAATCGAGCATTCCGGTCGCCACCTGAAGCTGTTCCCTGGTACCCGCGTCCGTGGCGCGGTCGGTCAACGCCTCGTCCAGCGGGACCCGCTCGCGCATGATCCGCCACTGGCCCCAGATTGCCTGCTGATAGAAACCCAGGGTTTCGCAACCAACCAGGCCCGGCAGAAGCAGCAGATACCACAGATGTCTCAGTTTCACGACGCGCCTGTCAAGGAGGTGCCTAATCGGCGAGTCGACATCCTAGCAGGTTGCCCAGTGCCTGTGGTGGTGCCACCATACGCGTCACGTAAAAGCCAGCCCAAGCATACGATACGACCGACCATGAACCTGCTTCGCGGCATTCTCGCCATCACCTCCATCGCTGTGACGACCGTTGTCGTCTACGTTCCGTTGACCTGGTGGACCATCCAGCTCCTGTGGAAGCGCGAAGAAGCGCTGAGCCGGCACAAACAGAAAATGGACAAGATCATTCTCTGGTGGACCAACAGCAACCGTCACATGATCGAACGCCTCGGTCTGACCCGGGTCAACGTGGACTGGCGTGAGCTGGACACCATGTCTCCGGAAAAGTGGTATCTGGTGATCTCGAATCACCAGAGCTGGACGGACATTCTGATTCTGCAGTCGTATCTCTACGGTGTGATCCCACCGCTCAAGTTCTTCACCAAGGAACAGTTGATCTGGGTACCCGGGATCGGGGTTGCAATGAAGATCCTCGGCTTTCCTTACGTAAAACGTGTGACCAAGGCGCAGATCAAGGCCAACCCGGAGCTGCGCAACGCCGACAGGGACAACGTCAAGGCTGCGTGTGACGGCTTTCAGAACCATCCGACCACCATTCTGAATTTCGTGGAAGGCACACGGAACACACCGGAAAAACATGAGCGCCAACGGAGCGAATACCAGCACCTGCTGCGCCCCAAAATCGGCGGGCTGGGTTACGTGCTCGAAGACATGGATGAGCATCTACACAAACTGCTCGACGTGACCATCGTCTATCCCGGGGATGTGCCGACGTTCTGGGAGTTCCTGCAGGGAAAGTGTCCTCAGGTGGAGTTTGAAGTGCAGCCGCACGACATACCTTCGCACATTCTCCGTTCGGACGAGAACGAGCGACGCGCCGAGCTTGCGCAATGGGTGAGAACGCTGTGGGCCGATAAAGACAACCGCATCAGCCAGACGAAAGAGCGGCTTGCCGTGCGGCAAGCTGCCTGAGTCTGCGCTAGAGCCGCCCAGACCAGCAATGTACCAGGAACACTTCGGCCTCAATCAGGAACCGTTTTCCATTGCGCCGGACCCCCGCTTCCTCTTCCTGAGCGAAGCGCACAACGAAGCGCTTGCCCATCTGATGTACGGCTTTCAGCATGGCGGCTTCGTGCTGATCACCGGCGAGGTAGGAACAGGCAAAACCACCCTGCTGCGCAACCTTCTCGACCGCACGCCACCGGACCTCGACGTCGCATTCATCCTGAATCCGCGGCTGACCGTCCGTGAGCTTCTGGAATCGCTGTGCGACGAGCTGGGCGTCGTTTATCCCCGTGGCGAGCTGCAAACCGTCAAGCAGTACATCGACGTGCTCAACAAGCATCTTCTCAAAACCCACCAGGCGGGACGCAGCACGGTTGTGATCATCGACGAGGCGCAGAACCTCTCGCCCGCAGTTCTCGAGCAGATCCGCCTGCTGACGAACCTGGAAACCAACGAAAAGAAACTCCTGCGGATCATTCTGCTCGGTCAGCCGGAGCTCGCTGACATGCTGGACCGCACGGAGCTGCGCCAACTGGCCCAACGCATCACCGCCCGTTATCACCTGCAGCCTTTGAGCAGAGGCGAAGTTGGTGACTACATTGCACACCGGCTGGCGCGGGCCGGCGGCAATCCCGGCATATTCACAACCGGCGCTCTCAAGGCGCTTTACCGGTTGTCGAAAGGTACACCGCGTTTGCTGAACGTGATTGCAGATCGCGCCATGCTCGGCGCCTACGTCGAGAACCGCTATCAGGTGTCCGCCGCGCTGGTGCGCAACGCCGCCAGAGAAATTTTCGGCGGCGCCCGCCGTGGCCGGCTGCGCTACCTGACCGCGGCGGGAACCATCGTTGCGGTGGCGCTGGTTGCCATGCTCTGGGCGTACTTCTCACGCGAGCCCGAGGCGCCCGCGTCGGCGGAGTTGAACGTCACCATGGAGGCGGCCAGCGCCAGCCTGCCTGCACAATCTACCTCCGAACCGAGCGTCGAGCCGGTCATCGACGAGGTCGCCGACGTCATGCCGGCAACGGCGCAGACCGGCGACAGCCTGGATGCCGAGCCCGCGGCACCGGCGTCTCAGCGTGTCGTGCCACCACCCGCAGATCTGTCCCGACCTGCTGGACCAACCTACGCCGTCCGGCGATTGGCGTACAAGGCAGTCTTCGAAGCCTGGGGCAGCAGCTTCGACGCCGAGAGCCCGCAGATTCCCTGTGACTTTGCACCTTCGGTCGGACTGCAGTGCCTGAGCCGACGCGGCGGCTGGAGCGAAGTCAACGCCCTCAACACCCCGGTGATCATGGAGCTGTGGGACAACGAGCAGGCGGGACCTTTCTACGGTGCGCTCCTGAGCTTTGACGGCGCATACTATGAGCTGCGCATTGGTGATCGTACTGAGCGGATCACGCCGCGGGACCTGCGCGACAGCTGGTTTGGCGCGTACGTGATGTTGTGGCAGACACCCCCTGACTATCACGGCAGCCTGCGTGAAGGCGACAACCACCCATCGGTGCGCTGGCTGCACGAGCGGCTGCAGGAGCTCGTGCCGGACGCCAACCTCGGCCCGGCGTCCAGCAGCTTCGGGCCTGATCTGCGTGACGCCGTCGTCGAATTCCAGATGACAGAGGGACTGCTGGCGGACGGCATCGTCGGCCCCCTGACCTGGATTCGCCTGAGCGACCGACTGAATCTGCCAGCACCCAAGCTACGGATCTAACTCATGTCGTACATCCTCGACGCGCTCAAAAAAAATCAGATCGAAGAGACCCAGACGGGCGTCAGCCTGCAACCCCCGCGGCGCGGCGTGCCCTCGTGGATCGCCGCCGGACTGATTGTGGTCATCCTCATCAACCTCGGTCTGGTCGGCTGGATCTACCTGAGCCAGGGCGAAGAGGAACCACAGATCGCGGCGACGCCCGCAGACAAGATCACGCAGGACGTTCCCACAACTGACAAACCAGCCCCCACAGAACCGCCGACCACCGAAACGCCTGCGGAGCCTCAGGCCGCAGCGCAACCTGCACCCGCTGCAACCAGACCGGCTGCATCAACGGCGTCTCCGGCACGCGAGACCGCTGAACCGGCACCGGCCCGCGTGGCTGCCACGCCCATACCGCTGAGTGAGCTACCGGCATCCGAGCGGATTCTCTACGACGGGTTCAGCTACTCCACTCACATCTACACGGACGATCCGAGCCTTTGCGCCATTGTGGTCAATGGGCAGCGGCTCACCGCGGGTGATTCATTCCAGGGACTCAAAGTCATTGCCATCACCGAGGTTGGGGTGGTCTTTGAGGAGAACCGGCGCGGCCAGCGCCGGCAGATTGAGGTTTCCGTGCTGGAACAGTGGGACTCCGAGTAAGCTCGGCTATACCGCCTGCGGCAGCTTGTAAGAGCCGCTTTTCAGAAAGACTTCCACCATGTCGCGGTCGAGCAGGCCGCGTTCTGCTTCTTCATGCAGTATCGAAAACGCGGTATCCACGCTCACGGCCGGTTTATAGGGCCGATCCATGGCGGTCAACGCGTCATAAACGTCGCAGACGGCCATCACCCGGCTGGCCAGGGGGATCTGCTCTCCAACCAGGCCGCGCGGGTAGCCGCTCCCGTCCATGCGTTCATGATGCGCACCGGCAATCGCCGGCACCGCGGCAAGCTCCGGGGGCCATGGCAACACGGCAAGAAACTCCTGCGTAAACACCACATGATCCTGAATCTGGCGTCTCTCATCCGGCGTCAGGCTGCCTCTGCGGACGGACAGCGCAAGGAGATCCGCATCGTCGATCACGCCGCCGACGGTGCCGTCGAACTCTTCGAACGGGTGGTTGCGAATGTCCGCCAGGTGGCCAAACTCGCCCGTGTCGAGCACGTTGGGCTGGTTGGCGCGCTGAATCCACTCGTAGTAATCGTCCAGCATGGACAGCTGCTTCTCCAGCTGGCGGTGCACGCGGCGTCGCGCCACATCCAGATCAAGCCGCTCATGATGCAGGAGCTCGAGCTCCTGTTGCAGCGCACGCCGCCGCAGCCGTTCTTTCTGCAGCTCGATGCGATAGTGGATGATCTCCAGACGTTCAGCGGTGAGCTTGTGTGATTTGACCAGGACGTTCTCCGGCACGCCGACTTTGCCGAAGTCGTGCAGGAGCGCCGCGTAGCGCACTTCGCGCACGTGCTCGTCACTCAACTCGAGATTGCGAAACGCGGGCAGACCACTGGCCGGCAGCGCTTCGAGCAGCGCAACCGTCGTTTCGGCCACACGCGCCGAGTGGCCGCTGGTGGCCGGATCGCGCTGCTCGATGGTTTTGACGCTGGCCTGGACAAAACTCTCGAAGAGCTCATTGATGTTTTCGATCAGGCCGTTTTTCTGAATGGAAACCGCCGCCTGACTGGCAATCGCGCGCAATACCTCAGCATTTTCTTCACCAAAGTCTTCAATGACGCCGCTGTCGGGATTGATCCGATTGATGAACTGCAGCACGCCGACCACCTCGTCGCGGTGGTCGCGCATGGCAATGGTGAGAATGGACCGGGTTCGGTAGCCGTTACTGTCGTCGAACGTGCGGTTGAAGCGGTACGGTAGATCCTCAGACAGGTTGTAGACATCACGGATGTTCAGCTCGTCACCCGTCAGCGCCACGTAGCCCGCAATGGATTCACGGGTGAGCGCAAGCTTGGTTTCGACGAACGAGAACTCGACGACGTCGTTCTGCGCGAGCTTGAACACCAGCGCGCCGGTCTCGTCGGTGCCCTGCTCGACGAGGTAGAGCGAACCCGCTTCACAGCTGGCGATGCGGCGAGCCTCGCTCAAGATCGTCTGCAGCAGTTCCTGCTGCGACATGCGGCCGGTCAGCGCCATGGAGATTTCATTGAGCTGATGCATGCGTCGCCGGCGCAGGCCCACGTCCTTGACCAGTTCGGTGACTTTGGCGCTGCGACTGAGGAAGCTTTCGGCCAGGGCAAGCAGCTGCGGCACCTGACGCGCCTGCAAGCCATCGCGCAGGCTGAAATCTGCGGTGCTGCCGTCCGCCTCGGTGTCGATCAGCACGGCGTGCGGAAACTGGCGGCGCAGCGCCGAGACGTCGTCGAACGCCGGCGCATACACGAGCCCAACCTGCATGGCTTCGGGTGAGTCGGTGGGAACGGTATCGGTCACGCGCCAGCCACGCTGCCGCGCGTAATGCGACAACGTCTCGTCTGTTTCTGCTGTGATCAGTATCGGAGGATGGCTACCCATCTACAGTCCGCGTGCCGAATGAGACGGAAGTATGACGCCAGATCATGCCCGGCAGCGGAACGGGTTCACATTTGCGTGGAAATCCCTCTAGTTTTCAACGGCCTAGAAGGCGCGGACCACGTCGCTGGACTAGACTGCCCCGCGTCTAGCCGCCGGGCGCGCCACCCAGCACACCCAGCCGCCGCTCGATTTCCGCCAGGCGGGAATTGACCGCAACGCGGTAGGCATCGATGGCCTGAATGGCTTCACTATTGTCATCCACCTTGTCAGAAACGCTGGCGCGCAGGCTGGCCACCGCCTGATTGGCCGCGTTGACCTTGTCCACCAGATCGCGCTGACCGCGCACAATCTGCTGCATCTGCATTTCCAGGCTGGCCAGCTGATCGATCATGGCCTGCTGCTGAGCAAACGCGGACTCGTGTCGGCCGACAGCCGCGTTCAGATCGCGATTGGACGCCTCAATGCCATTGAGGGTACCGGTGATGGTTTGCACCGCTTTCTGATTGTCCTGGATCCACTTCTTGTTGCGTTCGTTGGACACGGCCCACAGCTTGCGGATTTCCGACTCCCAGAGGCCTATCTGCTGCTGGGTATCCTCACCCCCTTGAGACATCGCCGAATCGGTGGCCATGAGGCGGGATTCCAGGTTGTCTAGACGCTGGTTGGCGTTTGCGAGCTTGGACTGCTCCTCCGTCAGCATCTGCTGTTGATTGGCGATGAACCAGCCGGACAGCACCAGACCGCCAATGAGGACGGCAATCAGCAGGTTCGTGCCGAGCTGGCGCCCGACACCACCGCCGCCGCCACCGCTGGTGGTAGCGCCGCGACGACCACCCCCGCCCCGACGGTAGCTGTTACCACTGTCGGTGGATAAGTCTGGCGTGCGACGATCGCTCATGGTCACTCCTTACAAGCGGCGAGAATAGAACGTGCGCAAGTATAGAATCGGCGCGACAAAAAAAAAGGCCTGCAAAACGCAGGCCTTTTGTCGAGCGCGTCGACGCTACATGAACCAGAGCAGGCCAGCCAGAATCACGGTCAGGCCGACGCCGCAGGAGATTACCCCTTTGATTGTCGTTATCGGCCCCTGCTTGCCGAATATGGCGTTGAGCTCGAGTACCGCAATAATCACCAGCGCAATGATGACCGGCAGCGTATTGGCGCTGAGCATGTTGCCACCGGGCGCCGGGAAGTGAATCCCTGAACCCATCAGATAGAGCATCGGAAAGGAGAAGAGCGTGTTGGTACGTGAGGCCAGCGCCGCCTTGGGTGCCGCCCCCGCGGCCGCCGGATCTGCTTCACCGCCACCGGCCACCGACTGGTTGGACGCAATGACAATCCGCTGGTTGGGCCAGATGATCAGCCAGACGTTGAGAAACATGAGAGTGCCCAGCACCGCACCGACGGTGATATCAGCGGTAACGTTTGCACCTCGAATGCCCAACATCACCAGGCCGGTGAGGAACGTTACCATCGCCGCCCAGCGGAACCACCACAATGCCCGCGGCACGAGCTTCGAGAACGCATCGACGCGCGCGTCCCCATCAGCTTCTTTGAAGTACTCCGTCTGTACGAAGTTGAAGTAGTACAACAGACCTATCCACACAACGCCGGCCAGCATGTGGACCCAACGTGACAGGTAATCGATAAATTCCATGACGCCCCCAATCCAGACTATTTGTTATTTGGACGGCGAGAATATAGCGAAAGGACGGCGGGCGTACCACCCGTGTCAAAACGCCTGTCTGGACTCAGCGGCGTTCCGCCCGCGCCGCCACCTGCAGGTGCCTGGCGCCCTGCTTGCGCGCGTACATGTCCTCGTCTGCGTGCTGCAGGAGCGCTTCCAGAGAAGATCCATCGTGCGGATACACCGCCACGCCGATGCTCGCCGTCACGCTGACCTCACCGCCGCGTACAGAAATCGGTGCCGCCACTGCCTTGGCCACCTTGTTGCAGACCGGCGCGACATCGCCTGCCACACGCAGACAGATGACAAACTCATCACCACCCAGCCTGGCAATGACGTCCTCTCCGCGCAGCGCTTCACGCAGGCGTTGCGCCACCACCTTGAGCACCCGGTCACCCGCGGCATGTCCGTAGGTGTCATTGACCGGCTTGAATCCGTCGAGATCGAGAAAGAGCACCGCAGGAATCGTATCGCTGTCGTCTCGTTCCACCAGCACGGTCGCCAGGCGGTCGAACTGACGCCGGTTCGGCAGCGCCGTCAACGCATCATGATCCGCCAGAAAGCTGGCCCGTTTGTGCGCCTCTTTCTGCAGCTCGACGTCGCGTTCCAACGCATGTCGCAGCAGGTAGTTTTCTCTGGAATAACGATCTCGAACGCTCTGCGCTACCGCGCCCAGGATCGTGGCGCCCACCAGAAAAAACAGGTTCACCAGCAGAACAATCCCTTTCTCCGGATGCAGGTACCCGTGCTTGAAGACGGCAACGCCTGTATAGGTCAGGAGCAGGACAGCGGCCACCGAAAGGGAAACCGGCAGACGTACGTAGCTCAATAGAAACACGCCGAAGGTCGTGAGCACCACACCCCCGTAGTAGGCATCGCGGGCGAAATCTTCGGGACCGGCAACGTAGATCATCAGAACGACGCCGCCGCCAAGGGTCATAAAAACGACCGCGGTCACCGCGCTGTACCAGCGCGGGAAGGCGTCCCACCACGTCAGTGCAAGACAGCCGAGCATAACGACGGTCATGGCCGCACGGATGCTCCACACCGTGCCGAGCGCGGAGGGTATCGCCCACACGTCGAGCAGTATGAACGCAAGGTTCAGCGCGATGCCCAGCGCCACGGCAACGCGCGTCATCCGGACCTGCTCGGCAGCAAGACCCAGCTCATACTCTTCACGTAGCCGTGGATCGTTCAGCATAGTGCTCACGCGTGTCGTTTTTCCAATCAGACCCTCTAAAAAGTATAGAAACGGAACGAGCGGAACGGCCCCCGGAGTAAGGCCTGCAAGCAACCCCGGAGGGGTGCGATTTCATCAAACTGTGCGTCAGATCACGTATCGGGCAGCAGTCGTTCGGTGCCAGCCGGACGTATACTGGATCTGCAACCGTCCGGGTGAACATATGGGCTCTACCCTCTGGATCGCAGGTCTCGCCGCACTGTCCGCAATCTTGGGCCTCCGCTGGTGGTGGGCGAATCAGCGGCTGATGGCGCGGCTCTTTGGACCCAGCGGGCACCTCGAATACATCCACCGACGCTGGGTCATGCAGGGCACCATCAACGACCTGCAGGCACGCTATACCACCGGCGGCATGGGCAGATACAAAGCGCTGACGTACCTCTGGATGCCGTTTCCGATCCGCCAGAGCGGCGTCATTCTCGAGGACCGAAGCGACACCTCAGCGGCTATACCCGCGGATCTGATCGACGCGTTGCGCGCTGCCGATGGCTTCCGCCGCCTCGATCTCATCGGACCGGGGGAGATCAACGTGAGTGCGCTGGGACGGATCAGCTGGCTCGCCGCGGGAGAGGGCCTGCTGTTGCAACGGTTTACCCGTCACGGCGCTGATCCGGACTTCGTTCGCCGCGACGTTCAGCGTCTTGCGGAGATTGCAGACTGCGTGCGGTGAAACGTCATTCGCGGGCCACGACACGCTGGCACACGCTTGTCGCCAGCGGTTCGAGCGGGCAGGACATTTCAGCGAGCTCAGGGTCGCGACTGAACATCCGCTCCGGCATTCCGAGCTCTATCGCCCGGGCCCGGGCAGCATCACCCTGCTCAACGTCACCGAGTCGATAATCGATCATGGCGGCCAGATACCAGGCCAGATGGGTATCGGCATTCAGCTCCAATAACGCCGTGCGCGCCTCCGCGGCGAGCTCGGCTGCGCCAACGGCTGCGTTGTACTTACCGAGATATCCGATCGTATTCCAGTCGCTGGCATCCGCTTCGCGATTGGCGAGTTGAATCGCCCGCTGCATCGCCGAGGCGGCACGTGTTTCACCCCCCGGCACGAGACGACAGGCTTCGGCAAACTGCCCCCAGAGCCTGTGCTTACCTGGATCGAGCTCAGTCGCGCGCGCAAACTCTCCAGCGGCATGCAACGGACACCCCTGGTAGTAGTACAGCGCACCCAGTCCCTCCCGGGCCGTCGAGGTGTCCGATACGGAAACGGACTGCCGCCAGGCCCGCTCCGCGGCGTCGACGTCATCCAGATAGAAGTTTGCGCTGCCAATGTTATTGAGCGCATAGACGCTGTTGACCGGCGACA
>JAAUXY010001035.1_pt1 | contig 11887 bp, 10 predicted proteins | sample 7278121 | NCBI WGS metagenome assembly JAAUXY01 (sample SAMN14350117, study PRJNA611818) | marine sediment metagenome | isolation source: surface marine sediment (1.8m) | place: French Polynesia: Moorea | collected 2018-08
TCCAGTTCCTGTTGTTCTTTGTCTCGCAGCAGGAACCCGATGAGGGTAACCAGCTGCGTCCCGATGAAGGTGGCAAACAGTGGCGCGGCCGCGAGAGGCCGCACCAGCGTGAACACGATGATGAACATCACGATGGTCAGCGCCAGTTTGCCTAATTCACCGATGTAAGCTGCGCGGACCAGGGATCGAGCCCCGGGATCGCGTCGCGGTACCGCCAGCCGCAGCGCCAGGAAGGCATTCGGGATGACGGCGGTCAGGCTGCCCAGGAGGGCCGAGTAACCTGCCACGTTCCCCCCAAAGATCCAGAACGTCGCGGCCAGGACCACGCCCAGTCCGAGTTGCCAGACGAGCACCGTCAGCATCGTGTTTTCGCTTGCCTCCGGCACTAAAAACGCCACGTCCATCGGCTATATCCGGCGGCTTGTGGCGCGTTTGGTTTTCGGTGTTTCCAGGCGGGCCTGATTAAGCGTGCGCATTATAGTGGGACCCTTGCTGCATGGCAACACGGAATACCCCTATATTTCAAGGCATTTCGGCCCGTCTGCCGGCCTCTCCCCGCGGTGCCGAATCGGCACTAAATTTCTGCGATTTCAGGCCGATATCTCCTGGACAGGGTGGCTCAAATTCCCACCCAGGAGAACCCGATGCTGCTGATAGCCAGTGAGTCCTTCCGAGGGGCCCAGACTTTGACCGACGTGGTGCGCGAACTGAGTTTCAGCGCCAGCTTTTTCGCCACGCCCGAGAAGCTCGCGGAGCTCATGGGCGGGCAGTCGCGGCGCGTCGTACTGCTGACCGAGGCAGACATCACCGGGCAGACGATGATCGCACTCGACGATGCGATTGGCCGCGCTCCGTTTGCGATTATTGTCGCGGCCGATCGCGACGCGCTTCGCTCCAGCAACAAGGCCGAGCTCGTCGGCGAGCTGCTGGCGTTCGAGAACCTCGAGTGGCTCGGCGATTCGTTCAATTTCGACGTGCTCGCAGCATCCGCACGCCGCTGCCGGCGCCGCATGCTGAAACTCTCCCGTGTCGATATCGAGAATGCTTTCACCGATTCCGAGTTCGTCCTGCGCTACCAGCCCAAGGTAAAGCGCGGCGACGGCGGCGACTGGGTCGCGTGCGAGGCCGAGGCGCTCATCCGCTGGCGGCACCCCGAACTCGGCCTGATCGGCCCGCTGGAGTTCCTGCCCGAGATCGACGCCTTCGGCATGACGTCGAGGCTCGGCGAGTACGTGCTTCGCAAGACGGCAGCGCAACTCAGCACCTGGCGGGAGCAGGGGCTGGCGCTCAAAGCCTGTATCAACCTGTCGCCCAGCCTGTTGAACGACAGCGCACTGGGCGCAAGCTACGAGTCCATCGTCGGCGAATACAGCCTCGAGCCTGCCGATTTCACGTTCGAAATCGTCGAGCAGGACGTCCGCAACCCGGAGGCGCCGCACCTGAAAACGCTCGACGACATGCGTAGTCGCGGCTTCCACCTCTGCCTGGATGACTTCCGGGTCGCCGCCTCGTCGCTCTGCATGTTCGAAAAGCTGCCGTTCGATGAGATCAAGATCCACGCCCGGGCACTGCAGCGTGCCCAGGACGACCCGGTCGCGCTGCAGGTACTCGCCGCGCTGACCGGGCTCGCCCACAATCTCGGCATGACGGTCTGCGCCGAGGGCGTCGAGGACGAGGAGATGTTCGAGTTCCTGGAGACGATCGAATGCGACAAGATGCAGGGCTTCGCGATATCGGAGGCCGTGCTGCCGAACATCATCCGGCAGGTGTACGCGGCGAAATCCAAGTCTGAGGATGCCGCGTAGCTGGTTTGTAGGAGGACCCTGATGTGTGGGAGGGCCGTCTCGGCCCGATCGCGGCGAGACGCCGCTCCCACAGACGCGGCTCTTACCGACTAACTGATGTGCTTGAGAATCCCGTCCAGCTCGTCGAGGCTGTTGTAGCTGATCACCAGTTTACCGGCCCCTTTCTTGCCGTGCTGAAGCCGCACCTTTGCGCCGAGCTTGTCGGAGACCTCGATCTCGAGCCGGCGAATGTCGCCATCGCCTGACGTCTCTTCTTTTGCGGGTTTCTTGACCGGACCGGCCAGTGCCCGCTTCACGAGTCGCTCGGTCTCCCGAACCGACAGTCCCTTGCGAACCACCTGCCGCGCGATGTCGTGCTGTTGCGCAGGGTTTTCGATCGACAGCAAGGCCCTCGCATGGCCCATGTCGATCTTGCGCTCCTCGAGGAGCGTCTTCACCTTGTCGGAGAGGTCCTGCAGGCGCAGCAGGTTACTGACCGACGCGCGCGACCGACCGACAGCCTGCGCGGCCTCGGCATGCGTCAGGTCGAACTCCCGAATCAGCCGATCGAGCGCACGCGCCTCCTCGAGAGGATTCAGGTCCTCGCGCTGGATGTTCTCGATGAGCGCCATCGCGATGGCGTCTTCATCGGCGATCTCGCGAATGACGGCCGGGATCTCCTGCAGCTCGGCGAGCTGCGCCGCACGCCAGCGGCGTTCGCCGGCGATGATCTCGTAACGCTGGGTATTGCCCGTCTTGCCGATCGGCCGCACGACGATCGGCTGGACGACCCCTTGCGAACGAATCGAATCCGCGAGGTCCTGCAGCGAGTCCTGCCGCATATCGAGGCGCGGCTGGTACTGGCCGCGCTGCAGCAGGTCGACCGGAATGCTCCGCAAACCGTCATCCGTGCCGTGTGCCGCAACGTCGCCGACCACGGCGGCGGTCTCGGAAACCGGCTTGCTGAGCAGGGCGTCCAGCCCGCGGCCAAGTCTTTTCTTTCTGGCAGTCATCTGGTTCGTGTTTCTCCGCTTGTGGGAGCGGCTTCTGTGGGAGCGGCGTCTCGCCGCGATTTCTCTATCGGGCCGGGACGGCCCTCCCACGGCCCTCCCACAAAAAAGCATCAGTCCATAAACATATCAGACCGCTTTCGCCACAACCTCGTCTTCGCGCCGCAGGATTTCGCCGGCCAGCGCCAGGTAAGCGATTGCCCCTCTCGACGAACGATCGTGCAACAGCACCGGGCGCCCGAAACTCGGCGCCTCGGCAAGCCTGATGTTCCGCGGGATAACGGTGCGAAACACCTTGCGGTCGAAGTACTCGATCAACTGCAACGATACCTCGTTGGCGAGATTGACGCGCGGATCGAACATCGTTCGCAGGATGCCATAGACCTCGAGTTCCGGGTTCACGCTGTCGCGAACCTGCTCGACCGTTTTCAGCAGCGCAGTCAGTCCCTCGAGCGCATAGTATTCGCATTGCATCGGGATCAGCACGCCATCGGCCGCGGTCAACGCGTTCACCGTGAGCATGTTGATCGATGGCGGACAGTCGATGAGGATGAAGTCGTACAGGCCGACAACCGGTTGCAGCGCCTTCCTGAGTTTCATCTCACGGCCGATTTCCTGCAACAGCTGCACCTCGGCAAGCGTCAGGTCCTCGTTGCCCGGAAGCACGGCAAAACCACCCTCGGGCGGCGAGACGATCGTATCCGCAGCGCCGGCTTCGCCCAGCAGGACGTCGCACGCCGAGTACTCGACCTCCATCTTGTTGATGCCGCAGCCCATGGTGGCGTTGCCCTGCGGGTCCATGTCCACGAGCAGCACTCGCCGCTGCGTCGCCGCGAGCGATGCGGCCAGGTTGACACAGGTCGTCGTCTTGCCGACCCCGCCTTTCTGGTTTGCAACAGCGATGATTCGCGTCATTGTGCTACTTCGTCTGTCGCAACAGCACCGCGTGCCGTGAGCCCTCGTCGAGCCCGGGAACCAGGAGCTCTGTTGCTTCTGCCCGCCACGTGTCGGGCAATTGTTGTAGTTCTTCTGCCGGGTAGCGCCCCTTCAGCGCCACGAACACCCCGTCCTCTCTTACGTGGTGCCCGGCGATCTCGATCAGGCGCGGCAGCGAGGCCAGCGCCCGTGCTGTCACGGTATCAAAGCGGTGCCCGGGATCATAGTCCTCGGCCCTGGCGCTGACGGCGTCGACATTGGCGAGGCCCAGCAGTCCGGCGACGTGCTGAATGAACATAACCTTCCGGTTGACGCTGTCGAGCAGCGTGAAGCGGCGGTCCGGCTCGGCTATTGCCAACGGCAAACCCGGAAACCCGGCGCCCGTGCCGACGTCGAGAACCGTGGGCCCTTCGAGCAGCGGCCGGGCGGCGAGACTGTCCAGCAGGTGATGTGTGACCATTGCGTCCCGGTCGCGAACAGCCGTCAGGTTGATCTTTCGATTCCAGCGCGCGAGTTCGGCGAGCAACACGTCGAACCGCTCCGCCGCATCGGCGGAGAAGTCCTGGTCGAGCTGGTCGATCGCGCGTTCGATATCCACGTCTTAGAGGATAGCAGCAGCACTTCGTAGGAGCGGTCGCGAGACCGCGATCCTTCTCCCGGCATGCGAGACGGCGTGGCCTGGGGCGCGCGCTGTGGGAGCGGCGTCTGTGGGAGCGGCGTCTCGCCGCGATTTCTCTATCGGGCCGGGACGGCCCTCCCACAATCGCGGTCTTACGACCGCTCCAACAAGAAACCAGTAGTAACTAAGCTACCAGCAACGCCATGAAATCGTCGACGGCCGTTTCCGCTAGCTTGCCGGGATCCTGGCACAGCGAGTCGAGGGTTTCCCACTGCCCGGCGGCCAGCTTCGGCGACACGCTGTCGACGAACTTCTTCTTGAGCACCGGTATGCCCTCGGCACGACGTTCGCGATGCCCGATCGGGAAATCGACGGCAATCTTGTCCGTGCTCGAGCCGTCCTTGAAGAACACCTGCACCGAGTTGCCGATGTAGCGCTTGTCGGGGTCGAAGTAGTCCTTCGTGTACTGCTCGTTCTCGACGACTTCCATCTTGTCGCGCAGCGCATCGATGCGCGGATCGGACGCAACGTCGTCCTCGTAATCCGCGGCCGTAAGTCGACCGAAGATCAGCGGCACCGCAACCATGTACTGGATGCAGTGATCGCGATCGGCCGGATTGTCGAGCGGGCCCGTCTTGTCGATGATGCGCACACCGGCTTCCTGCGTCTCGATGACGACCTTGTCGATGTCGTCGATGCGATCCTTGACGTCGGCATGCAGCGTCATGCCTGCCTCGACAGCCGTCTGCGAGTGAAACTCGGCCGGGTAGGAAATCTTGAACAACACGTTCTCCATGACGTAACTGCCATACGGCCGCTGGAACTTGAACTCGTTGCCTTTGAACAGGACGTCGTAGTAGCCCCAGGTCTGTGCGCTCAGCGCTGACGGGTAGCCCATCTCACCGGTCATGGCGATCAGTGCGAGGCGGACGGCGCGGCTTGTTGCGTCACCCGCGGCCCAGCTCTTGCGCGAACCGGTGTTCGGCGCGTGCCGGTAGGTCCGGAGCGAGCAACCGTCGATCCAGGCATTGGAAACGGCATTGAGCACCTGCTCGCGGTCGCCGCCGAGCATGCGCGTAACCACCGCCGTCGACGCGACGCGCACGAGCAGCACGTGATCGAGACCGACGCGGTTGTAGCTGTTCTCCAGCGCCAGTACGCCCTGGATTTCGTGGGCCTTGATCGCGGCAGTCAAAACGTCGCGCATCGTCAGCGGGTCCTTGCCTTCGGCGCGAGCCTGGCGACTCAGGTAATCCGCCACCGCGAGGATACCGCCCAGGTTGTCGGACGGGTGGCCCCACTCGGCGGCGAGCCACGTGTCGTTGAAGTCGAGCCAGCGGTTCATCGCTCCAATGTTGAACGCGGCCATGACCGGCTCGAGTTCGTACGACGTTCCGGGCACGCGGGCACCGCCGGGCAATGTGGCGCCGGGAACCACGGGACCGAGCAGCTTGGTGCATGCGGGATAGTCGAGCGCCTGGAAACCGCAGGCGAGCGTATCCATGAGCATGTAGTGAGCCGTCTCGTACGCGAGGTCCGATTTGATCTCGTAATCGCAGGCGTAGTCGGCGATGTCGACGAGGACCTGGTCCCAGTCGGCGCGTTTGGCAGAGCGGATATCGGCGCTGGACATGTTTATGTCTCCGGATAGTTCAGTGTCAGGTGCGATCTTCAATGGCAACCCACGGTTGCAGTTCGGGGCCGATGTAGTCGGCAGCCGGACGGATCAGCTTGTTGTCGGCACGTTGTTCCATGATGTGCGCAGCCCAACCCGTAATTCGCGAGCACACGAAAATCGGCGTGAACAGGTAGGTCGGGATGCCCATGAAGTGATACACGCTGGCCGCAAAGAAGTCGGCGTTGGCAAACAGCTTTTTCTCGTCCCACATGACCTTTTCGATCGCCTCGGAGACCGGGTACAGGGTGGTGTTACCGACATCCTCGGCGAGCGCTTTCGACATTCGCTTGTTGACCGAGTTGCGTGGGTCGGAGGTCGTATAGACGCGATGACCGAAGCCCATGATCAGGTCCTTGTTGCGGAGCTTCTCATGGATACCCGCTTCGGCGGCTTCGGGCGTGTCGTACAGCGAAATCAGTTCCATCGCCGCTTCGTTCGCGCCGCCGTGCAACGGCCCGCGCAGCGCGCCGATGGCGCCGGACACGGCGGAGTGCATATCGGACAAAGTGCCCGTGATGACACGCCCGGCAAACGTGGATGCGTTGAACTCGTGCTCGGCGTACAGGATCAGCGTCGTGTCGAGGCACTTGCGGTGCAGCTCTTTGGGTGCCTTGTCGTGCAACATGTGCAGGAAGTGCCCCGCGATGCTGTCGTCATCGGTTTCCGTGTCGATCCGCACGCCGTCGGTGTGAAAACGATGCCAGTAAAGCAGCATCGACGGCAGGCACGCGAGGAGCCGGTCGGCCGTACCGAGCTGGTTCGAGAAGTCGCCTTCGGGTTCGATGTTGCCGAGGAAGGAGACGCCGGTTCGCAGTACATCCATCGGGTGTGCTTCGGCGGGTACCATTTCGAGCACGGTCTTGAGCTGCGGTGGCAAACCCCGGTTCGCCTTGATCCCGGCAACGTAAGCATCGAGCTCTGCCTGGTTCGGCAGCTTGCCGTGCAGCAGCAGGTAGGCGACCTCCTCGAAGCACGCGTTGTCCGCGAGGTCATAGATGTCGTAACCCCGGTAAGTCAGGCCTGCGCCTTCCTTGCCGACGGTGCATAGATGTGTACTTCCTGCCGTGACGCCGGCGAGTCCACCTGATTTCTTGGCTGACATATGAATCTCCTCCCCTTCGGGATCTCTAGTCTTTTCCCCTCGTTAATCCTTGTTCCGCAAACAGCTCGTCGAGCTTGTCCTCGTAGGCCTGGTAGCCCAGCACGTCGTAGAGCTCCATACGAGTCTGCATCCTGTCGACGACGGCCTTCTGCGTGCCGTCAGTCCGAATGGTCCGGTAAACCTCGAGCGCTGCGTTGGACATCGCGCGAAACGCGCTCAGCGGATACAGCGTCATCGCGACGCCAACGTCAGCAAGCTCTTCCGTCGTGAACAGCGGTGTCTTACCGAACTCCGTCAGGTTGGCGAGCACCGGCACCTCGATGGCGTCGGTGAACTGCCGGTACTCCTCAACCGTGGTCAGCGCCTCGGCGAAGATCATGTCGGCACCGGCTTCGACGTAGGCCGCAGCGCGGTCGATGGCGGCCTGCTGGCCCTCGACGGCATGGGCATCGGTACGCGCCATGATGACGAACTGACTATCGATGCGGCCGTCGACGGCGGCCTTGAGCCGATCGCACATCTCGCCGGTCTCGACGAGCGCCTTGCCCGGCCGGTGGCCGCAGCGCTTGACCGCGACCTGGTCCTCGATGTGCACGGCGGCAGCCCCCGACCACGTCATCTCGCGGATCGTGCGGCTGATCATGAACGCGCTGCCCCAACCCGTGTCGATGTCGACGAGCAACGGCAGGTCGGTCGCCGAACAGATGCGGCGCACGTCCTCGCAAACGTCGTTCAGTGTCGTCATCGCCAGGTCCGGCAGGCCAAACGAGGCGTTCGCGACACCTGCCCCGGAAAGATAAATCGCTTTGTGGCCCGCTTCTTCGGCTAGCATGGCGGTAAATGCGTTGATCGTGCCGACAATTTGCAGCGGGCGCTCGGCAGCCAGCGCGGCCCGGAAACGTGCTCCTGCACTCATATTCGATACCTCTGGGTTCCTGCGGCCCGGATTTTAATCACGATTAAAATCCGGTGCGGAAGCGATTCTACTCCACCGGAGGGTCGTTTCCCAAATTGAGCGGTTGATAAAGTTTTCCTTGCTCTGTAGGAGCGGTCGTGAGACCCAATCCGCCCACCGTGGTAATAGAACCTGAACGGTAGGTGCGGATTGATCTTTAGTGTCCCTTTCTCTGACGCACACAGGCGCGCGGTTTCGCTGCGCTCAACCGCTCCCACAGGTGCCAATAGCAAGCTGTAGGAGCGGTCGTGAGACCGCGATGGATTCTGGCACGACGAACAATAGGTGCCCGTGGGCGGGGAGTTCTTCACCGGCTGTAGGAGCTGTGGAGCGAAGCGACACTGCGATCGCGGTCTTACGACCGCTCCTACAACGCAGGCGCCTTGCGACTGATCGCGGTCTTACGACCGCTCCTACAGGTCGGTCCTACTGGATTTCGACGACGGTGCGACCCGTGATCTTGCCGTCGAGGTAATCCTGGAACGCACCGGGCAGATCATCGAACGCAATCGTGCGGTGCCCGATGCGGTCGAGATGCCTGGGCTTCAGGTCGCTGCCGATCCGCGACCAGACCGCCAGCCGCAAGTCCTGCGGCGTGTCCACCGAGTTGATGCCCAGCAGGCACACGGCACGCAGGATGAACGGCATGACCGTGGTGTTGAGCTCATGGCTGGCCGCGAGACCGATGCTCGCGATATTGCCGCCATAGTCGACGGTGCGCGTCAGCCAGGTCAGGTAGTCGCCGCCCAGGTTGTCGATAGCACCCGCCCACTGCGCTTTTTCAAGAGGCCGTCTGCCGAGATCTATCTCGTCGCGCAGCAGGATGCGGCGCGCGCCGATGTCGCGAAGATACGTCTCTTCCGAGGCTTTGCCCGTGACGGCGACGGCTTCGTAACCGCGACCTTCCAGCATATCGATAGCGATGCTGCCGACGCCGCCGGTTGCGCCCGTGACGACGACGGGGCCGTTCTCGGGCAGCTGGCCGTTTTGCTCCATGCGGTGAATCGCGAGTGCCGCCGTGTAGCCCGCCGTACCGATTTGCATGGCCTGCTCGGCCGACAAACCGGCAGGGATTGGCACGAGGCTGCGGCTGTCGAGCCTCGCGTACTCGGAGTAGCCGCCGTCCACCGTCTCGCTGAGTCCGCAGCCGTTGACGAGCACGCCCATGCCCGTCTCGAAATCGGGATCCTCCGAGCTCACGACAACGCCTGCGAGGTCGATGCCGCCGTTCAGCGGATAGCGCCTGAGGATCTGTCCCGCGCCGGTCGCCGCGAGCGCGTCCTTGTAGTTGATCGTCGAATGGCTGACCCGGACGACGACGTTGCCCTCGGTCAGGTCGTCGATCGACAGCTCCCTGAATCCTGCCGTTATCCCGTCGTCGCTCTTGTCGATTCGAAACGCCCGGAAACTCTCCATCGCCTGGTCCTTTGTCAGTGTTCTGCGTGATCGAGCCAGAACTCGAGACCCTGTGTATTCAGTACGAGGTCCGGCTCGAGTATCTCGTACATGACATCGCGATCGCCGGCGAACCCGTGCTGATCGAGGCGGGTTGCCAGGTAGTCGAACATCGCCGCTTTGATCACTTCGGTTCGTTGCGAATCGTTGGCGTATTGCTTTGCAATCGCAACGAAACCGTCGATGACCGTGTGCAGGTCTGCAGCCAGCCTATCGAGGTCGTCGACGCGACTGTAGTGCGTCAGGAAAACCTGATCGGGATCGAAACTCATGATCCTGTCGATGGCCTTGTGCGCTTCGGGCGGATCGAAATGAACCGGTGTCGTCGTCGGGAAGATAAACGCACCCTTGGCCGTATCGAACTCGCGATACGAAATGCCGAAGCTATCGCCCGTAAACACGCCGCTGGACCGGGCATCGTGAATGCAGTAGTGGTGTTTTGCGTGACCGAGCGTGTAGAAGATCTTCAGCGGGCGACCATTGAGCTCGATGACCTGTTGGTCGTCGGGAACCAATAACCTGTCCTCGTCGACAGGCTGGATCTCGCCGTACATGCGGCGCGTCATCTCGACACCGTAGACGGCCTCGGTACCCGCAATCAGTTTCTCCGGGTTGGCGATATGGCGGGCACCGCGCGGGTGAACCGCGCAACGGGCGTTTGGCAGTTCCTGCATGAGCAGGCCCGCTCCGCCGGCGTGATCAAGATGGATGTGCGTAAGGATTACGTAATCGACGTCGCCGACGTCGAGGCCAATCGATGCGAGCGCGTCGAGCAACAGCGGAACGCTGTAGTTGGTGCCGGTATCAACGAACGCGGCGCGGCCATCTTCGACGATCAGGTGACTCGCGTCGAGCTTCGGACGCACGTACTCAGTATCGATGGCATGTATGCCATCGGGATACTGCATCATTCGCTTTCAGGAAGCGTCGTCTGGAGTCCTTCGAGAGCAGCGAAATAGCGCGCAAGCGCGACGACATCTTCGTCGGTCAGCGGCGCAGCCATCGGCGCCATGACGGCGTCTTTTCTCGTGCCGTCGCGGTACTGGTTGAGCGAATGCACGAGGTAGTCCTCGTGCTGGCCGGCGAGCGTCGGCCACACCGGTGACGCGCCGATACCGTTTTGCCCGTGACACGCTGCGCAGGTTGCCGCTTTGTCGAACGGAGGCGCATCACTGCCTCCGGCTTCGACCGTTTCTGCGCCGAGCGTTGCCAGGTACGCCGCGACGTCAGCGATGTCCTGGTCGGAAAGGCTTTCCGCCTGGGCAATCATGGTCGGGTGCGAACGGGATCCGTCGCGGTAGCCCTTCAGCGCAACTTCGAGGTACGCAGCTTTCTGTCCACCGAGCTTCGGCACGCGGAACGATGGATACATGTTGCGGTATCCCTCGATGCCGTGACAGCCGAGGCACGAGTACGCGATTTCCTCACCGTCTTCCAGGTTCCCGGCCGCCCATGTTGGCAAAGCCAGGAACGATGCGGCAAGCACGGTCGCAACAGCTACGATCTTCATATACGCGTTCATCAGTGATGTCGGGGGGCGTAATGGTAATGTATCGCCCATCCGGATGGTAGCATCCGGGTCTCCACGCATCTGACATACGGGGAAGCACGTGAACAAAGGCGTTGTCGCACTACTCGTCATCCTGGCCCTGGTCGTGCTGGTCACGCCGGGCATCGTCGGCCGTATGGCCGAGAAGTCAGTCGAACAGAATCTCGAGCGGGCCGCTGCCGAGACTCCGGAGATCAGTGTCACGTCGCAGAAATTCGACCGCGGCTGGTTTTCCTCCGAGGGCCAGCACCGGATCGAGGTCCTCGATCCGGCGATGCGCACAACGTTGCTCGATACTTTCGGTGACAGTCTCGGCGGAGAGCTGCCTGTCCTCGTGATCGACACGCGTCTCGATCACGGCATCATCCCGGTCAGCTCAATGTCCCGCGAAAAGGGATCGCTCGTGCCAGGTCTCGGCAGCGCAATCTCGACGATGAGCCTCGAAATGCCGGGCGGCGACATCGTCAGGATTCCCGGTACGATATACAGCTCCGTCGGGCTCACGGGGAACCTCGACTCCAACTTCGTACTCGAGGCAGGCTCTTTCACTGAGGACGGCACGACGGCGGCATGGGGCGCGACGGACATCAACATCACGACCAGCCCTTCCGACAACGTGATCGGATTCGAGGGCTCCATCGAATCGCTGCGCCTTTCCTCGGCTGAAGACGACGTGGAGTTCAGCGGCCTGTCGTTCACGGGCGATCAGCGTCCAACACCGTACCGTTTCGCCATGGGCGACATGAAGCTCGAGGTCCAGACGATCTCCGCGACGCAGGCTGCGGGTCCCGCCGTTTCA
>JAAUXY010129579.1_pt1 | contig 11887 bp, 10 predicted proteins | sample 7278121 | NCBI WGS metagenome assembly JAAUXY01 (sample SAMN14350117, study PRJNA611818) | marine sediment metagenome | isolation source: surface marine sediment (1.8m) | place: French Polynesia: Moorea | collected 2018-08
CTTCAAGCTGACAAGGGCGCCGACCTAGACTTCCTTGTTGGAAAGAGCGGTGCGCCAATACCGCGTGAAAGCCACTAGTACCGGGCAGGCGGGCGAGGCCAGGCGCGAGCTGGCGGCGGGCGCCATTCGGCCGGTCATTGCCCAACTTCGAGATTCGTTAATTCGGCGGGTCGCCAACGAAGGCATTGGGCTAGCCGATATCATCCCGCTGTGGTTTGGCGAGGGTGACGATCCAACGCCCGACTTCGTCAAGCAGGCCGCGGCACAGGCGCTGGCTTCGGACAAGACCTTGTATGCGCCCAACCGGGGGATTCCCGAGCTATTGGCAGCGCTAGCCAACTACATGACACGCCTGCACGACCGGCCGATCGGCGAGGATCGCGTAACGGTAACCGCCTCAGGGATGAACGCGATCATGCTCGTCATGCAAGCGCTGATCGATCCGGATGACGAAGTCGCGGTTGTTGTGCCGGTGTGGCCGAATTGCGTGGAAACGGCGCATATTATGGGCGGCAGTACCCGCCGGGTGCCCCTTGTTGTTGGCGGTAACGGCTGGCGACTCGACCTCGAGGAACTGATCGGAGCTGTGCGAGCCGGGGTGCGCGCCGTGTTCGTAAATTCACCAGGCAATCCCACGGGTTGGGTCATGTCCGCGGATGAACAGCTTCAGTTGCTGGATGTGTGCCGTCACAGCGGTGCCTGGATCATTGCGGACGAAGTTTACGAACGGCTTGTCTACGGCACAGCGCGAGCGCCGTCGTTCCTGGACATTGCGGCACCTGAAGATCGGCTTATCGTTGTCAACAGCTTCTCGAAGTCATGGTCAATGACGGGTTGGCGGCTTGGCTGGCTAACGCATCCGCCGAGCGTCGGCGACCGTCTAGCGATGCTGAACGAGTTCAACATCGCTGGGCCGACGACCTTTGTGCAGCATGCCGGTACGGTGGCTGTTCAGGAAGGCGAAGAATATGTCCGTGCGCTCGTGGACAAATATCAGCGACGACGGGATATGGTGATTGACCGGTTAGGGGCATTGGACACCGTCCAACTCGCCTCTCCGATGGGTGCGTTCTACGCGTTCTTCAAAGTGGAAGGCATCCAAGACAGCTTTATGTCTGCTTGCGACATCCTGCGCGAGACCCGCGTCGGGTTGGCGCCTGGCGCCGCCTTTGGGCCCGAAGGCGAGGGCTGGCTGCGGCTCTGTTTCGCCGCCCGCGAAGAGCTGCTGACAGCTGCACTGGACAGGCTGGTGCCGTTTCTAGAGTAAGCCGCGGGCTGCGAGGTTGCGCATCAGGGCGCCGGTCCCGAACGTCCAAGGCTCGATCTCTGTCGACAAATCCACGCGGTTCACGAGGGTGCCGAGAGACGGTGTGCTGATCGACGCTGTGTCACCAATGTGGTGGGTGAAACCAAGTCCAGGTTTGTCGCGGTCCTTGGTTGGGGCGAACATCGTCCCCAGGAATAGAACCAGGCCGTCGGGGTATTGATGATGGCGGCCAATGGTTTGGTTGACGAGGTCCTCTGGGTCGCGGCTGATCTGCCGCATCGAACTGACTGCGTCTAGGGAGAAGCCGTCTTCGCCTGATATGTGCAAGTGCACGTCGGCGCTGCGCACTTCGTCCATTGAAAAGGTCTCGTCGAACAGCCTGACGAACGGTCCGAGCGAACAAGAGCCGTTGTTGTCTTTTGCCTTACCGAGCAAAAGCGCGCTGCGGCCTTCGAAATCCCGCAAGTTCACATCGTTGCCCAGGGTCGCGCCGACCGTCTGGCCGCCGCTGTTCACGACCAGCGCGATCTCGGGCTCGGGGTTGTTCCAGCCGGATTCCGGGTGGAGGCCGACATTAGCTCCGGTTCCGACTGCGGACATGGATTGCGACTTGCTGAACACCTCAGCGTAAGGACCGATCCCAACTTCGATATATTGTGACCAAAGGCCCCGTTCCTGAAGAGACGTCCGTAGCCGGCTGGCCGCATCTGATCCAGGTTTGATGGCGGATAGGTCGGTGCCGACCTCAGCGATCAAGCTCTCGCGGATGTCGTCAGCCTTGCTTGGGTCGCCGCCCGCGCGCTCTTCAATAACCCGCTCCAGCATACTCCGCGCAAAAGTTACGCCGCAGGCCTTGACGGCCTGTAGGTCTATCGGGGCCAGGAAACGCGGGCGGGCCGCGTCGGGGTTCGGTCTCGTGTTCGTAAGGAGTTCGGCCAACTCGCCGATGGGCTGGCCGGTAGTGGTCCGTGCGCGCTGTGCTGGGTCGGGTGCGTCGAATAGCGCCGAGGTGGTCGCGCAGGTGGAAGAAATGTCGATCACGTCGTTGCCGCGGAGCGATACGACGGCCGGCCCGCTCGCTTCCGGCAGCCAAACGCGGCCCACGAGCGTTCCAGATGCGCCGTCCTCGGGGAGAGTGGTCTCCGGTCTCAGTGGTACTTCCATTGCGTCCCTGTCTTGCGAAGGACCGACATCATGGCATGATGACCGCATGGAACAAAATGGCGCGGGTGGCGGCATGAAAGTTGTTGTAACAGGCGGTGCCGGATTTTTGGGTCGCCGGGTGGGGCTTTCGCTGCTTGACGAGACTGTGCCAGCGGTCGGGGCGGTGGACGAGGTCGTGCTTGTCGATCGCGTCCCGGCAGCGGACCTGCCCGACGATGCCCGGCTGCGCACCATCGCCGCCGACATTGCCGACGTTGCCGACGTGCGCCGAGTGATCGACGACACCGTCGACGGGGTGTTTCATCTCGCGGCAATCGTTAGCGGTGAAGCGGAGGCGGACTTCGATCTCGGCTACCGAGTTAATTTGGATGGAACGCGCAACGTGTTGGAGGCGTGCCGCGCTCTGCCTCACTGCCCGCGAGTCGTTTATGCAAGCTCGGTTGCCGTTTACGGCGGTGAACGGGTAATCACGGATCTGACTCCGTTAACACCGCAGACATCTTACGGCGCCCAGAAGGCGGCCGGAGAGCTACTGCTAAACGACTATACGCGCAAGGGATTCCTCGATGGCCGAGGGCTGCGGTTGCCGACCATTGTGGTGCGACCAGGCAAACCGAACCGTGCGGCGTCGGGCTTCGCCAGTTCCATTATTCGAGAGCCACTCCAAGGGCAGCCTACGATTTGTCCGGTTACCCCGGAGACGCGCATGGTGCTGCTGTCGCCGCGACGGGTCGTAATGGCATTTCTACAAGCCTTTGCCTTGGATGGCGCTGCCCTTGGCACGCAGCGAACGCTGCTGCTCGGCGGTATCGGGCCCACGATCGGCGAGATGGTTGACGCACTCAGGTCAATCGGTGGTGCCGCTGCAGCCGCACGAATTGATTGGCAACATGACAGCGCAGTTCAGAAGATCGTCGACAGCTGGCCGCAGGTGCTGGAGGCGGAACGGGCAGAGGCGTTGGGCTTCGAAGCTGATGTCGCAGTTAGCGACATCGTTTCGGCTTTCGTTGAGGATGAGCTGGGTGGGCAGGTGGCCGCCGGCTAGGTCTAATCCGCGTAGTCGATGAGCGAAGTAACCGGCACATCGAGCTTTTGGCGTCCGCCGAGGCCGGTAAGCTCGATAATGAAGGCCGCGGCTCGTACATCGCCACCGCATTTGCGCAGGAGCTGAACGGCCGCAGCCGCTGTCCCGCCGGTCGCCAGCAGGTCGTCGAGAACCACCAATCTCTCGCCTTGGCTTATGGCGTCGGCCTGGATCTCGATTGTATCGGTGCCATACTCCAGCTCGTATGTGTGGTTTATGGTCGCGCCAGGAAGCTTTCTCTCCTTGCGGACCATAACGAAACCGCAGCCGAGTTCCAGCGCCAAGGGGGCGGCGACAAGGAAGCCGCGGCTCTCGATGCCGACTAGGAGGTCTGGCTTATGTGGGTCCACAGCGGCGGCGAGGAGATCGACGGTTTGCCGCCAAGCCTTCGCATGGGCCAGCAGAGTCGATATGTCGTAAAACAAGATTCCGGGCTTCGGGAAATCCGGAACTGTCCGGATATGCTGGCGAATATCCATCCGTGTCCTCCAGGCTGGCGGCGATGGTACTGGACGGGCAGATTGCAGCGCAATCCGCAGGAGCGCGGTTTTCGGCGGGAAACCCCTGTCGCGGCTGAAACATTTGTTGCGGTAACCCGATTCATTTGTTGCAATCTCCGGTCAGCAGGTCTCTGATTTGACTTGATAAGACCGAGAAGGAGGGCCGCCAACGGTGGGTTCTTCAGGCCTCCTGGAACGTTTGGTGTTGGAGAGAGAGCATTTGAGCCCGCAACTCCAGCGTGCGGCGGGTTATTTGCTGGATCATCAGGATGAGGCTGCTTTTCGATCTATGCGACAGGTCGCGGCGAAAGCCCATGTGCAGCCGGCAACGATGGTTCGGCTGGCGCAACGACTGGGCTGCCGCGGCTACGAGGATTTGCGGGAGGCGTTCCGCAATCGGGTGCGTCATGCGAGCGAAGGCTATCGAAACCGAGCGGCGAGATTGCAGCGGCATCGGGGTCGTGGCGCACTGACCTATCTCGCGACCGAAATGATTTTAGCTGATCAAGCCAATCTGGGAACAACGCTCGAGCGTGTGACGCCCGACCAAATTACAGCGGTTGCCAAAGAGATGGCGCAGGCGCGGCGGCTGTACTTCGTTGGGCTGCGGAGCCTTTACCCGGCGGCGTTCTACCTCCACTACGCGTGCCGCATGTTTCGCGACAACACAGTGCTGCTGGATGGTCGCGGTGGAACATTCACCGACGACATGCGTGGGGTCAATGAGCGCGACCTGATGCTGGTGTTTTCGCTCCGGCCCTACACCACGGGTTCGGTGCAAGCCGCCCGCTACGCCGCAGTGCGAGGTGCGACGATCGTTGCCGTTACCGATAGCTCGGTCTCGCCCCTGGCGCGGATGTCGACGCACACCCTGCGCGTTGCGGCCGAGAGTCCAGCCTTGTTCAACTCTGTCGTGCCGGCCATGGCGATTGCCCAGGTTCTGGTTGCCCTTTTGCTTGCCCAGGGTGGTCGGCGCGCTCTGTTGGCCGTGGCGGAAAGCGAGGAGCAACTCAGCCGGATGGAGGCGTACTGGCCGGAACAGGACAGAATCGCCGTGCCTGGTGCAGTTCGCTGAACATGTTTCCTAATAATCAGCACGTGTTCTATCGGAGAGCCGGTACGTCCTTGCCCGTGGCAGCGAAAGGCGATGGCGTCTACATCGTCGACGCGGAGGGTCGTCGCTATCTGGATGCATCCGGTGGCGCCGCCGTTTCATGCCTTGGCCATAGCGATCGCGACGTTATCGCTGCAATACGCGAACAGGTGGAGCAGATCTGTTACGCTCACACGGCGTTCTATACGACTGTGCCCGCTGAGGCTTTGGCCGATATGCTTATCGCGGCCGTGCCGGGCGACATCAATCGCGTCTATTTCGGGTCGGGTGGGTCTGAGGCGACAGAGACAGCGCTAAAGATGGCGCGCCAGTATTTTGTCGAGCGCGGCGAGTCGGAGCGGCGTTACTTTGTCGCGCGGCGCCAAAGCTACCACGGCAATTCACTTGGCGCCCTGGCGGTCGGCGGCAATATGGCGCGGCGAGCTCCTTTTGCACCTCTTTTGGCCGAAAATGTGCGGCATGTATCCCCTTGTTTTCCCTACCGTTACCGGCTTGACGATGAGTCGGAGGAGCAAATGGCGGAGCGCCTCGCAGATGAGTTCGAGGAACGCCTGCTCGAGCTTGGTCCGGATAAGGTCATCGCATTCCTGGCCGAGACGGTAGTTGGTGCCACGGCTGGCGCGGTGCCTCCTGTCCCGGGCTATTTCTCACGAATCCGTGAGATCTGTGATCGCTACGGCGTACTGCTGATCCTCGACGAAGTCATGTGCGGTATGGGCCGCACCGGCACGCTGTTCGCCTTCGAGCAGGAGGGTATCGTGCCCGACATGGTGTTGATCGCGAAAGGGCTAGCAGCCGGCTATCAGCCGATTGGTGCTGTTCTTGTGACGGAGTCGATCCACGACGCTTTTCGCCTGGGTACCGGTGCTTTTCAGCACGGACATACGTTCATGGGGCATCCGGTTGCTTGCGCCGCGGGGCTGGCGGCGCAGCGGCGGTTGCAGGAACCGGGGATGATGGAGAGTGTCCAGCGTCTCGGAGGATATCTCGACGATCGGCTGCATGATCGTTTCGGTAATCACCCTCATGTCGGCGAGATCCGCGGACGGGGGCTATTTCGCGCGCTCGAATTTGTCGCGGACAAGGCGACGAAAACGACGTTCGCACCCGCGTTGCAGCTGCACAAACGAACAAAAGATCGGGCCATGCAGAATGGTCTGATCTGTTACCCGAACGGCGGAACGGTGGACGGTGTGCGAGGCGATCATGTCTTGTTGGCACCACCGTTCATTATTTCTGAGGGTCAGATCGATGAGCTTGTCGGCCGTCTTGGCGAGGTTGTCGATCAGGTGTTGGCTGAGGTGGCCGCATGATCTCGCGTAGTCCAGTTTTCGAGGCGCCGGCGGTGATCGCCGTGGCGCCGACAGGCGCGCGAAAGTCGAAGCGTGATCATTCGAAGATCCCGCTTTTGCCAACCGAGATCGCGGCGACCGCTGCGGACTGCAGAGATGCCGGTGCATCGATGCTGCATCTACATGTCCGGGATCCGGATGGGCAGCACACGCTTGACGTTGCGGCTTATCGTGAGGCGATCGATGCGGTCCGGGACGCGGTCGGCGATGAGCTGGTCGTTCAGATCACGACGGAGGCTGTCGGGCGCTATGATGCGCAGTCGCAGATGCGTGCGGTTAGGGCGCTCGAGCCTGAGGCCGTTTCTCTCGCCATTCGTGAAATTGTACCGTCAGAGACCGAAGAGCTTGATGCTGCGCGATTCTTTGATTGGATAGCTGCGCGGCAAATCGTGCCGCAATACATACTCTATTCGGGTGAGGATATACGCCGGTTTGCTGAGGTGTGTGGGCGTGGCATCGTTCCGCGGTGGGCGCGCAACGTGCTTTTCGTGCTCGGGCGATATGCGGCCGAGCACCGTTCCAGACCGTCGGATTTGATTGGCTGTCTAGCTCTGCTGGAGGAGGTCGAAGTCGGCATTAGTTCGTGGAGCATGTGTGCATTTGGCCAAGGGGAGACGGCTTGCGCGGTCACTAGCTTGGCGCTTGGTGGGCACGCTAGGGTCGGTTTCGAGAACAATGTGCACATGGCTGACGGGACCGTGGCCCCAACAAATGCGGCGCTGGTCGCTGCGGTCGCTGAAGGAGCGCGCGTACTGGGCCGTCCCTTAGCAGACGCCGCGATCGCACGCCAAATTTTCGGAGAGCATGTCGAATGATGACTGCTTGCTTTTTACTATTGCCGGCTGACCGACGATTGGGCATTCGGCAACTAAGAGCGGTGCTACGCACCAATTCCCGATCTATTTCGGGCCAACCTAAGAAGGGAGAAAAGTACTCATGAAAAAGATCGCCATTGCGGCACTGGCAACCGCGGTTTCGGCTGGCCTGGGTGCCGCCGGTGCTTCGGCCCAGGAGCAGCAGTTTGTCAGCATTGGAACGGGTGGTGTGACTGGCGTGTATTATCCGACCGGCGGCGCCATATGCCGGTTGGTCAATCGGGACCGGAAGGAACACGGTATTCGTTGCTCGGTCGAGTCGACCGGCGGATCGGTGTTCAACATCAATGCGATTCGTCAGAACGAGCTCGAGTTCGGGGTGGCGCAGTCCGACTGGCAGTTCCACGCTTACAATGGAACCTCCCGGTTCGAAGAACAGGGTCCGTTCGAAAACCTACGCGCTGCGTTCTCGGTGCACCCCGAGCCCTTTACCGTTGTGGCGCGCGCCGACGCCGGGATTACGGATTTTGAAGATCTGCAGGGGAAACGCGTCAATATCGGGAACGCCGGTTCCGGTCAGCGTGGCACCATGGAAGTCGTCATGGAGGCCGTAGGATGGACGACGAATGACTTTGCCCTTGCGTCGGAACTCAAGTCGGCCGAGCAGTCTCAGGCACTGTGCGACAACAAGATCGATGCGATGGTCTTTACTGTTGGTCATCCGTCAGGTTCGATCCAAGAGGCGACGACTGCCTGCGATTCTGTCCTGGTGAACGTTGCTGGACCAGCGATCGACCAGTTGGTTGAGGAGAACTCTTTCTACCGCAAGGCGACAATTCCAGGCGGCATGTATCGCGGCAACGACAGTGACGTCGCTACGTTCGGTGTCGGCGCGACGTTTGTCACCTCAAACGACGTTCCAGAAGACGTCGTCTATGTGGTCGTAAAGGCAGTCTTTGAGAACCTCGAAGACTTCAGGGGTCTGCACCCAGCATTCGCGAATCTCGAGGCGGAACAAATGGTTCGCGACGGCTTGTCGGCACCGCTACATCCAGGCGCGGAACGCTACTTCCGCGAAGCGGGTCTGCTTTAGCAGCATAGCAACATGGGGGGCCTTAATGGCCCCCCACTTGCTTTGAAGGGTGACGCGTATGATTGGGGGGCACAATGAGCGACGTTAAGACACAAATGAGCGATGAGGAACTGCAAGACCTCGTCGCGTCAACCGACACTGGTGCAAGAAGCCCGGTCGGGAGTGTGGGCAAGATCATCGCCGGCGTTGCACTTGTTTGGTCGCTCTATCAGTTGTGGATTGCTTCGCCTTTGCCCTTTGTGTTTGCGCGCGTTATCCCGGTCCTTAACCTGGATGAGCAGAAGGCCATACATCTGGCCTTTGCAATTTTCCTCACTTACACGGCATATCCCGCGCTGAAGCGGTCGCCGCGCGATCGCGTTCCAATCCAGGACTGGGTGCTCGCTATAGTGGCGGCCTTCTGCGCTGCCTATCTGTGGCTTTTCGCAGATGCGCTGGCACAGCGGCCCGGGCTGCCAACCACCTTCGACCTTGTGGTGTCTGGTATCGGTCTTGTCGTGCTGTTGGAGGCGACCCGCAGGTCGCTTGGTCCACCGTTGATGATCGTCGCAATCGTTTTCCTAGCTTACGTGTTCTTCGGTAACGCCGCCTGGGTACCGGAAGTCATCCAGTGGAAGGGCGCTTCATTCTCAAGGGCGATGTCGCAGATGTGGTTGACAACAGAGGGCGTGTTCGGCGTCGCCATTGGCGTTTCCGCGAGCTTCGTCTTTCTGTTTGTCCTATTTGGCGCTCTGCTCGATAAGGCGGGGGCCGGCAATTACTTCATTAAAGTTGCGTTTGCCGCGTTGGGGCATCTGCGGGGCGGACCAGCGAAGGCTGCAGTGCTGTCTTCCGCTATGACCGGGCTGATTTCTGGCTCATCGATCGCCAACGTGGTCACGACCGGTACTTTTACAATTCCGTTGATGAAGCGCGTCGGGTTTACGGCCGAAAAGGCCGGTTCGGTCGAGGTTGCATCGTCTGTGAACGGACAAATCATGCCGCCGGTGATGGGTGCGGCTGCCTTTCTTATGGTCGAGTTTGTCGGCATCTCCTATTTCGAAGTGATCAAGCACGCATTCTTGCCGGCCGTTATCTCCTATATCGCGCTGATCTACATCGTTCATTTGGAAGCCCTGAAACTGAGAATGCAGGGGCTCCCGAAATCCGGGCCTGCCAGAACATTGCTTCAAAAGGTGACTGGTTTTGTCATAGGATTCGCGGTGACCGCCGTGCTTGCGGCAGTCGTGTTCTACGGAATTGGTTGGATCAAGGTTCTAACCGGTCCCGCTTCGGCCGGTGTCATCGGCGTTCTGGTGTTTGTCGCCTACGCGGCCCTGATCTGGTACGCGTCACGCTTTCCCGAGTTGGAACTCGACGATCCTAACGCTCCGGTCGTCAAGCTGCCATTGCTTGGCCCGACCGCAAAAACCGGTTTTCACTACGTGCTGCCGATCGTCGTTCTAGTCTGGTTTCTGATTGTTGAGCGCAAGTCGCCGGGTCTGTCCGCCTTTTGGGCGACGGCACTGATGATATTCATCATACTCACGCAGAAGCCTCTGAAATCCTTGTTTCGCGGTTCCGGCGATGTGGGCGGCGCGTTTAAGAGCGGTTGGAACGACCTGATCGATGGCCTGATAGCCGGCGCGCGGAACATGATCGGCATTGGCGTGGCAACGGCGACTGCCGGGATCATCGTCGGAACGGTTTCGCTTACGGGGATCGGCCAGGTTATGGCTGAGTTCGTCGAGTTTATTTCGGGCGGCGTATTGATATTGGTCTTGGTGTTTACGGCGATCATCAGCCTGATTCTGGGCATGGGTCTGCCGACGACAGCGAACTACATTGTGGTGTCGTCGCTAATGGCACCTGTGGTCGTCGAGCTTGGCGCGCAAGCCGGGCTTCTCGTGCCGCTGATCGCTGTCCACATGTTCGTCTTCTATTTCGGCATCATGGCTGACGTTACGCCGCCGGTTGGTTTGGCGTCGTTCGCCGCAGCGGCCGTGTCGGGTGGGGATCCTATCAAGACAGGCTTCACAGCGTTCTTCTATTCCTTACGCACGGTCGCGTTGCCGTTCCTCTTCATTTTCAACACAAACCTATTGCTGATCGATGTCGGCTGGGTTGGCGGCATTTTCACTTTCATTGTCGCGACTATTGCCATGCTGATCTTCGCGGCTTCGACGCAGGGCTTCTTTATCGCGCGATCGCGTCTGTGGGAGTCGCTGGCATTGTTGTTGGTGGCGTTTACTCTGTTTCGACCGGGCTTCTGGCTGGACATGGTGCAACCCCCGTTTGAACGACTCGATCCGGTGTCGATCGTCGAGGTCGCGGGCGGCTTGCCGTCTGACAGCGACTTGCGGCTCGCGATTCAGGGGGAGACAATTGACGGAGATGTCGTGCAAAAGACGGTCGTCTTGCCACTCGGCCCGGCGGGTGACGGCGAGTCGCGTTTGTACGACAGCGCTGGGATTGCGATTGTCGTCGATGAAGGCCGGACGTTGATTGACGACGTTGCTTTTGGCGGTGCGGCCGAAGCCGCCGGAATTGATTTCGACTTCGAGATCCTGAGTATCGAAGTGCCGCGGGACCGCTTGCCAAAACAGGTCTTCTATGTGCCGGCTCTACTGTTGTTCGGTATTGTCGTCCTGTTGCAGCGGCGGCGAGAGGATTCAGAGTTGGCCCACGCGGCCTAAGGAGCACAGATGTATAAGGATATCCTGCTTCCTATCGATCTCAATCATAAGAGTTCGTGGGTCAAAGCCCTTCCGGCCGCAGTTGAGTATTGCAAGGCGTTCGGATCGGACCTCCACCTGATGACTGTTGTGCCAGACTTTGGGATGGCAATTGTCGGCAGTTTTTTTCCGGAAGGTTACGAGAAGAAAGCTGTTGGTGAGGCAACCAAACAGCTCCACGCCTTTTCAAAGGACCATGTCCCCGGCGATATCAATGTTCAGCACATCGTCGGTCACGGTACCGTTTACGAGGAGATCCTGCGGGTCGCGCAGAGCGTCGGTGTGGGGCTCATCGTTATGGGATCCCATCGGCCTGAGTTGAAAGACTACTTGTTGGGACCGAATGCCGCACGCGTCGTGCGACATTCGGCCGTTTCCGTTCTTGTTGTCCGATAGGATGGTTCCAAGGCGCTACTGTGTGGCCGATTTCAGGTAGGCAATGACATTCGCCCGGTCTTCTTCCTTGCGAATGCCGGCAAATGCCATCCGGTTTCCTTTGATGAATCCGCGGGGGTCGGCCAGGTATTGATCCAGGTTTTCGTCCGTCCAAACGATGCCGGAGTCGACTACGGCCTTCGAGAATTTGAAGCCGGTGTCGCGGGCACCGGCGGTGCTACCCATCACGCCCCAGAGGTTAGGGCCAACCTTATTGGCGCCGCCTTCAGCCACTGTATGGCAGGCTTGGCACTTCTTGAACACGGTCTCGCCGGCCGCGGCGTCACCCTCGGCTGACGCGGTTGTCGTCGAGATCGCCAAAGCGGCGAGGGCAATCGTAGTCAGTTGC
>JAAUXY010010541.1_pt1 | contig 11883 bp, 13 predicted proteins | sample 7278121 | NCBI WGS metagenome assembly JAAUXY01 (sample SAMN14350117, study PRJNA611818) | marine sediment metagenome | isolation source: surface marine sediment (1.8m) | place: French Polynesia: Moorea | collected 2018-08
CCAGTACCACGAGGCCTGCAGCTTGCCGGTCACAAAGGCCCGCTTGCGGGTGCGCTTCATGCGCGCGTCCAGGTCGCGCTCATACAGCTGGTTAAACGCCCCGGCCGCCGATGAACTCACCAGCACCGCCAGGCTCAGCACCAGCACCCGCCATGGCGCCAGCCCGTCCCCCGGGCTGACCGCGATCCCCGCCAGCGCACAGGCCATGATCAGAAAGCCCAGCCGTACCTTGGCGGCGTGATAGATCAGTTTTAATGTCGCAGCCATTGCTTTCGTTAGTCTGGAAACCGCGCCCGCACCGGTCCTCGACCGATCCGGGCGGACCGGTCTAGCTCATCGGCCAGATTTCGGACAGGTATTTCCAGTTCACGAAATAGTACAGGACAAAGGCGATGAAGAAGATCGCCACCAGCACGGCAGTACCGGGAATCTTGATCGTGTCGGAACTGCCGTAGGATGCCACGGCGCGACCGCTGCCGGCGACCTCGCCGAGCGAGACTTTCTCGTCCGCACCGAGTTTGCGACCAAAGAACACTGACCCGACCACGACGATGACGAACATCAGGCCACCCAGCATCGCGAGAATCGCACTGATGCCGTTCAAGCCCATCATCAGGAACGCGGCCGCCGGGTAGTCGAACGGCAATGACGCATCGGCGAAGCTGATGTCCCAGTGCCGCCGCGACACGCCGAGCGTGCCGGCGCCCATCATGAACAGCGAGTTGCCCGCGACACCGATGCCAAATACATATGGCTGCAGGCGGGCCCAGCCCTTCAGGATCAGTTCTCTCCTGAATATTAGCGGCACCAGCACATACGTAATCGCCATGAACGCGAGCGTCGTGCCGGCGACGACCGTGGCGTGGAAGTGTCCGGGCACATAGAGCGTGTTATGCATGATGAGGTTGATCTGTTCGACGCCCATCACCACGCCGGAAATGCCGCCCAGGAAACCGAACATCAGCAGCGACAGGAACATCCCGGAGAACGCCGGGTTGCCCCACGGCGCCTTGCGCAACCATTCGAACAGGCCGCGGTCATAGCCGTTCTTTCTCTGCGCCGCCTCGATGGAGCCTGGCACCGTCATGCCGTGCACCATGCTGCCCAGCACCGCCAGGTACATCGCGTAACTGGTATTGAAGATCTTCCATTCCGAACTCAGGCCGGGTTCCACCAGCATGTGATGCGCCGAGGCGATCTGCAAAAACAGGATGTACATCAGGAAGGCCATGCGGCTGACTTTTTCAGACAGCGGTTTGGCGCCAAAGACCAGTGCCGCGATTGCGTACCAGATCGCCACATGGGCCGACACGTTGATCTGTTGCGAGGAATGACCCATGCCCCACCAGATCAGCTTGTAGATCACCGGATCGATATCGGGAATCAGTCCGTAAGACCACAGCCAGGTGGGAATCAGGATTATGGCGCCCGAGACGATCGTGAACACGGCGATGATCGCCGCGGTCATGGCGCCGAAGGTCACCAGGGGAATCGACCCTTCGTAGGTCTTCTCGGCTTTCGCCACGACCAGCGTGCCGAAAAAGACAAAACAGCCGATCAGTGCGCCCACCGCGAACAGGATCAGTCCGAGGTAGAAATTCGGCGCCGCCCGCATCGGCACATACGATGTGAACATTACGCTGGAATCGCCCTGCAGGACCGCCACGTTCGTGATCAGGGCCCCGACCACCATCAGCACGAAGCCCGCCCAGGCAAACTTTGGCGCGGCCAGGCGGGAATTCAGCAGCACCGCCGACGCGAAGTACAGCACGGCGATTTCAAAGAAGATGATCCAGACCAGCAGCACGTCCAGGCCGTGGGCCGTCAGCGCGAGATAGAACCAGTCGGCTGGCAGCAGATGTACGGCCGGCCAGCGCGTGAACGCGACGAGGATGCCGAACAGGCCGCCAATGGCCAGAAAGACTATTGCCACGACCGCGTTGGCCTTGATCAGCCGCTCGGCCGCCAGGTCTACCTTCAGGCCGGTGTTGGGGCAGGTCCGGAATTCAGTTGCAGTTGCCATGTCTCCGCTCCCCCTATTCGACGACGTAGATCTTGCCCACCATGTTGTGGTGGCCAAGGCCGCAGTATTCGTTACACACAACGCCATATTCGCCGGCGACGTCCGGCTTGATGGTCATGACCAGGTCGTAGCCCGGGTGCACCTGCACGTTGATGTTGACCGGCTGCAGCGAAAAGCCGTGCTGCCAGTCCAGCGACGACAGGTGCAGGCGATAACTCTGGTCTTTCTCGAGTTCCAGGATTGGCCACCACATCCACAGGCGGGCGATCAGGTACACGTCACTGCCGGGCGGCGGGCGGACGACCGGGAAGCCTTCTTCTTCGCGCACGGTGTATTCGTCGATCATGGCCTGAGCCCTTTCGGCGAAGACCTCGGGCTTGATCCGGTAAGTCTCGTTCGACAGGTTCTGTTCACCCGCGCCGTGCCAGTAAATCATCATGAAAAACATGATGAGTCCCCAGCAGAAGGCAATCAGAATCCAGGTCAATTCGATCTTCGCGATCGGCTCTTTCCACCAGATGCGTTCACTGGGAGGTGTGAGTGCCATATCACTTACTCCTAGTCAGCGATCGGGACCTGGGCAATCTCGATGATTCCCCAGATCAAGTAGGTCAACGCAGGAACCGCGATACCCAGAAACAGCAATAGGAACGGGTTATCTAGCACCCGCTGCATCAATGGAATGGATTCGTCGTCGCCCGACTGCGCGGGGCGAGGATCATCGGCTTCGGCCATTACGCACCTCCCCAACTGCACGTATCCCTACCGGTGACACGTACCACTCCCTGGTGCGCTGGTGATGTTGAGAATTCAACGCAAATAACCCTAGCACCGGCAAAACGCCAGCGCCTATCAGGGTTATCCCGTATAGGCGCGAATGGCGGCGAAGCTGAGCAGCGCGAAAATCAGCAGGATGAAGAAGAAGATCAGGCTGCGGTGCTCGAAGCGCCGTCCGGCCATGCGCTCGGCACGGTCGAGCACGAAGTCGGCGAGCAGGTACAGCATGATCGCGACCAGCGTGAAATAGACGGCTTCCATCGAAAACTCCGGCTCGTGCGTGGCCATTGCATGGTGACAGCTGTAAGCTCTGGCGCCAATTCCTGTGTGCAACGGTCAGCTGGAGATCGAGCGTGCATGATCTCGCCGTCATCCTGGCGTCGCGGGTGCCTATCGTCGCGGTGGAAACGCATGAAGAGGGCCGTTTTCTCGGGCTGCTCGAGGACATGTCGCGCGGCGCTTTTGGCGGCGACACCCGGCCACTGTTTCGCTGGACCGTAACCGATGGTCTGCAGCGCCTCGACCGCGACCTCGGCGTGCAGGCCCACAACGCCGACCCTACCAATGTGCTCAAACACGTTCGCGCCGTCGACGAACCCGGGCTGTACGTGCTGCTGGATTTTCATCCCTACCTGTCGGATCCGGTGCACCAACGCCTGCTGAAAGACATTGCGGTGCAGAGCACGGATGGTCGGCGCACGGTGATACTGGTGGGGCATGACCTGGAATTGCCGCCCGACCTCGAGCGCCTGTCGGCGCGGTTTGAAATGCAGCTGCCGGATGACAACGAGCGGGCCATGCTGGTTGCGCGAGTCGTCGAGAACTGGAACCAGGCCAATCGGGGCAACGCCAACATCGATCAGCAGGCCTTTGACCAGCTGGTCAGCAACCTGGCGGGACTCACACGCGGCGATATCGAACGCCTGGCGCGCGCGGCGGTCCACAATGACGGCGCGCTGACCGCCTGTGATGTGCCGGAAGTCATGCAGGCCAAGTACGAATTGCTGAATCGCGACGGTCTGCTCAGCTTCGAGTATGACCTGGCGCAATTTGCCGATATCGGGGGATTGCGCAAACTAAAGCACTGGCTGGAGCAGCGACGCGCTGTGCTGGCCGATCCTCCCGCCAGTCTCGAGCCGCCCAAGGGCCTGCTATTGATTGGCGTCCAGGGTTGCGGCAAAAGCCTGGCGGCGCGCGCCACGGCCGGCGTTTTGGGTCGGCCGTTGCTGCGACTGGATTTCGGCAGCCTGTACAACAAATACCATGGTGAATCGGAGAAGAACCTGCGCGGCGCCCTGCGCCAGGCTGAATTGATGGCGCCGTGCGTGCTGTGGATCGACGAAATCGAGAAAGGCCTGGCGACCGGCGATGGCGACAGTGGCACGTCGAGGCGGGTTTTGGGCACATTCCTGACCTGGCTGGCCGAACAGGCCGGTAAGGCCTTCGTGGTCGCCACGGCAAATGATATTTCGGCCCTGCCGCCTGAATTGATCCGCAAGGGGCGCTTCGACGAGATCTTTTTTGTCGACCTGCCGGATACGCGTTCACGCGCCGAAATTCTCATAATTCAGCTGAAAAAGCGTGATCTTGAGCCGAAAAGCTTCGATCTTGCCAAACTGGTTCAGGCCAGTGACGGCTTTTCCGGGGCCGAACTGGAGCAGGGGGTCGTGGCCGCGCTCTATACAGCGCACGCGGCCGGGCGCGAACCGGACACGGGCCTGCTGCTGGCCGAATTCATGCGCACCCGGCCCCTGTCGGTGGTCATGGCCGAGAAGGTCCAGGGTTTGCGGGCCTGGGCCGCGAATCGCTGTGTGCCGGCGGATTGACGGGCAGGCTATTCAGTCAGTTCGCTGAAGCGCACGATGTCGGTGCCATTCTCGTCGATGAAATAGAGCAGCTGCTGTTCGGTATCCAGGCGAAACGCGATGGTGCGGCTGAGCGCCCGCAGGAATTGGATCTCCTGATCCATCAGGGCCTCCCCGCAGGCCCGGCGTGTGGTGCCGAGCATGCCAAACTCGATTTCGTAGCCGACGATGCTGACCCCGCCGAAGAAACGATTGCAGCCGGCATTCCCGACCGCCTGGTCCGGCGCCTGGAAACTTAGCGTCGTGCGCGCGTAGTCGAGGACGCCGAGGTTGTCGATGTCTTCTGCGAGCCAGTTCGTGCCCGCCAGATCTGGAGCAGCTGCTGGCTCTGGTGCGGCTGCACAGGCGGCGGCCAGGATGGCGGTGAGGGCGGCACTGGTGAGTTTTTGCATCGAATCATTCTAATGCGCACGCGGGCAGCCGGGCCACGCGGACACTCGATTATTAGAGCCGCCGGGGGTTACAGGCTGATTACAGCGAATTGCGCCCCGCGGTGCGGTTCACACGTCGCGACGCAGCGGCTCGCCGTCCATAGCCACGCTTTTCACCAGTGCGAACAGCTCATTCCCGGGGCGCAAACCGAGTTCGTCCGCCGATGCTCGTGTAATGCGGGCGCGCAGGTGAGCGCCGTTCAGGTCGAGCAGCACTTCAGCGAAGGCGGTGTCGCGATCGATATCGATTTCCAGAACGCGTGCCCGCAGCACATTGCGAATGCTGATGTGCTTCGGTTTCAGCAACGCCAGGGCCACATCGCGGGCGCGGACGCGGAGGCGGATCGCGCTGCCGGGCGCCCGGTCGAGTGCGGGAATCGACAGGCGCTGACCGGCAATGTCGACCTCGGTGAGCTGTAGCTCGGGCGCGTGTGACAGGACCCTCCCGTCCAGCAACACGCCGGACTCTGGCAGACCGGTCAGCGGCGTCAGGTCCAGGCGCTCGAGTACGGCCGGCGTATCGTCCTGCATCAGGATGCGACCATCGGCCATCACGACGGTGCGTACCGCCAGTCGCGCGACCTCATCGAGGGCGTGGGTGACGTACAGAAACGGCATATCGAAAGTCGTGGGTAAAGACTCGATGTAGGGCAGCAGGTCGGCCCGCCGGGTCACGTCCAGCGCGGCCAGCGGTTCGTCCATCAGCACGAGCTGTGGCCGCGCCAGCAAGGTTCGGCCGATCGCCACGCGCTGCCGCTCGCCACCGGACAAGCCCTGGACACGGCGGTCCAGCAGGGGACCGAGATCCAGCGCTTCCACTGTGGTCGGGAAGTCTGCGCCGGGCCGTGCCGCCGGCGCGCGCTTGGCGGCGAAGCGGAGATTGCCGGCCACGGTCAAATGGGGAAACAGGCGCGTGTCCTGGAATACCAGGCCGGCGCCACGCCGATGCGCCGGCACGATGACTTCATCGTCCTGCCAGCAGTGGCCGTCGAACGTCACCCGGCCACGCGCGTCGGGCTCCAGGCCGGCAATCAGTCGCAACAACGTCGTCTTGCCACCGCCGCTGGGTCCGAACAGCGCCGTAATGCCGTGCATGTCGATACGCGCGCGGACCGCCAGCGAGAAATCCTGGCGTTGCAGTTGGACATCGATGTCGAGCTGCGCCACGTCAGATCACCCGCGGCAACGCGCGCCGATTCAGACTGTAGACCAGCAACAGCGCGAGAAAAGAAAACGCGAGCAGTAACGCCGAGAACCGGTGGGCGTCGGCGTAGTTCAGGGTTTCGACCTGTTCGTAAATCGCGATCGAAATCACCTGCGTGCGTCCCGGGATGTTGCCACCGACCATTAGCACGACCCCGAATTCTCCCACCGTATGCGCGAATCCCAGCACGGCGGCGGTGAGATAACCACGCGCGGCCAGCGGGGATGCGACGCTGATGAACCGGTCCAGCGGCCCGGCACCCAGCGTCGCGGCCGCCTCCAGGACGCCGCGGCCCTGCGACGCAAACGCCGTCTGCAGCGGTTGCACGACGAAGGGCAGGGAATACAGCACGGACGCGACGACCAGGCCGCTGAAGGAGAACGTCAGCGAATCACCGGTGACAGCGCGCCAGAACCCACCGATGGGTGCCGCCGGATTCAGCAGAATCAGCAGATAGAAGCCGAGCACCGTCGGCGGCAGGACCAATGGCAGCGCCGTCAACGCTTCGAAGACCGGACCGGCACGCGAGCGCGTGTGGGCCAGCCACCAGGCCAGCGGCGTTCCGACGATCAACAGGATTGCGGTGGTCACGCCAGCGAGGCGCAGCGTCAGCCAGACCGGGCCCGGATCCATGTCAGGGATTGGACCCGTAGCCGAGCGTCGCGAGCCGGTTCTGCACCGGGTCGCTCACGAGGTAGTCGAGAAACGCCCTGGCCGCGCCGTTGTCACGACCGTACTCCAGCAATACTGCGTCCTGGCGGATCGGTTCGTGCCAGGTTGCCGGCACATCCCAGCCACTACCGTAATCCGGTCGCTGGGCGGCGGCGATAAAGCCAAGCTGCGCATTACCGCTGGCCGTCATGGCGAAAGCCTGGGCAATATTTTCGCCACGCACGATCCGATCCTGCAGCGCGTCCCACAAGCCGAGCCGGACCAGGACCGTGCGGGCGGCCTGACCATACGGCGCCAGGTGCGGGTGTGCGATTGCGAGCCGGCCGAACTCGTGGTCGCGCAGTGCGGCCGGTCCGTCGCGTCCGATGCGCTGCGGATCCGCACTCCAGAGCAACAGCGTGCCGGCGGCGTAGGTTACGCGGCTGCCGGCCACCGCCCGCCCGGTGTCTTCCAGTCGCGCCGGTCGCGCCTGGTCCGCGGCAAGGAAAGCATCAAACGGCGCGCCATTGATGATTTGCGCATAGAGCTTCCCCGTCGATCCAATGCTGATTTCGCTCCGGTGGCCAGTCGTCTGCTGCAACTCATTGGCTACCCGCTGCGCCGGTCGCGCGAAATTGGCCGCGACCGCGATCAATGCGTCAGCAGCCATGGCCGGAGTCGTCAGCATGCAGGCACCGCAGACGGCGACGATTGTCCTGACGGGAATCACGCCGGGAGCTCCGCGATGAACTGGTCGATCTCCCGTAAGATGGCCTGTTGATTCCCGACGAACCACCAGTGGTCGTCGCCCTCCAGCAAGCGGAATCTGGCGCCGGGGATGTTTTCGGCCATGTGTTGGCTGCCGCCGGACGGTATCAGCCGGTCACCGCGCCGGTGCAGAACCAGTGTCGGCACACTGATTTGTGGGAGCAGATCTCGAACGTCGATATCCCGACAGGCTTCGAGAATGCCGCGCACCGTCGCCGGCGTTGCCGATCCACGCAGGTAACGTGCCCAGGCCGCCCGGGCTTCCTCGTCCTGGGCGAGACTCGGGGCAAAGTACTCGACGGACAATGGCCCGCCCCAGTTCGACAGCAATTCGTCCAGCCAGGCATCGTAGCGCTTGCGCGTCGCTGCCCACGGGTAATCGTCGCTCCACAAGCCCTTCGCGAGCGTCGAGTACATGATGACCGCACGCACCCGTTCGGGATAGCGCGTGGCAAACAACACCGTTGCGGGCCCACTCTCCGACACGCCGAACAGAATGGCCCGTTCGGAGCCAGCGGCATCCAATACCGTCAGCATGTCCTCGACGGTATGCTCGATACTGTGTTCCTGGCCGACACGTTCCGACAGGCCGACGCCACGCTTGTCGAACACGATTAGTCGACCGTGTTCGGCCAGGGCACTGTCGAAACGCGACACCATGCGAATGCGATAGCGGAAATCGAGGTGCGACACGAAGCCCGGGATGAACAGCATGTCCTGCGGCCCGTCCCCGAGCGTGCGCCACGCGATCTGCAGGTCGCCGCAGGGCGCAAAGTGCACCGGTGACAGGCCCGCCGGCTCCTGCGGTGCGGCCGCATCGATATTGGTCGGGGCCACGAATCGATAGCCGCGTTTCGGCAGCGTCTTGATGATCTCCTGACGGTGGGCGTCATCGCCGACGGCCTTGCGGGCCTTCATGATGCTCCGTGCCAGCGACGCTTCCGTGACGACGACGTCGGGCCAGATGGCGTCCTGCAGCTCATCCTTGGTCACCACTCGTTCCCGGTGATCGAGCAGATAAGCCAATAGATCAAAGGCTTTCGGCTCGATTGGCTGCGGCTCGCCAGCGATCCGCAATTCGCGGGTGGCAAGGTCCAGCTCACAGCCGGCAAAGCGGACGACGGACTCGGTGGTCATAAAAAGGTCAGGAAATCGTCAACAGGTCGTCAGGAATCCCGGTCATTGTAGGAGCAAGCTATCCCTGTCGACCAGTTGAGAGACACTAGCTACAGAGGAACCAGCCATGAACCGCGCCATTGCCATCGCCGCCACGACTTTGTTACTCAGTATCGGCACAGCCCAGGCCATGCCGCCATCCGAATCCGCCTTCGCCAATGAGCTGCAGCGCTGCGTCTCACTGCTGAGGGCGTCTGTTCTGGATCGCCAGACGGTCAAGCTCCGCCACACGGTGACCGACGTCGAGACCCGCGGCTCCTGGTACGAGTTTGCGATCCGCTCCGAAGCTTTCCATACACTGACTGGCCCGTCGGTGCGCCGCGCCGAGAACAAGTGCCGCGCCCATCGCTGGGATGAGACGACGGAAGTTGCGTATTGATAGAAAAGGCCGGCGACCCTGCTCGATGGGCCGCCGGCCAGAACCGGCACGGATGAGGGGGTGATCGGTGCCGGCAGGGGGAGACTTCGACTAAAAGCCCATGCGACCGCGCCAGCCGAATCCACCGGGCCCGCGGTCCAGCAAATCGGCCGCCTGGGCCTGCTGCGCGGGAGTCAGCACCGCATAGATTTCGCTCATCGTGCGCACGGTGGCGACGGTGAGATCGACATAGGCCGACGCATTGGATTCCACCAGCATGCGGACCTGGTCCTCGTAATAGCCGGTCTCGCGCACCATCGTGCGCAGTTCTGCACGCATGTCCTGCAGCTGGCCACGCAGGGCTTCATTCTCTAGGCGTGAGTCCATCATGATCTGCCGGATTTCACTCCGCTGCTCGTCGCTCAGATCCAGCTGCCTCGCCAGGTGGCTCATCGGTCCGCCGTGGCGCTGTCCCCAGCGTTTGTCGAGGCGTTGGCTGCTTGCCGATGTGTTCGCCGCGGCGCCGCTTTCGTTCACGCCCCACGAAATGGCGGTAACGGTCAGCATCCCCGCAGTGATCAATACCAGCATGGTTTTCTTACTCGCATCCATGGCGTCGTTTCTCCAGTCGAAATGCAGGTGTTAATCGCGGTCGTAACTGACCGCTCGCAATGTATAACGGGCCTGCCGGCCAATGGATGACAGCAGTTACCGACTTTTTGCGGTTTACAGGCTACCGGCGGCCGCCGGCAGCGGGGGCAGCTGGATCTCGTGATCCGTGCTGTATCGGTAGTCGTTGAAGACGTGCTCGGCGGGCAGGAGCTGGTAGCTGCCGTCGGGCAGGCGGTTGGTTGTGTCTTTCAAGCGGTACACGAAGTGCCCGCAGGTCCAGACGTTGTGCTTGCTGAAGTGATAGCAAATGCAGATCTTGTCCGTTACCGGCAGTTTCTTGCCATCGGGACCGACGGGTGTGTTGTCCCAGGCCTGGATGTAAGAGCAGTTCCCGGTGGCGTCGAGGTTATAACCCAGCGGTTCGCACTGCGGCTTGATGTTGGAGCCGATCGCGGGGCTGTTCTTCAGTAAGCGGATCAGGTAACCGGTCGCTGATACGGAGCTCACTTCGACCTGGTCTTCAGTGGCCGCGAAGTACGCCTGCTTCGCCCGCGGCGACAGGCCGCACTCCTCGGTGACGGTGAATCGGGTTGCCACCTGCACTGCGCCGGCGCCAAGTTGGAGGAATTCGGCGGCATCCGTGCCGGTGAATACGCCGCCGGCCGGAATCACCGGGATATCGAGGTTTTCGTCACGCAGGAAATTGATGATTTCGACGACAATGTCTTTCAACCGGTATTCGGCCCAGTCCTCACCAAAGCCGAGGTGGCCACCGGCCAGTGGGCCTTCGACAACGACGTAATCGGGCATGCGATCGACGCGCTTGCCGCTCCGCAGGAAGATCTTCAACGCCCGCAGACTGGAAACGATAATGCCGATATTCACGTCGTGGAAGCGCGGATTGTCTTTGATCAGCCGCAAGCTGGAGGTGTGCAAACCCGCCGACAAGGTGATGCCGTCGATGCCGCCATCCATGGCTGCCTCCAGCCGTGTCCGCAGCGTTTCCGACGGCGAGCCCATTTGCAGCTTTTCCATGACGTTGATGTGAATCGCACCGCTGCCCTGCTTGCGGCCGATGGTGTTTTCCACATAGCCGCGCTGCGCTTCATACAGCTGGCCGAAGTCGAAGCGCACACTGGTCTTGTCGATCTGATCGCGACTGGCGCGATTCAGCAGCGACTTCGCCTTGGTGTACTTGGTGTCGAATTTGCGATCGGAGACGAATGGCGACATGGCATCGGAGATATGACCGATGCCGCCATTACGCGCCGCAACGAGGGCCAGTTCAGACGTGGAGATATCGACGCCCATGCCGCCGATCACGATGGGGACGTATTCGGCGCCGCCCAGATTCAGGCGAAAATCATCAACTTTGGCGCTCATTGAGAGGCGCAATATAGCATGTGGGGGGCTTGATCGCGGGCCGCGGTGCGGGCGCGCAAACGGCCGCTGACAGCCGTTTCAGCTCACCAGCATCGGGTCCAGCAGGTCGCCGGCTTCGCTGGCCTGTGCCTCGAGTTCCAGTTCCTGGACGCGAGTTCGCAGCGCCTCGCATTCGCGCCTGATCTGGATTAGCTCTTCCTGGAGTGTAGTCTTTTCTGCGATTTCCTCGTTCAGCAGCTCGCGAGTGTCTTCATGCAGCCGATGTGCCTCGGCCAGCTGCTGCTCGAGTTCCTCGATGCGCTGATGCGTCTGGTCGGCCGTAACCGTGGCGGAAGCGGCTTGCTCGCGGGTCTTCGCCAGGTCCTCGCGGGCCACCTTCAGGGCGGCGAGGAGTTCACGGATCTGGGTGTCGCGGGTGTCTTCCTGCTCGGCGATTTCCCGGGTACGCTCCACATGCCAACGCATGCCGAGGGCGCCGGCGCCAAGGCCAAAGACAAGGGCCAGCATGCTCCAGAGAATGGCCATACACTCACCGGTCAGGTCATACAGACGCCCGAGACTACATAAGACGGCGTTCTGATTCCCCGGCCTGGTTCTCAGAATTGACATGGATGCCAAATGGCAGAACTGCAGCA
>JAAUXY010073788.1_pt1 | contig 11881 bp, 9 predicted proteins | sample 7278121 | NCBI WGS metagenome assembly JAAUXY01 (sample SAMN14350117, study PRJNA611818) | marine sediment metagenome | isolation source: surface marine sediment (1.8m) | place: French Polynesia: Moorea | collected 2018-08
CAGCGCAAGCGCCGCCGGCACCGTGCGGTTGAGCGAGAGCGCGCCCTGACTACCACCAAGCACGAGGAGCCGCAGCGGCCCCTCGCGCCCGGGGTAGCGTGCGCCAGGTTCGGGCACGGCCGCGATGTCCTCGCGGACCGGGTTGCCGACGGTTGTTGCGTCGACACGGGAATTAAAACTGCCCGGGAAGGCTTGCAGCACAACCCGGGCAAGACGCGCCAGAAGTCGGTTGGTAAGGCCAGCGGCCGCGTTCTGTTCGTGGATGACGAGCGGACGCCGGGTCAGCCAGGCGGCAAGGCCACCGGGACCGCTCGCGAAGCCGCCCATGCCGAGTACGGCGGCGGGCTTGCGGCGCAGGATCACGCCCAGCGCCTGCAGCAGTGCGAAGACGAGCTGGAACGGCGCGACCAGCAGCGCGGCGATACCCTTGCGGCGCAGGCCCTTGACGCTCAGCCACTCGATATCGATGCCGGCGGCCGGAATCACGCGCGCCTCGATACCGCGCTGCGTGCCCAGCCACACGACGCTCTGCGAGCGCTGCTCGAGCGCGCGCGCAACGGCGAGCGCCGGATAGACGTGACCGCCGGTGCCACCCGCCATGATCAGTATCGGCCGCGCGCTCATTGACGGGACCTCGACTTCTTCGGCTTGCGCTTGTTGACGGGCTTGGCGTCGACGACGAGTTCGTGATGAATGCGCAGCAACAGCGCGATCGCGACCATCGTGACTATCAGGCTCGAGCGGCCGTAGCTTACGAGCGGCAGCGTCAGTCCCTTGGTCGGCAGCAGTCCCATGTTGACGCCGACGTTGATGAAGGCCTGCAGCCCGAGCCAGGTACCCAGGCCGATTGCGATGTAAGCCTCGAACGCACGCTCTGCGTCGAACGCCCGCATCGCCAGCCGGAAGACGCGCCAGACCAGCGCGGCGAACAAAGCCACGATTGCGACCGAGCCGAGCAGGCCGAACTCCTCCGCGAACACGGCGAACACGAAGTCGGTGTGCGCTTCGGGCAGGTAGAAGAGCTTCTGCACGCTGTTGCCGAGGCCGACGCCCAGCCACTCGCCGCGGCCGATGGCGATCAGCGACTGCGTGAGCTGGAAGCCGGAATTGAACGGATCGGCCCACGGATCCAGGAAACCCGTGAGACGCTTCATTCGATACGGCGAGGCGATCGCCAGCGCGGCCATCGCGAACACCGCGACCGTGAAAAACAACAGGAAGTCGCGAATGCGAGCCCCAGCGACGAACAGCATCGTCAGCGCCGTCGCCATCAGTACGACGGCGGCGCCGAAGTCCGGCTCGGCAAGCAGCGCGGCGGCGGCAAGCGACAGTACGAGCATGGGCCTCAGAAAGCCCATGAACTCCTCGCGCACGGCCTTCTGCCGGCGCACGAGGTAGCCCGCGAGATAGATGATGAAGGCCAGCCTTGCGGGTTCTGACACCTGCAGGTTGATAACGCCCAGGCGAATCCAGCGGCGCGCGCCGTTGACCTCGACGCCGATGCCCGGAATCAGCACGACGAGCAGCAGCGCCAGGCCGGCAAGCAGCATCAATGGGCCGAGCGTGCGCCAGACCTGCATCGGGATGTACAGGCAGATAAAGCCGCCGACCGCGCCGATGAACGCGGCCAGCAGCTGGCGCTCGACGTAAAAGAACGGGTCGCCGGTAACGCTGTCCGACACCGAGATCGACGCCGATGCGAGAATCACGAAGCCACCGAAAAGGAGCGCGAGGGCGATCGTCAGCAGCACCGGATCGAACTGCAGCGGCGTCCGGAGCCTCGCCGGGAACGGCATGGTTGCGGTCTGCGAGGTCATTGCCGCAGCTCCACGACGGCGTCGCGGAAAGCGTCGCCGCGCGCCATGTAGTTGTCGTACTGATCGAGGCTCGCGCACGCCGGCGCGAGCAGCACCGTATCGTCAGGCTCGGCGTACAGCGCCGCCTGCTGGACCGCGTCGTCCATGTCACCCGCGAAATACACCGGCATCACCGTGTCCAGCGCATCCGAGATCGGCCCAGCGTCCTTGCCGACCAGCACGGCGGCGCGCAGCTTGTTCTCGAGCACCGGCGCGAGCTCCGTGAAGTCACCGCCCTTGCCGTCGCCGCCGGCGATGAGTACGAGCATGCCGTCCACAGACTTGATCGACGCGACCGCCGCCGCAACGTTGGTTGCCTTGGAGTCGTTCACGTAGTCGACCGCGGCGACACGTCGCACGAACTGCATGCGGTGCGGCAGCCCCGGAAACTCGCACAGCACGGACAGCATCGACGGCATGTCAAGTCCCGCCAGCTCACCCGCGGCCAGCGCCGCCAGCGCATTGAGCTGGTTGTGGATGCCGTACATGGCGAGGTCGCGGGTCGACAACAGCAGCGTCTCGCCGCGCGCCAGGTAGGTGATGCCGTCTTCCACGCGCAGGCCGTAGTGGCCGTCTTGCGGCTCGTCGATTCCGAAACTGGTCACGCGATCGATGGGGCTGACCATCTCTTTCGCCTTCGGGTCCGCGCGGTTGTAGACGGCCGACTTGGCCTCGCGGTAGATGCGGTATTTCGAACGCCGGTACTCGGCCTCGTCCGTATGCCAGTCGAGGTGGTCGGGCGAGATGTTCAGCAGGATCGAGACGGCAGCGGGCAGCTCGTGCGTCCGCTGCAGATGGAAGCTCGACAGCTCGAGCACGTAGATGTCGGGAACAGGCTTGTCGAGCAGGTCGAGCGCAGGCTCACCGAGGTTGCCACCCGCGAGTACGTCGAGGCCGGCCGCCTTGCACATGTAATGCAACAGCGTCGTCACCGTGCTCTTGCCGTTCGAGCCGGTGACGGCGATAAACGGCGCCTCGGCTTCGCGCGCGAACAGCTCGATGTCGCTGATGACTTCGACCTTCGTGTCGCGGGCCTTGACGAGAATCGGGTGACTGTCCGACACGCCGGGCGATGCAATCACGCGATCGACGTGATCGGGCAGGTCGATGCTGCCGAGCAGCAGCTGCGCATTCGGTAACAGCGAACGCAGCTCGTCGACGCCGGGCGGCTCGGTGCGGGTGTCGTAGAACGTCGCGCTTTGCTCGTTGCGCCGCAGGTAGCGGGCGATCGACAGGCCCGTTGCGCCGAGGCCGACGACGAAGTCCGAGGTAGGGTTGTTGGTCGCCGGGTTCATCGGATCTTGAGACTCGCGAGACCGATCAGCACGAGGATGACCGTAATGATCCAGAAACGAACGATGACTTTGGGCTCCGCCCAGCCCTTCAGCTCGAAGTGATGGTGCAGCGGCGCCATGCGAAAGACCCGCCTGCCGGTCAGCTTGAACGAGGCCACCTGGATGATGACCGACAGCGTCTCGACGACGAATACGCCACCCATGATGGCGAGCACGATCTCCTGGCGAACGACCACGGCGACGACGCCGAGCGCGGCGCCGAGCGCAAGCGCGCCGATGTCACCCATGAAGACCTGTGCGGGGTAAGTGTTGAACCACAGAAAACCGAGGCCGGCACCGGCGAGCGCCGCGCAGAACACGAGAATCTCTCCCGTGCCGGCCACGTAGGGGATTCCGAGGTAACCAGAGAAGTTGACGTTACCCGTCACGTAGGCAAATACGCCGAGCGCGCCGCCGACGAGTACGGTTGGCATGATCGCTAGTCCGTCGAGCCCGTCGGTCAGGTTGACCGCATTCGAGAAACCGACAATAAAGAAGTACGTCACGACGACCTGGAAAACGCCAAGCGGGATCATCAGATCCTTGAAATACGGTATCAGCAACGAAGTGGAGATTTCGTCAGCCGCCGTGACGTACAAAGCGATGGCTGCGACTATGGCCGCAACCGACTGCCAGAAGAGCTTCGCCCGTGCAGAAATCCCGGCGGGATCCTGCAGGATCAATTTTTTGTAGTCGTCGACGTAGCCGATGGCGCCGAACGACAGGGTGACAAACAGGACGATCCACACAAAGTGGTTCTCGAGATCCGCCCACAGCACGGTGCTGACGGCGATCGCGGTCAGTATCAGTACGCCGCCCATCGTGGGAGTGCCGGCTTTCGGCAGATGGGTAACGGGACCATCCTCGCGCACGGGCTGGCCGGCCTGGTTGACCTGCAGTTTCGCGATCATCTTCGGCCCGATCACGAACGACAGCACCAGCGCCGTCAGCGCGCCGAGAATCGCGCGCATCGTCAGGTAGTTGAATACGTTGAAGCCCGATTCGAACTGGGCCAGGTAGTTGGTCAGGTAGAGGAGCATCTCAGGTCCCCTCCCCGCTCGCGATTGCCGCGACGACGCGTTCCATGCGCATGAAGCGCGAGCCTTTGACGAGCACGTTCGTGTCGGCAGTCACGATCGACCGCAGTGCCTCGATCAGCGCATCGACATCGGCAAACCACTCGCCTTTATCACCGAAGGCCTCGACGGCGTTCTGCGACAGTTCGCCGGTTGCGAACAGCGTATCGATTCCGGCATCGCGTACTGCCTTGCCGACGTCGCGATGCATCGCCTCGGCATCGTCGCCGAGTTCGCCCATGTCACCGAGCACCAGCAGACTCTGGCCGGGCAAGGCCGCGAGGAACTCGGCGGCCGCCTTTACGCTAAATGGGTTGGCGTTGTAGCTGTCGTCGTAGACCGTCGAACCGCTAAACGCAGGCCGCGGCTGCAGGCGACCGGAGACGGGCTTCACCGACTCGAGTGCAGCCTGGATCTGTTCGGGCAACACACCGACGGCGGTCGAAATTGCCGCCGCGGCACAGGCGTTACGAACGTTGTGCAATCCCGGCAGGGACAAGCGCACATCGATGGCCGTCTGCGCGACGTGCAGCAGGAAGCGCGAGCCGCTGGCATCGGTGACGATGTCGGTCGCGTACACGTCCGCAGCGACCTCGATACCGAAGCTAATGATCTCGACGTCGTATGCGAGCTTCGTCCAGTATTCGAAGTACGGATCGTCCGCGTTCAACACCGCGACGCCCGGCCGCGTCTTGCCGCACAGGATTTCGCCTTTACCCTTGGCGACTCCATCGATCGAACCGAAACCTTCGAGGTGCGCGGCACCCGCGTTGGTAATGGCGACGACGTCCGGCTCGGCAAGTGCCGTGAGGTAACCGATCTCGCCGATGTGATTCGCGCCCATCTCGATCACCGCGAATCGATGCTTGTCCTCGATACGCGTCAGCATGAGCGGCATGCCGATATCGTTGTTCAGGTTGCCGGCGGTCGCAATCGTAGGCGCCGCCTGTGACAGGCACGCCGCGGTCAGTTCCTTGAGCGTGGTCTTGCCGTTCGACCCCGTAATCCCGATGATCACCGCCGACTGGTTGCGGCGCCATGCCGCACCGAGCTGGCCAAGCGCGAGCCGCGTATCGTTAACCTCGATCTGCGCAAGAGAGTCGTTGACGGACGCGGAAACGACGGCACCGGCGGCACCTTTTTCATGGACCTCTGCGACGTAGTCGCGACCGTCGAAGTTGGGGCCCTCGAGTGCGACGAAGAGTTCGCCGGTCCGGATCGTACGCGAGTCCGTGCTGACGCCCTCGAACAGCCGGTCGTCGCCCGACAGTCGACCGGACATCGATTCTGCGGCCACCGCCAGCGTCGCCATCATGCGTCGCCCCGCGAATCGCGGGCCTCGAGATTGGCGAGCGCCGCGCCGTAGTCCGAAAAGTCGAGGCGCACACCGTCGATCAGCTGGTAGTTCTCGTGTCCCTTGCCCGCGACGAGGACCACGTCCTTGTCGTTTGCGTAGGCAATCGCCCAGGCGATCGCTGCGCCGCGGTCTTCGATCACCGTTGCGCGGTCCGGCTTCTTCATGCCGGCAACGATGGCCTCGACGATCGCGGCCGGGTCTTCGCTGCGCGGGTTGTCATTGGTGATCACCAGCTGGTCCGCCAGCCGCTCTGCGACCCGGCCCATGAGCGGCCGCTTGCCGACGTCGCGATCGCCGCCGCAGCCGAATACGCACCAGAGCTTGCCGCGGCAGTGCGAGCGCAGCGCGCGCAGCACCACCTCGAGGGCGCCCGGCGTATGCGCATAGTCGACGTACACGCCCGGTCCCGGAGCGTTGACGCGCTGCATCCTGCCCGGCGGCGCACTGATTGCCGCCAGTGCGCTGGCCGCGTCACCCAGTTCGATGCCGGACGCGCAAAGGTAGCCGAGCACGAGCACGGCGTTGGCCACGTTGAATTCACCGGGCATCGCGAGCTCGAAACAGATATCGCCGTAGCTCGACTGCACGCAGATCTCGGAGCCACGCTCGCGAGCCACGACCGAGCGTACGAAGACGTACGGCCTGCCATTGGCAACGCGATCGAATTTCGTCGACACCGTGATGACGTCACCGCGGCAGCGCGATGCCAGCTCGGTACCGAACTCGGAATCCAGGTTGATCACCCGGCGGCGCGCTCGATGCTCGGTGAACAGCTTCGCCTTCGCCTCGCCGTAGTCGCGCATGCTGCCGTGATAGTCCAGGTGATCGCGGCTCAGGTTGGTGAACAGCGTCGCATCGAACCGTACGCCGTCGACGCGTCGCTGGTCGAGCGCGTGCGACGACACCTCGATCGCGGCGTACGTTGCGCCCGCGTCGCGGAAGTCTGCAAGTCGCCGGTGCAGCTCTATGACGTCCGGTGACGTCATCTCGTCGTCGTTGACGATGTCGTCGACGCCGTAGCCGAGGGTACCGTTGTAGCCGGCACGCGCACCCAGGTGCGAAAGCGCCGCCGCCAGCATCCAGGCCACCGTCGACTTGCCGTTCGTGCCGGTGACGCCGATGACGCCCAGCGATTCCGACGGCCGGTCGTAAAAGCGATTGGCGATCTCGCCCAGCTGCTCGCCGAGCCCCGGCGCCGCGATCATCGGCACGCCCGGCTCGTCGGGCAGTGCCGGCGCGGTTGTCGAGTCATAAACCATGGCGATGCAACCGGCCTCGACGGCGCGCGACCAGAAGTCGATGCCGTGATGAGTGAGCCCGGCGACGGCAAGGAACACGTAGCCCGGTCCCACACGACGGCTGTCGCAGGCAATGCCTTCGACGTCCAGTGCCGGCGCCTCGGCGATGCCATCGAGCAGTTGGTCGAGAGTCGGCAGGTGAGTCAGGTGTTCGGCCGGCATGCTCATTGACTTCCCGCCTGCTGGCTCGATTTTTTGTCGGCCATCGCCTGCATGACGCTGCCGGCATCGCGCGCCGGGAGCGCGTCGGGCGGTACGGCAAGCAGCCGCAGGGATTCGGCCATGACGCCCGCGAACACGGGCGCGGCCACGTCGCTGCCGTAGTAGAGCTCGCCGCTGGGCTCGTCGATCACGACGACCGCGGCGAGCCGCGGATCGCTGGCCGGCGCCAGGCCCGCGAAGATCGAGAAGTACTCGTCCTGTGAATAACCGCCGATGCCGGACTTCCAGGCCGTGCCGGTCTTGCCGGCGATCCGGTAGCCGGCGACGGCCGCCTTGGTGCCGGTGCCGCCGGGGCGAACGACTTCTTCAAGCATGCGCTTGACCGCGGCAGCCGAGTCCGAACTGATCGCCCGCTCCGGCTTGCCGGGCTTGTCGAGCGCCACCAGGGAAATCGGATACATGCGCCCGTCGGTGCCGAGCGTCGCGTACGCCTGCGCGAGCTGCAGCGGCGTGACCGACACGCCGTAGCCGTAACCGAGCGTCGCCTGGTTGATTTCCTTCCAGTGATCGTAGTGGTTCAGGAGACCCGCCGATTCGCCGGGGAATCCGCTCGTCGTCAGGGCGCCGAAACCGAAGCGCGTCATCGTGTTCCAGAGCTGCTCCGGCGGCAGGGACATCGCCAGTTTCGTGACGCCGACGTTCGATGAGCGCGCGAGTATGGTCGTCAGGCTCACGCGGCCGAGATTGCGGCTGTCCTCGATCGTCTTCGCACCAACGGTGACCGAGCCCGGCGCCGTGTCGATAATGCTCGACGGCCGGTACTGGCCGCTCTCGAGCGCCGCGGCAACGACGAGCGGCTTGATGCTCGAGCCGGGCTCGAAAATGTCGGTGATCGCACGATTCCGATAGCGATCTGCCGCAAGCTGCGAGCGATCGTTCGGGTTGTAGCTCGGCTGGTTGACGACCGCGAGCACTTCGCCGGTCTGGACATCGAGCACGACGATCGAGCCGGATTCTGCATCGTAGCGACGAATCGCTGACTTGAGGCTGCGGTAAGCGAGGTACTGGACGCGCAGGTCAATGCTCGTCCTGAGTTCCTTGCCATGGTGCGGCGGGCGTATGCTCTCGACGTTCTCCACGGGCCGGCCGAGCCGGTCCTTCAGGACGCGCTTCGCGCCGGACTCACCGGCAAGCCAGTGATTGAAGGCAAGCTCCAGGCCTTCCTGGCCCTCGTCGTCGATGTTCGTGAAGCCGACGAGGTGACCCGTGACCTCGCCCGCCGGGTAGTAGCGGCGATACTCACGCTGCACGTTGACCCCCGGCAGCTTCAGCGCGAGTACCTCGTTGGCCTTCTCGGGATTCAGGTGCCGCTTCAGGTACACGAACTCCTTGTCCATGCTGCGCGTGATGCGGCGAATCAGCAGGTCCGCATCCAACCCGAGCACACGAGCCAGTTCCGGTACACGCTCGACGGCAGGCGCAAGCTCACCGGGATTTGCCCAGATGCTGTCGACAGGCGTCGATATCGCAAGCGGCTCGCCGTTGCGATCGGTGATCGTGCCGCGGTGCGCAATGATCTTTTCGGTGCGCAGGTGACGCGACTCGGCCTGCTCGTTCAGGAACTCCTTGTCGAGCACCTGCAGGTGTACGGCACGCGCGACCAGCGACGTCGCCACCGCGGCGAAGAAGACGAGCACGAGCGATGACCTGGCGACGAATCGCCGGGCCGTCTGTGACTTCGTTTCAGCGCCTCGGGTCATTCCTGCTCGATTACGTAGATTTCTTCGGTCTTGGGCCGCTTGAGCTGCAGGTCGTCAGCGGCAACCTTCTCGATGCGTGCATGCGTCGCCCAGGTGCTCTGTTCGATCTGCAGCTGGCCCCATTCAATGTTCAGTTCGTCACGCTCGCGCGTGAGCTGTTCGAGTTCGACGAACAGCTTGCGCGACTCGTGCTTGGTGTAGACGAGCGCTATCGCGCTGACCACGCAGACCACGGCGAACACGAACACGAGCAGTACCGGCTGAGGCTTGTTCGTCAGGATCATGCGATTCGCTCCGCGATCCGAAGGTGCGCGCTGCGGGCACGCACGTTCGCCGCAATCTCCGCGTCATTCGCCGCAACCGCCTTGCCGATCGTCTTGAGCGGCGGTCGAAACTCGGCCGGGATGTCCGGCAGCCCGCGATACTGCTCCGGCTCACGCGAGCGATCCCGCATGAAGCGCTTGACCAGTCGGTCTTCGAGCGAATGAAACGCAATCACACACAGGCGACCGCCGGTGGCCAGGACGCGCAGGGCCTGGTCGAGCACCTGCTCGACTTCCTCGAGTTCGTCGTTGATCGCGATTCGAATCGCCTGGAAGGTCCGGGTCGCGGGGTGCTTCTTCTGGCCGCGCGCCGGCGCGGCCCGTTCGACGATGTCGGCGAGTTCCAGCGTTCGCGTGATCGGCTGCGCCTGGCGGGCATCGACGATGGCGCGCGCGATGCGTGCCGCCTGCGGCTCCTCGCCGTAGCGTCGAAGAATCCGTTTCAATTCCTGCTCGTCCACCGTTCGTAGCCATTCCGCGGCGCTGACGCCCGCGTCGGGGTCCATGCGCATGTCGAGCGGACCGTCGCGAAGGAAGCTGAATCCACGACCGGCGTCATCCAGCTGTGGTGAGGAAACGCCGAGGTCGAGAAGAATGCCGTCGATCTTTCCATTGAGTTCCCGTTCTTCCATGAGTGCCTCGAGTTCCGCATAGCGCCCCCGTACGAGTTCGAAGCGCGGGTCGTTTGTCAGCGCGTCCGGTGCCGAACGTATGGCATCCGGGTCGCGGTCGATCGCGATCAACCGGCCACCCGGTCCGAGTTCACCGAGAATCGCGCTGCTGTGTCCCCCACGACCGAACGTTGCATCGACGTAATTGCCGTCCGTCTTAATCCTCAGTCCCTCAAGGACCGGCCCCAACAGCACCGGTACGTGCCCGTCGCTGCTCATTGATCTTCGCCACCGGGCAACGCGTGCCCGGCTATCGCCCTAGAACGCGATCGACTCGAGATCGGCCGGCATTTCACCGTCGTCGTCGTCGTCGAGCCACGCGTCGCGTTTCTCATTCCAGGTCGCTTCATCCCAAAGTTCGAATTTGTTGCCCTGCCCGATCAGCATCGCGTTCTTCTCGAGGCCCGCGAAATCGCGAAGCTCGCGCGACACGAGAATTCGCCCGTTCGCATCCATGTCGACCTCGGTCGCGTAACCGACCATAATTCGGACGATGCGACGTGCGACCTTGTTCATGCTGGGCAGGCGCACGAGCTTGCGCTCGAGCTCTTCCCAGTCGGGCAGCGGATAAACGAGGAGGCAATGGTCCTTGTCCACGGTGACGATAATCTGGCCATCACAACGGGCGGCGAGCCGCTCCCGGTACCGGGTCGGCATAGCCATACGCCCCTTGGCGTCGAGCGTGACTTTGGTGGCCCCTCGAAACACGGTGGTAAGGACTGGCCGGGAACCGCTCTTCTGGCGCGATATCCGGGCACGATGCCCATTTCCTCCCACTTTTTTCCACTTTTCGACACTATAGGTGCGGCCCCTGTAAGCGTCAACAGACGCTCTCGAATAGTTCTTGTTCTACAGGTACTTAGGGGCGGTTTAGTGGCCCAAATCGGGCAAAAAGTGGCGACAGCTGCGCAAGCAATATCAATTGCTTACGCTTGCTTCCTCGAAGACAGCTGAAAATCGCGTCGGTAAATGGCGACAGCGCGGCTCGAACGGGCGCTTTGCGGCCCGTGCGCGCAACGGGGGTTTGGGGAGAGCCCGGAAATACCGAAGCCGGCCGTAAGCCGGGTTCTGTCGAGGGCAATCATTCATCTGCGACCGCCGTCACCGGCGGCCTGTAGCAACCTACCCGGGAGCCCGCTCGGTACCGGCGGTCGGGCGCGAAGCCCTCTGCTCCCCTATTTGGTCTTGCTCCGGGCGGGGTTTACCGTGCCGCGACCGGTTACCCGTCGCGCGGTGCGCTCTTACCGCACCTTTTCACCCTTACCGAGCCCCGAAAGACCCGGCGGTCTGTTTTCTGTGGCACTTTCCGTGGGCTCACGCCCCCCAGGCGTTACCTGGCGCCCTGTCCGAAGGAGCCCGGACTTTCCTCTATAACTCAAAGAGTTACAGCGATTGCCAGGCCGACTCCGGTATTTCCGGGGAGCCGCATTGTACACGTTCCGGACAGGATCGGGGCCGCCCGGAGGCTTCAGGGGCTTCAGTCGCCGTCGGCGAGCTCGAGCAGCCGGGCATAGAGCGCGTTTTTGCGCTCGCCCGTCACGCGGGCCGCGATCGCGGCGGCCTGCTTTGCCGGCAGGGCGGCGGCAAGCTCGCCGAGCAGGCGATCCGTGTCGATATCGTGCTCCGCCGGGGCGCCGCTGCCGGCAACGATGACGACGAATTCGCCTTTGCGGATGATCCCGCCGTCGGCCAGCGAGGCGGCCAGTTCGCCGAGCGGTGCCGTGACGCACTGCTCGTGCAGCTTGGTCAGTTCACGGCCTATGAACGCCGGCCGGTCCGGGCCGAGAACGCTCACCGCATCGTCAATGAAATCCGCAATGCGGTGCACGGACTCGTAAAACACCAGCGTGCGCGTCTCGCTGACAAGCGCTTCCAGCGCCTGTCGGCGCGCCGTGCGCTTCGGCGGCAGGAATCCCTCGAAGGCAAACCGATCCGTCGGCAGCCCGGCTACGCTCAGCGCTGCGGTCAGCGCGCTGGCGCCCGGCACGGGCACGACAGGTATGACGCGTTCACGCGCCGCGGCAACGAGACGGTAGCCGGGGGC
>JAAUXY010070687.1_pt1 | contig 11878 bp, 10 predicted proteins | sample 7278121 | NCBI WGS metagenome assembly JAAUXY01 (sample SAMN14350117, study PRJNA611818) | marine sediment metagenome | isolation source: surface marine sediment (1.8m) | place: French Polynesia: Moorea | collected 2018-08
ACCGCGATCCGGTGCAGCCAGGTCGAGAACGCGCTGTCGCCACGGAACTTGTCGAGCTTGTTCCAGGCCTGGATGAACGCCTCCTGGGCGCAGTCCTCGGCCTCGGCGACGTTGCCGGTCATCCTGAGACAAAGCCCGTAAACCCTGTCGATATGGAGCCGGTACAGCGCCTCGAAGGCCCGCATATCCTGCCTCTGGGCCCGCCGGATCCAGGCGGCTTCCTCGCTTTTTGCCGGTTGTGAGGCGACGACCATTGACTGACTATAGTCGCTGGCTGACGCCGTCAAAAGCGCGGGCATACGCCGTTTCTCCCCTTTTCCTTGACCGTTTGATGCCGTCCGGCACCGAAGCGTTTAAAAATCCTGTCCAGGAGGGCAGAAAATACCGCCCGGAAGCCTTTGAACATAAACAATAGTGTTATTATTCCGCTGGCCCATTCGATACCGGCCACCTCTGCGGATTCGGAACAACATCAACAATCAATGACGGGGCATTCGATTCTTTATCTCGGTCGCGGTGAATTCGCGCCGGACTACCTTGCCGAACTCGAGACGCTGCCCTGCTGCACGATGCTCATCCGTTCGCCGGGCGTCGAGGTACCGGCCGATGCGCCGTCCGTCATTGACGTCATCATGATCGAGGCCGGCCCGTCGCGCTCGCAGACCGGCAAGTCGCTGGTCGACTTCATCCACTCTTTAAGCGACCGGCCCGTCATCGCGCTGACCGACAAGGCCCATGAACACCGCGGCATCGCGGCCGTCCGTGCCGGCGCCGATGCTTATATATGTATCGACGACGTCACGGTCGAGCAGCAGGACGCCATCCTCGACTTCACCGTGCGCCGCTTCCGGATGCTGAAGCGCCTGTCGGACACCGACATGACGGTGCTGTCGATCCTGAAGAGCATCAACGACGGCGCGATCGTCGTCGATCGCGACGGCCATATCCTGGACATCAACCCGGCAGCACGAACGATGCTCGCGCTGGGGCCGCGCATGCAGCCCGATACGAGCTGGGAGCAGACCTTCTGCTGCATCGATGAGAACGGTCAAAGCTATCGGAACGCCGAGGAGCTGCCGCTGATGCGGGCCCGCAGCGGCCGCAAGTTCGTCGACCAGATCGCCATCTACCGCGCGCCGGACCAGCCGGACATCTGGCTCAGCATCAACGGCCAGGGACTCTATGACGGCAACCGCGAGCTGATCGGCGGCGTCATCACGTTCCGCGACGTCACCGACGTCAAGCGGCGCACCAACGAACTCGAAAAACGCGCCCAGTTCGACGAGCTGACGTCGCTGCCAAACCGCGGCGCCTTCCTCGAACACCTGAAGCAGGCAATCGGCCGCAGCCAGCGCAAGTCGATGCCGCTCGCGGTGCTGTTCGTCGATCTCGACCGCTTCAAGTCGGTCAATGACACGCTCGGTCACGATGTAGGCGATGCCGTGCTGCGCGATGTATCCGATCGGCTTCGCAAGAACCTGCGCGTTGGCGATTACTCCGGGCGCTGGGGCGGCGACGAGTTCGTCGTCTGCCTTGAAGACTTCGGCGAAGCGGCGAACGCCGGCGCGGCGGCACAGAAGCTCCTGCTCGTCCTTTCCGAGAAGTACGACATCGGCAAGAGCGAGGTGTACGCGACGCCGTCCATCGGCATTGCGATCTGCCCGGATACCGGCACCGAGGCCGAGCGCCTCGTCAAGGCGGCCGACATTGCGATGTACGAAGCCAAGAAGCGCGGCGGCGGTCGTTTCCAGTATTACTCGAGCGCGCTGAACTCCAAGCTCGCGCAGCGCGAGGAACTCGAGGTCGGCCTGCGCCACGCGCTGGTTCGCAACGAGTTCGTGCTGCACTACCAGCCGCGAATCGACTTGTCGTCCGGCCGGCTCATCGGCCTCGAAGCACTGCTGCGCTGGCAGCATCCGCGCTTCGGCCTGCTCGCCCCGAACCGCTTCCTGCCGATCCTCGAATCGAGCGGCCTGATTCACTCCTCCGGCGACTGGGTCATCGAGACGGCGACCCGCCAGCTCGCTGCCTGGCAGCGGCAGTTCGAACTGCCCGACCTTTCGATCGCGATCAACGTCTCGCCGCAGCAGCTCATGCATCAGCGGCTCGTCGACACGGTCACGACCGCGCTTCGCAACACGGCACTCGACCCGGGCTGCATCGAACTCGAGATTGGTGACGGCGAAATCGTCCGCAAGCGCAACAACGAGGTCGAGACGCTGCGCTCACTGCGCAAGCTCGGCGTGCGACTGTCGCTCGATCATTTCGGCACGCGCGACGTGTCCTTCGAGTCGCTCGACAACGGCTTCATCGACAGCTTCGTGCTCGACCAGTCACTGATCGCCGACGTTCATGAGAACGACAGCCACCAACGCATCGTACGCGCGGCCATCGCCATGGCGCAGGGCATGGATATCGAGGTTGCGGCCGAGGGCGTCGAAACGCTGACCCAGCTCGAGTTCCTGAAGAGCTGCAACTGCGATCTCGCGCAGGGCTTTTTGATCAGCCGGCCGATGCAGCCCGACAAGGTCTCCGCGCTGCTCCGCAGCGAGATTGCGGGCACCCGCCTGCTCGCGCGCGGCATGCCCTAGTCAGAAAAGCCGGACGGCCTGAGACCGTCCGGCAATCCAGAACGCTTACGCTACCTCGCGCGACGTCTCGAACCAGCTGTTCGACAGCTGCTCGAGATCTTTCCGTACCGCCGCGTCGAGCTCGTCGAGCGCCTCGGCGACGCCCTTCTTCGCGTACTTCTCGATCTCTTCGATCGACAGATCGCCCTTGGTGATTTCGCCCTCGAAGAAGACCTTCGACAGCCGATCGCGAATGGGGGCCGTACCGCGAACGATCCCGCCCAGTACCGCTGCCCGAATGGCATCGAACGGCGGGCAGGGCAGGCACCACGGACCCGGTGGCTGCGACGGATCCCAGTGCGGTATCACCTCGCGTTCGATCAGCTCGCACAGTTCCGGACGCACGTCGCAGATGCTCAACAGGATGAACTCCAGTTCGCTGCAGGGGCCCCAGCGGCGCCTGAGTCCTTCGCCGAATACGCTGCCGAGTTCATAGAGGTCCGCGTTCCGCCGCGTGTGGATGATCTCTTCGGCGAACGGGTAGTCGAACTGCACGTCGATGATGTCCCACCAGCAGCGATCGCGGAATACACCTGCGGGCGCCAGGTACTTGCCGATGTTCAGGAAGTAGCGACCGATCTTCTCCCAGTTCGGGCCGCCAGCCGAGACCAGGCCGTCGATATTCATGCCGTACCAGTGATGCCAGGTACTGTCGACGACGACGCGGCCAACGTTCGACTTGTGACCGTTGTAGACGCTGATCATGTCGAACACCTTCGCATCGAGTTCGCCCTTGGCCTGCCAGTACTCGTGTGCATTGCGGCCTTTGGCGACGATGACCGGCGCTTCCTGGTGGCCGGCATGCGTCGGATACTCGACCGGTGCCGTTGCCTGATTGCCGTACTTCACTTTCGCGGTGTAGGTGATGGTCGCGGGATCGACACACTCGCCCTCGTGCGGATGATCCGGCATCACGTCGATCGGCCCGAGCGACGGGTGACACAGAATCTCATGCGGGAAGTTCCGGCGCGTGAACGCACTCACGTACTGCGATCGAACCGGGATCCAGTCGATAGCCTGAGGATGCTCGTCGCGCTGGACGTTGCCGGGAATCATGTCCGTACCATTGACCTGGCCCGGCACGTCCGGGTCAGGTTGATTCGTGTCGATACGCGTCGGCCCGGTGCCGGGCGGCACGCCGTCAAGGGCTGTCCATTTCCGCATCGTGCCGACGCGCGGGATCTTCGAAGCCATGCGCTCGCCGAGCGTGGAGTGATCGCCGGTTGCGAAGATGCCGCCGCCCGCGTCCATCCAGCGGTGCAGCTCGGCAAACTCGCCATCGTCTATTCCGGATCCGGAGCTGACCGCAAACAGGTAAATCACATGATAGTCATCGATGATCTTGCCGCCGCCCGGTTTCTCGGAGCGGAACTGGAAGTTCTCGTAGTGCGGGTCGTCGGGTCCCGGCGTCATGTCGATATTGAGCGCGCCGGTGCGATACTCGGCGCGATGCACCTGGAAGTCAGTGCAGCCGATGCGCTGGCCCTGCATGTATTCGTAGACGCTGTTGGTGTCGGTGAAGCGTGAATCGGTTACGAACAGGATCTTCAGTTTCGGCCGGCGCAGGAAGATGTGCCAGTCACGCTCGCCGCGGATGTCGGCGAGATCGAGTCGTGGTTCCAGTAAGTCGTGCAACATGGGTACGTTCCTCTCGTTGTTAGAGTCGTACCCCACCAAGCGTGATGTGGTCGGAATTTCCCTCGTTCGGTGTCAGAAATCGTCCAGCCAGGCGATGCCTTCCTCCCAGGCGGCGCTCGCCGGTTTCCGGAAGTAGCCGAAATGCCCAAGTGACGGCAAGCCGACCGAGGCGGGCTCGAGATGCCGACGTTCGACGTTCGGGTAGGCCGACATCATGCGGTCGACCGAGCGACTGGTACCCCACTTGTCGTCGTCGATGCTGTAGGCGAGCACGGGCGCCGTGAATTCCTGGTAGCGCTCGAGCGGCAGCGTCGCGTCGCCGAGCAGGTAGTCCGGGTGGCGGCACCAGCGCGACCACTCGATCGCCGCGCCTTTCGGCAGGTCCTCAGCCGAGCCGACCCAGCTCCACGGCATGTAGCCCAGCAGGTTCGAAAGCATGGGCAGCGTCACGTAGACGTGAAAGCCGACGACGGCTTTTTGCTCGCCGCCCTGCACGCCCCAGTAGCCGCTCTGTGCCGACATCGTCAGCATCGCGTCGATGCGTTCACTGTTGTCGAGCAGGCCCGTCACCTGGCCGCCGACACTGTGGCCAACCATGAACAGGCGATCCGGGCGAAACGTCTCCGAGGCCCAGTCGACGACGCCGGCCATATCCTTGAGCGCCCAGTCGCGAACTGTTGCGTCGAAACCGCGCAGCCGCTCCGGCCGCGACTCGCCGATGCCGCGATAGTCGTAGGAGATCGCGACGTAGCCAGCGTTCGCAAGCGCGGCCGCATAGTTCGCATAAAAGCGCCGCGGCACGGCGGTGGCGCTGCTGACGATAGCCACACGCTTCGCCTTTCCGCTGCCGCGGCGAAAGATCGTTGCCGCCAGCCGGTAGCCGTCGCGAGCAGGAATCGTCGTCGACTCGAGCTGGATGTCGCTCAACGCTGGTTCGTCCCGCGCGCGCGCTGCAGCCTCTGCCACGCCGCATCCGCACGTTGCGACCTGCGGCCAGAAGCATCGCCAAGCACAGCGACACTCTGCTCCAGCAAGCGCTCCGCATCGCCGTAGCGGCCGAGCTGGGTGAGCACGTCCGCGTACTCGGTCTGCGTGGCTGCGAGTAACGCGTTGCCGGGTTGGTAATCGCGCTCGCGAATCGCCAGCGCCCGGTCCAGCAGGCCGAGCGCGTCGTCCAGCCGGCCGTTCGTCGACAGCACGGCGCCGAGCTCGGTAAGCGCCGATGCCGTGTACTGGTTGTCGGGATCGGGTGAGCCTTCGAACACGGCCAGTGCCTCGCGCAGCATCGCTTCAGCCTCGACAAGTTTGAGCTGGTCGTGCAACAGCATACCGATCAGGATGCGGTCGATCGCGACGAAGGTATGGTCCGGGCCACGATTGTTGATATTCAGTCGTAGCGCCTCGCGCATGAGCTGCTCGGCCTCGTCGTAGCTGCCGCGCATATGCAGCAGCGTGCCCTTGTCCATCAACGCCGCGGCAACGAGATCGTGCTCATCCCCGTAGACGCGGCGAGCGGTGGAGATCGTCTCGGCAAGTGCGGTTTCTGCACCCGCGAAGTCGCCTTTCGAGCGCAGCAGCACCGCGAGGTTCTGCTGGTAGTAGGCAAGCGCCGCATCGTTGCCATCATCGGCAACCAACGAGATTGCCTCGCGCAGCAGGCTTTCGGTCCTGTCGAGGTCGCCACGAACCTGCAGGATGCGCGCCAGCGTGGCATTCAGCGTCGCGAGATCTGCTCTATAGTCCGTTCCGAGCGACCGAAATATGCCGATGCTTGTTTCGGCGTAGTCCTCCGCGGCCTGCAACTCGCCGGTCTGCAGCGTGAGCTGAGCGAAGTTGTGATGAATGTCAGCGAGTTCGGCAGCCGCGCTATCCCGGGCCTCGAACGTCGCAAGTGCCTTGTTCAATAACTGCCGCGCCCGGTCGTAGTCGCCCCGGCGAATGAGCGATCGCGCAAGATCGTTCTGGGCACTCGCGACCAGGGGGTGGCCGGGCCGGTGGTTGCGGAGCTGCGTTTCGAGCGCCGCCTCGAGCATCTCGACGGACGGCTCGTAGACGCCGAGGCTGAAATAGACGCGGCCAATCGTGCCCATCAGTTCCGCCTGGATGTCCGGGCTGTTGCCTAACCCCGCCTGGATACGCAGCGCGCCCGCGTCGAGCAACTCCCGCGCGGTAATGGTCTCACCGTTGGCCCGGCTCGGGTCTGGCGCGGTGAAAACGACCTCGAGGAACCGCGACACCTCCTGTGCCCGATCGCGCTGTTCGGTGATGCGCTGGTTCTGGATCGACAGCACGACCGCGACCCCGACCAGCAGCACGACGATCGCGGCAGACACGGCTGCGCCCACGTAGTGTCGGCGCAGGAACTTGCCGGTCCGGTAGCGCCACGAGTCCGCACGCGCCTCGATTGGCATCGACCTGCGATGCAACGTGATGTCTGCCGACAGCGCCTCGACCGAACCGTAACGGCGTTCGGGCTCCTTGCGGAGCGCGTTCATGACGATCGTGTCGAGGTCGCCGCGCAGGCGCCGACGCAGTCGTTCGGTGCTCGTGCCGCGATCCCGACCCAGCAGCTCGATCGTGCGCGCGTTGTCGTCGTCACGGCCCGCCAGGGCCTGCGCAAGCCTGAGGCTGGGCCGGACCGGGTCCATCTCGCAGATGACGCGCGCAATCTCGGCCGGCGTCAGGTCGTCGAGTGGGAATGCCCGCAGCCCTGTCAGCATGTTGTACAGCAGCAGGCCCAGCGCATAGGTGTCGGTCGCCGTCGTGATCGTCCGGCCGAGCACCTGCTCGGGCGCCGCATTCTGCGGCGTCATGATCACCGAGCCCTCGCGCGTCAGTCCGTCCGTCGCGGCGCCCTGGGTGTCCGTTAGCTTGGCGATGCCGAAATCGAGCAGCTTCGGCACGCCGTCCGCGGTGACAAGGATGTTCGAGGCCTTTATGTCGCGGTGGATGACCAGGTTCTGGTGCGCGTAGTGGACGGCGGCACAGATTGTCTGGAAAAGGTCGAGACGCTCGCGGACGCCGAGCCGGCGCGCGTCGCAGAAATTGTCGATACGCACGCCGTCGATGTACTCCATGACGAGGTACGGAACGCCGTCGTCCGTCGTGCCGCCGTCGAACAAGCGCGCGATGTTCGGGTGATCGAGGTCTGCAAGTATCTGCCGCTCGTTGCGGAGCCGATCCTCCGTCTGCGGGTCGATGAGACGGTGTTTGCCGAGCTTGATGGCCACCTGCTGGTCGAACTGCTCGTCCGCGCGGCGCGCCAGGTACACCATGCCCATGCCGCCCGCACCGATCAGGCGCTCGACGCGATACGGCCCGATGTGTTCGCCTTCGAGGGAATCGGTCTCGGAGAAGGCATCGCTCGCCGTGTCGACGATTGCCTGCGCGATATTCTCGGCGATGTCTTCGTCTTCGACCAGCAGCGATGCGACGTAGTCACGGAGCTCCGGGTCGTCGGCACATTCTTCGGCCAGCCATTCGTCGCGCTCGTCGCCTTCGAGCAGGGAGGCCTGTTCGAACAGCGTCTCGACGCGCGACCAACGGCTCGGCGTCAGCTCGATCGTCGAACTCATTGGTCTTTGAGTTCTTTGGCCAGCCAGGCTTTTGCGAGTCGCAGGTCCCGGTCGACGGTTGCGGCCGATATGTCGAGCGCCTGTGCAGTTTCGTCGTAGGACATGCCGCCGAAATAGTGCAGCACGAGCACGTCGCTCTTGCGGGCGTCCAGCTGCGCCAGCCGCTCGAGCGCATCGTCGAGTTCGATGATGTCGACCTGCTTGCCGTCGCCCACCCTGTCTTCCTGCAGCGTCAGCGCGCGCTGGCCGCCGCCGCGCTTCTGGCTCGCGCGCCGACGTCCATAGTCGGTCAGGATGCGGCGCATCATGCGTGCCGCCAGCGCGAAGAAATGCGCACGGTCAGCAAACGGTATGTCGGCGTCGGCAAGGTTGGCGAACGCTTCGTTGACCAGCGCGGTTGCCTGCAGCGTGTGGCCGCTGCGCTCCGAGCGAAGCTGGCGCCTTGCCAGCCGTCGCAGATCGTCATAGACCAGCGGCGTCAGGCGCTCGAGCGCCTGCGCATCGCCGGAGCGCCACTCGCGCAACAGCGTTGTGACTGTGAGATCTGCGTTCATTGTTGTTCTGAGCTTCCCCAGTGCTCACTCGTTGATAGCAAATCGGCACCGGGTCCGCAACGCCACAATCATATGCGGTAGCATGATCCGGAGGCCGGTGCCTTTGCAACGCTTACGAGCCGGCTCTATTCAACAATAACAAGGAGTTCCATTATGAACGAAGTCAGCAAGCCACCCCCCTGGCAGACCCTCGCCGCCGCTACCGCCGGTGGTTTTATCGGTGCCGTCGGCGGTGCGGTCGTCGCTGCCAACATGCTCGGCGAGCCCAGCGGGCAGGCCAGGGTCCAGGAACCCGAGCCCCAGGAACAGGTGCTGGTCGCCGAAAACGAAAAATAGTCGATTTGCCGTGAGGGGATTCACGGCGCAATGACGCTATACCTCCTGCGCACTCCCGAAAAATGGCGCAGCGAGGAACGTATGCCTGACAACAAGGACAAGTGCTATTGCGTCGTCGATCATGCCAATAAGCAGCGTGAACGTGAGGCGAAAAACCCGAATCGCCTGAAGCTCACCAGGAAACGCTATGGACGCTGGATCGGTGCCGAACCGGGATTGCTCAGGACCAGAGACGAGGTCAACAGCGACTGACCTCAAAGGATCTGCGCACCGGCTGCATGATCGACAGGGAGGCTGGCTTTCTGCGTGCCCGCCGCCCTTGGAATCCCCCAGTGGCCGGTAACTCCGGGGCCGCATCCGCGGCCCCATTTTATTTTTGCGGTGCCGTGCTTCCGCAGTTCCAGCAGGCAGCGAACTGACCCTCGTTGTCTTCGCCGCACTGAGCGCAGCGCCAGGACGCCTTGGGGCTCTCGTCGAGCGCGGTACCGTCGATGAGCTGCTTCGCGCGATCGTAGTCGAGATCGTTGACGACCCAGAGCTGGGTCTCGGTCAACGGCATGCCGCCAAGCAGCGAGCCGAAGTGCTCGTTCTTGATCTCGGTCGCTATCCCTTCGACCTCGAGGAGATTGCGGTAGTGGTGCAGCGTGACGGGCGACGTCGCCGATGTCAGTTTCTTCATGCTTTGCCGGACAGTTCGTTCAGGAAACCGGACGCGCTCTCGCCACGCTCGATGACTTCGACCAGTGCCGAACCGACAATCGCGCCTGCGGCATGCTTGCCAACGTTGTCGACGTCGTTTCTCTCGCGTATGCCGAAGCCGGCGCAGACCGGCAGCGCGGATTTCTCGCTGACCTTGTCGAGGTAGTCCGTCACGTCGTCCGGCAGTCCGGTGTCGCCGCCGGTGATGCCCGTGATCGTGACGGCGTACAGGAAACCGCGCGATGCATCGCTCAGCGTGTCGAGGCGTTCGTCCGGCGTCGCCGGTGTGACGAGCTGAACGAGGCCAAGGCCGCGCGCCTCGAGTGCCCTGCGAATGTCCTCGCTCTCTTCGTACGGCAGGTCGGGCACGATGAATCCGCAGACGCCGGTTTCCACGGCCCGCTCGGCCAGTTCGTCATAGCCGAACTGCAGCAGCGGGTTCAGGTAGGACATCATGACCAGCGGCGTGTCGACCTCGTCCTTGACCTTGTCGAGCTCATCGAAGATCCACTTCAGGCTCACGCCTTTTTTCAGCGCCTCGAAGGACGAGCGCTGGATCGTCATGCCGTCGGCCATCGGGTCCGAGAACGGAATGCCGAGTTCGACGACGTCTCCGGCCGACGCGACTTCCTTCAGCGTCTCGGTGAAGCTGGTCGGCTCGGGATAGCCGGCGGTAATGAACGGCACGAGAGCGGGCCGGCCTTCATCGTTGGCCGAGTTGATCGCTGCCGTAATCTTTTCGTGGGCTTCCATTACTTCTACGCTCCGTTATCCGCCAGCGACCGTCCGCACTTTGGCGGGATACTTGGTCAGCGTCGGCATGTCCTTGTCGCCGCGTCCCGAGTTGCCGATCAGGATCGTCTTGCCCGGGTTCTCCTTCGCCCAGTCGCGGGCGGCGGCGAACGCGTGCGAGGTCTCCAGCGCCGTCAGGATGCCCTCGGTTTCGCAGAGCTCCTCGAGAGCATCGAGCGCCTCGTCGTCCTGTGCCGATATGTACTTCACCCGACCCGTCGCCTGCAAGAGGGCATGTTCGGGGCCGACGCCCGAATAGTCGAGCCCGGCCGATATCGAGTGCGTTTCCTGCACCTGGCCATCGTTGTCCTGAAGAATGATCGTGTACGTGCCCTGCAAGACCCCGGGCGTGCCCGTAGCGAGCGTTGCCGCATTCTGCCCGAGGCCGCTGCCGGTGCCGCCGGCCTCGACGCCGATCAGTTCGACGTCGTCGCCGATGAAGGGATAGAAGAGTCCGATCGCGTTCGAGCCGCCGCCGACGCAGGCGAACACGGCATCGGGCAGCTTGCCTGTGCGTTCGAGCATCTGCTCGCGGGACTCCTCGCCGATGACCTTCTGCAGTTCGCGGACGAGATACGGATACGGGTGCGCACCGACCGCGCTACCGAGGATGTAGTAAATGCCGTCCGGGTCGGACACCCAGACGCGCAGCGCCTCGTCGATGGCCGCTCGCAGGGTCTTGTCGCCCGACTCGACCGAGACGACCTCGGCGCCGAGCCGGCGCATGCGATCGACGTTCGGTGCCTGGCGGACGATGTCGACGGCGCCCATGTAGACCGAACACGGCAGGCCGACGCGCGCGCAGGCCGCGGCCGATGCCACGCCGTGCTGGCCGGCGCCGGTCTCGGCGATCACGCGCTTTGCGCCGAGGCGCTTGGCGAGCAGTGCCTGGCCAATCGCGTTGTTGATCTTGTGCGCCCCCGTGTGCGCGAGGTCCTCGCGCTTGAGCCAGACGTCGACGCCCCAGCGCTCCGACAGCTGCGCGGCATAGGTCATGGCCGTCGGCCGACCGACCCACTCCCTGAGCTGCTTCTTGTACTCCGCCTGGAAGTCCTCCGCATGCAGGTGTTCGCGGATACCCTCCTCGAGCCGCTCGAACGCAGGCACCAGCGTCTCCGGGATATAGCGTCCCCCGAACGGGCCAAACCGGCCGCGCTCGTCGGGCATCTCGCCGCGTACGGCAGCAGCCAGCAGCGACTGCGCCTCCTGGGCGTCAAACATCGAACTCATAGTGTTTGCTCCGCGGCACGGGCCGCTTTGACGAAATCCTGGATCATTGCCGGGTCCTTGCGTCCCGGTGCCGACTCGACGGCGCTCGACACATCGACGCCATACGGCTTTGCCGTCGCAACGGCCTCGACAACGTTGGCGGCGGAAATTCCGCCGGCGAGTATCATTCTGCCGCGAGCGGCGACATCGGCAGCGCGCGTCCAGTCAACGGTCTCGCCCTGGCCGCTCTTCGCGCCTTCATAAAGGAACGTTGCCGGCAGCAGTTCATCGTCGAGCGCCGGGTTGCCTTCACGGATGACCGGCCAGCGCGTTACCGAAGCCGGCACGTCGAGTGACGCGAAGTCCTCGACGTCGGTCTGCAGGACGTCGGGCGCGAAACCTTCGAGCACCGCCTGCCACTCGTCGTTCGAAGGGTGCAGCATGA
>JAAUXY010033843.1_pt1 | contig 11869 bp, 8 predicted proteins | sample 7278121 | NCBI WGS metagenome assembly JAAUXY01 (sample SAMN14350117, study PRJNA611818) | marine sediment metagenome | isolation source: surface marine sediment (1.8m) | place: French Polynesia: Moorea | collected 2018-08
AACAAAATTAGTACGTACTTTCGTCTCATCGAAAAAGAACGGACAATGAATCAGAAGCTTGAAGAGGAGGTTGCGAAACGAACCGAAGAACTACGCCAGGCAAAACAATATCTGGAAAATATTATCCACACCATGGGAGAAGCATTGTTGGTATTAACCCCCAAAGGAATTATCAAATCAGTTAATCCTGCTGCCTGTGAGATGCTAGATTACAGTCGAGAGGATTTGCTGGGAATGTCCATTGGCGATGTCTTTGAAGAGAGTAACAGGGAGGAAGCGGGCGCCTTTATGGGACTGTGGCTCGAAGCTTTGATTAGAACAGGTCACATCGGCAACATAGAAGCCCGCTTTATCACGAAAGACAATCATCGTATTCCGATCCTGTTTTCCCGTAGAGCAATGACTAATGAAACCGGCCAAGTCACTGATATCATTTGCATTGCTAAGAATATGACGGGTTATGCCCGTACTGATGAAACCGCAGCAATCTATTAACATTTGAACAAACATTACTGACAGCTTTTAAAAGTCACCTACAGGTAAGCGGAAAAAATATAGGTCGAATGACTTTTGAATAAACCCGCTGCCGTGAGAATAACCGGATTATGAAAGTCCTGGGATAAGTTAACGAATGCGAAGGAAATAAGTTACCCAACTGGCGCCGAATGATCGTTCGTATTCTAGTACTCCGTCAAACTGATATTGACGGGCGCAGCAATATCGGTTTGACGGAGTACTAAGCGCCACAAGAGGCGCATAGCCAGGCTATGTAACTGTTGTCGCAACACCGAAGACGGGCGATAAGGCAAACCAGACGGGGAAGTTATTTCAGTAGCATTCCTAAGCTAGCGATTCGACAACAATTATGGAGATCTTAATGAGCAAACCACCCACCCCCCTGCCAACGAGTGAAGAAGGTGCTATCCTCACAGCAAATGCACTCAAAGCCATGGCACACCCGCTACGTTGGAAGATTTTATGCAGCTTAGGCAACAGTGAAATGTCTGTCGGGGAAATTGTAGAAAAAACCGGCACTAGCCAAAGTAATATTTCCCAACATTTGGATCAACTTAAGAATAAGCACATTCTGGCCTCTCGCAAGGAGGCAAACCGAGTATATTACAGAATTCGCAATGAGCAACTTTTGATGCTCATCGATACCATGCGCACCGTTCTTTGCCCCGCGAACTTAATGGATGGTCCGCTGTAAAGCGCACGGTCGACTGAAAATCATAAACAGTCTCTAGATCGAGAATGCCAGCCATTAGGCGCAATGAAGATAGTTATGCCAATTGTTCCTGCCTGTTGTGAAGCATGCATATTTGAGTATCGATGGAGCGTTGTTTAATCATCATCGACGTCACCGCTATCACTATGGCGCAGTATCATCTGTGAGTCTGATGACACTCGTTGGACTCGAATCGATGGCTAAAATAGCCAATAGAAATCAACTCGCGTGGCTTTAAAACGCTATCTAGTATCCCGCGATTGGACCTATCTCGCACCAAGCCCGGATTTCTCACCAGGCGGACCCTTTAATTGACAATGTGAGTATCGATTAAACAAGTTATGTCAGTTTTCAGTAAGTCGAGTGATTTACACACTGTCCTATTCGGTTTATGGCCCAATCTGGCTGCGCATCTTGGCCGATCCCCATTGAGCCATGGCCACGGCTATGCCTCTGTGGGCGATCGACCAACCTGTTTTGCCAGCTTGACCCAAAATTCCGACAAAATCGCTGGGAGCGATTTTGAACAGCCGAAGGCTGGCCCGATAGGGCGAAAGGCAGGACGCCTGGAGTAATCCTGGTGAGAAATCCGGGCTAGCCTTGCATCTAGCTGCAAACCAGGAGCTGAGACTATAGATTTGAGATTGCACCTGATCGAATTGCATGAGACAGATGATAGAAGGACATTGAGATGAATGCTGCTGCCGTAATAAACAACATGCGCACTATCGGCCGTAATGGCTTGGGCACCCCATTGGTGCTTTCTGCCATGTTGGCCATGATGGTGTTACCGCTACCGCCGTTAATCCTGGACATTTTGTTCACCTTCAACATTTCTCTGGCTCTAGTCGTGCTGCTAGTAGTAGTTTATACAGAGCGCCCGCTGGATTTTGCAGTATTCCCCACTGTGCTGTTGGTAGCAACTTTATTAAGACTTGCACTTAACGTTGCCTCTACCCGCGTGGTGTTGTTAGAGGGGCACGGCGGCACCAGTGCGGCTGGTCGGGTGATCCAGGCGTTTGGAGAGTTTGTGGTAGGTGGCAACTACGCCGTAGGTCTCGTCGTGTTTGCGATCTTGGTGTTGATCAATTTTGTCGTGGTTACCAAGGGAGCAGGGCGTATCTCAGAGGTCAGTGCACGGTTTACCTTGGATGCAATGCCGGGAAAACAGATGGCCATCGATGCCGACCTCAATGCGGGTTTGATTACCCAAGAAGAAGCCAGATTGCGGCGGGATGAGGTCAGTCAAGAGGCTGATTTTTACGGTGCTATGGATGGTGCCAGTAAGTTTGTCCGAGGTGATGCCATCGCGGGTATCTTGATTCTCTTGATCAACATCATCGGCGGTCTAAGTGTCGGTGTGTTGCAGCATGACCTTTCATTTTCGGCCGCTGCGCATAATTACGCCTTATTAACGATTGGCGATGGGCTGGTCGCTCAGATTCCATCATTGGTGTTATCGACGTCGGCCGCGATCATCGTGACCCGTGTTTCTAAAGCACAAGACATGGGTCAGCAAGTACTACAACAACTTTTTGGCAGCCCAAAAGCGCTGGGGGTGACCGCTGGAGTCGTCGGGACTTTAGGTTTGGTGCCTGGTATGCCTAATCTGGTATTCATGGTGTTAGCGGGAATTTTCGGTGGCGCATCATACCTGATTGCCCAGCGGCAAAATCAGATCGAACACGCAGAGTCCATCACTGAGCAACCATCGGAGCCCAGTCCGGAAAGCCGTGAGCTCGGCTGGGATGATGTGGGAGCGGTAGATATGGTAGGTCTCGAAATCGGCTATCGACTCATCCCTTTGGTGGATAAGAGTCAAGGTGGCCAACTCATGCCGCGGATCAAGGGAGTGCGCAAGAAATTGTCTCAGGAACTTGGTTTTCTCGTGCAGCCAGTTCACATTCGCGATAATCTGGACCTCTCTCCCAATGCCTATCGCATTACCTTGATGGGCGTACCGGTAGGTGAGGCCGAAGTCTATTCGGATCGAGAACTTGCCATTAATCCCGGTAGAGTATTCGGTACCTTGCCCGGTATCGAAACTAAAGACCCATCATTTGGCTTAGATGCGATCTGGATCGAGCCGTCACAACATGACGAGGCTCAGACCATGGGCTATACGGTGGTTGATGCTAACACGGTTATCGCCACTCATCTCAGTCAATTGCTGCAACAGCATGCGCACGAGCTCATCGGGCATGAAGAAGTTCAACATTTGCTTGACATTCTTACCAAGCACTCGCCTAAGTTAGTCGAAAATCTGGTACCAAAGCTTTTGCCAATTGGTGTGCTTGTGAGGGTATTGCAGAATCTGCTGCGTGAGCAAATTCCCATTCGTGACATGCGCACAATTGCCGAAACATTGGCGGAGCATGGGTTGAAAAGTCAAGACCCTGGCGAGCTATCCGCCGCTGTGCGGGTGGCGCTTTCCAGACAAATTGTCCAAAAAATCAATGGGATGTCGGACGAGCTCCCCATTATGACACTGGACCCTGCTTTGGAACAAATATTGCTTAATTCACTTCAGGGAGACACGAGTAAAGGCCCTGCAATTGAACCCAAGCTGGCAGAGCAGTTGCAGAACTCCGTCGCAGAGGCAGCCAGCCGACAAGAGATTGAAGGTCAGCCCGCCGTACTCGCGGTTTCTCCCGAAGTCAGACCCTGGCTTGCACGGTGGCTGAGAATTCGGAGTCCAGGATTGCATGTGTTGGCTTACAACGAGATTCCGGAGCACAAACAAGTCAAAGTGGTGGGAACACTAGGCCAAGGGAGTTGAAGTAAATCAAACGAGCATTAACCAAGGCAGGATGGAAGGGAGTAACAGTTAATCGGTCACAAGCTCTGATTTTCCGATGTGGTCGTGCCCATGGTTTCGCTCCTCAGGATTATTCAGTTTAACGGTTAGCGGGAATTAAGGGATGAAGATTAAAAGATTTTTTGCCGCTGACATGCGCCAAGCTATCCGTCAGGTACGCAGCGAACAGGGGCCAGAGGCCGTTATTCTCTCCAGCCGTGCGGTAGATGGTGGCATGGAAATCATCTCCGCCGTGGACTATGACCAAGATTTGATTTCTGAAATGGTCGGGTCTGCAGAACACTCTACTGAAACCAGACGGGAAAAAGAAGTTCAATCTAGTGACACCGATAGCGCCGATTCATCATCAGAAGATGAAGGCAAAGCGCAACAAACCGGCGGTGTTTCACCCACCGCAAAGAAAATCTCGTCCACCAATACATCCCCGACAGGGGCAGCGAATGTCGTCTGGTCTCAAGATCCAGTATTGGTGGAAATGCGCCGGGAGCTAACCTTAATGAAGGGGCTGATTCAGGACCAGCTTTCTGAATTGGCATGGGGGGATTACTATCGCAATCAACCCTTGAAAGCACAGCATGTCAAGCGGCTCGAAGAGCTGGGATTTAGTCCCAGACTCGCACGCCAGATCATCGATACTGTGCGTGAAGTGCGAGATCCTGAGAAATCTTGGCGTGAAGTACTCTATCGGCTCGCGAAGCGCATTAAAGTCTGTGGCTATGATCTCATTGATAGGGGGGGAATCATTGCCGTTGTCGGTTCACCAGGAGTAGGGAAGACGACGACTTTGGCTAAATTAGCCGCGCGATTTGCCTTGCGGCATGGTCGTAGACAGGTAGCATTGATCAGCACCGATACTTACCGGATTGGAGCTCAGAAACAGCTTCAAACCTATGGGCAGATTCTTGGGGTTCCGGTACTCATCACCAGACGTGACAGGCTCAACCATACCTTGGAAGGGCTCATAGATAAAAAATTCGTGCTGATCGACACCGCAGGGTTAAGTCCGCGCGATCTGAGCGCAACCGAGTGCTTCGAATCTAATTCAAACTCTTCGGCTATTAAGACCTACGTCACCCTGGCCGCTAATACTCAACGTGCCGCACTAGATGAAGAGGTTCGGGCCTTTGGTGTCTATGGTTTGGATGGCTGTATTCTGACGAAGCTAGATGAAGCCGTGAGGCTTGGCGATCTGTTATCAGTCACGATAAGACATCGTTTGCCGCTGACCTACTTATCAGACGGCCAAAGAATACCAGAGGATCTTCATCGAGTGCGGGTCGTAGACCTGTTAACCCGTGCCTTGGTACTTGGGCGAAGATTTGGCAAGGCCGCTGCGGAAGATATCGCGGTAACGCCTTCGCAGAAAAGTAAGACAAAGGAGATGACGACTGATGCCCATATCTAACACCATTGTCGATCAGGCTTCTGGCCTGCGCAGGATGCTGAGCCCTCGACCCGTACAGGTCATCGCCGTTGCCAGCGGTAAGGGCGGGGTTGGTAAGACCAATATCTCGGTCAATTTGTCCGTGGCCTTGTCTGCAGCGGGTAAAGAAGTGATGCTGCTTGATGCCGATTTAGGTTTGGCTAATGTAGACGTGCTGCTGGGGCTACAACCGCGTGTCAATCTTTCTCATGTGCTCGGAGGCTCACGAACCCTCGAGGAAATCATTGTCCAGGGACCAGCGGGTCTGAATATAGTGCCCGCATCCTCCGGGATAGCACACATGGCGAACCTGAGTGCTACGGAACATGCCGGTGTGATCCGAGCATTCAGTGAACTCGGTTACGATTTGGATGTGTTGGTCGTTGATGTGGCGGCAGGAGTGTCTGAAAGTGTCACGAGCTTTGCCCGTGCGGCGCAGGAAATCGTGGTGGTAGTATGTGATGAACCCACTTCTATTACTGACGCTTATGCGCTAATCAAGGTCTTGAGTCGCAATTATGAGGTTCCCCGCCTCCACGTGCTCGCAAATATGGCGCACGGCCCACAAGAAGGCCGTATTCTTTATAGCAAGCTTGCCAAGGTCTGTGAGCGGTTCCTCGATGTGGCGTTACATTTTATGGGAACCGTTCCCTACGATCCCCTGCTGCGTAAGGCCGTGCAACGGCAAACAGCCGTAGTAGAGGCGTTTCCCGCTAGTCCGTCTGCCCGCGCTTTTAAGAAACTGGCGCTGACGGTGACGCGATGGCCTTTGCCCGAAAGCGCACGTGGAAACTTAGAATTTTTTGTCGAACGCTTGATCAGAAGCGGTGAGGGCTTCGGGGAGTATCTCATATGAGTGGACTCGCCACCTATGCGGCTGCCCAGAAATTCGACCCGAATCAATTAATAGAGGAATATGGACCGTTACTCAAGCGTATTGCTTATCATTTAATTAGCCGCTTACCTCCCAGTGTTCAAGTAGATGATTTGATGCAGGCTGGTGTCGTGGGCTTGTTGGAAGCAGCCCGCAACTACGATCCTTCACAAGGCGCTAGTTTTGAGACATATGCTGGAATTCGCATGCGTGGGGCGATGCTGGACGAGCTCAGACGCACGAATTGGACGCCAAGATCGGTACATCGAAATACACGCAAGTTGGCAGAAACCATTCATGAAATTGAAAGGCAAGCTCGTAGACCAGCACGGGATACCGAAATTGCCGAGAAAATGGATATGGAGATCGAAGAATACCATCGTCTGTTGCGACAGATCGCCGGGTCTCGCGTGCTGAGCATGGATGACGTGTCCAGTTCAGGCGAGGAGTGTGTCGAGGTCGACCCAGACCCATATGACCATTTGCAGCAGAATGCGTTTAAAGCGGAGCTTGCCGAGACAATTGAAGGATTACCCGAGCGAGAACGTCTTATTATTGCCCTTTATTATGATGAAGAACTAAATCTGCGTGAAATCGGAGAAGTACTCGGCGTAAGCGAATCCAGAGTTTGCCAAATCCATGGACAGGCGTTAATTCGTCTGCGAGCGCGGATGAAACACTGGTTTTCGGCTGATAAAGCGTTGACAGATCTGCGATCATTGGGAGAATCGGCTAACAGCTCGAAGTCAACGCCGGGATAAAAGTGTGGGTGTTTACCTGTAAGGCGTTTTTGATTGGTTGCTCCGCCTTCCATGCTGCGCCGCAAGTTTCAGTCTTTCCATCCTTGGCAAGGATCTCAGCGTTCTTAACCCGCATCTAGCCCCCACCCACCCCGCGCACTACCAATTTTACCCAAAATCCCGACAAAATCGCCCGGAGCGAATTTGAACGGCTATAGGTTAGCCTTGCCAGGGAAGGCAGGGCTGGAGTTGTAGCGAAGCATGGAAGCGAAGCGTACAAGCCTGAAGTAATCCTGGTGAGATAGGTAAGGGTACATTCCCCATAGGGGAAGCACGAGTCAAGTATTTTGCGGTTCAAGTTAACCCAACTACTGCCGAAAATATGGACACAGAGAGAAAATCTTTAGGTACTAGAGATGGCATTGGACAAAAACATGAAAGTTCTGATTGTGGACGATTTTCCCACAATGCGTCGCATTATCAAGAATCTGTTAAACGAGTTGGGATTCTCTAAAGTATCTGAAGCGGATGACGGCAGCACAGCGCTACAGAAACTGCGACAAGGTGGTTATGATTACCTCATTACGGATTGGAACATGCCTAAAATGACCGGTCTAGGTCTTCTAAATGCTGTGAGAGCCGACCCTAAACTAGCCGCGTTGCCAGTATTGCTGGTCACGGCAGAAGCAAAGCGGGATCAAATCGTGGCCGCCGCGAAAGCCGGAGTCAATGGTTACATCATTAAGCCGTTTTCCGCTCAAACACTGAGGGAAAAGATGGAGAAAACCATGGAGCGGTTGCGTGCTACAGCCTAATTAAGCGGCGGATTGAAACCATGGCTGAGACTCAGGCCAACTGTGCTTGCGTTATTTTTTGCAAGCCAGCTAGTGCCAGCCAGATCGATCAGTACAACGAAGACCAAGTTAACAAGATCTTACAGGAGCTTGCTCAAGTTTGTAATAAGACCTGTTTCGGCAGGTCAGCGCAATGACAAGCATGGAAGTGCTGCTTTGGTAAGAGGTGATGACGGAAACATTGTGCACGGCCAGGACGACGTAGATGGGCTATTGACATGCCAGGGCTTCTGAGAAATCAATGATGAACATAGACTGCAGCGATGAGATCCTAAAGGACTTTTTAGTAGAAGCTGTCGAGATTCTCGAACAATTAGGAGAACAGCTGCTAGAGCTTGAGCGAGACGCTGGAAACATTGATCTCCTAAATGCTGTCTTTGGTGGGTTTCATACTATTAAGGGAGGTGCAGGTTTCGTAAATCTTCCGTCAATAGTAGAAGTCTGTCATTGTGCTGAGGACGTTTTCAATGTCCTGCGTCAGGGGAAACGAAGTGCAAACACAGAACTCATGGATGCTGTGTTGCATATATTGGACGTGCTCAATGAGATGTTTGATCGCATTCGTGTGGGTCAGGAGCCTCCCCCTGCGAATGGACAACTGCTAGCAACACTTAAAGCGTTTGCCGAACCCGAGCAAATAGAACGTGAGTGCGGCCCGGCTGAAGTTGAGTTGCATGTCACACAGGCGACGGACAGTGAGGTAAAAGGTGCCGATGACGGCGATACCACTGACCGTGACTTTGAAGGTTTTCTGGATGCGCTTGAAAGGGATATCACAGAGCAAGCCTGTCCCCGGATGTCGAAAAATGAAGAAATAACAGAGCAAGAGTTTGAAGAGTTACTTGATCAGCTGCATGGTGTAGGTAGACATTGTGGGCTGCCCCCGCTTAATAGATTTGTCATCGCCAATACGGCGACTGATCAGACTGCCCCTGTAGTAATGGCTCAAACAGATGCCTCACACCCCTCTGATACGAATACTGAACAAGAATTTGGGCTACTGCTGGATCAGTTACATGGTAAAGGTAAGGCCCCAGAGGTCCCCCCTACACTAGCGCTTAATTCGACTAGCGATCACGACATACAACAAACTGATAAAAGTGTGACACCGCTAGAGCAACAATGCCGAGAGACAAAAACTATTTCGGCTCACTCCCCGAGGGCAGCATTAGCTTCCGTCACGAAAGATAGAGTACCGGCAAAATCTTATAGCGAGTCTACGGTCCGCATAGACACTAAGCGCTTGGATGACATTATGAATCTAGTTGGAGAACTGGTTCTGGTGCGTAATCGGCTTTCCAGCCTGCAAGCTGTCAGGGTTGACGAGCAGATTGCGAAAACGGTCTGTACTCTCGACATGGTGACATCAGGGTTGCAGGCTGCGGTCATGAAAACACGTATGCAGCCGATCAGGAAGGTTTTTGGGCGTTTTCCTCGAGTAGTGCGTGATGTGGCGCGCACTCTTAGCAAAGAGGTCGATCTTAAGCTTGAGGGTGAAGAGACCGATTTAGATAAAAATCTCGTTGAAGCCTTGGCCGATCCGTTAATACACTTGGTGCGCAATGCCGTGGACCACGGCATCGAAAGCCCTGACGAGCGCGAACAGATGGGTAAATCCAGGATCGGTAAGGTGGTACTCGCGGCTAGCCAGGAAGGTGATCACATCTTACTGACAATCGCGGACGATGGTCAAGGAATGGACCCTGAAACACTGCGTGCAAGGGCGGTGGAAAAGGGTTTGATGGATGTCGAAGCCGCCTCGCGTTTGAGTGAGGCTGATGCCTTAAACCTCGTTTTTATGGCAGGATTCTCGACTAATAAAGAGATCTCGAAGATATCCGGTCGAGGGGTGGGTATGGATGTCGTTAAAACGCGTATCGAGCAGCTCAATGGCAGCATCGAAATACTGTCTGATAAGGGCCGCGGTTCGTTGATACGTCTAAAGGTCCCATTGACGCTTGCAATCCTGTCGACTCTTATGGTGGTACTTGGGAATCAACGTTTTGCGCTGCCACTCAATAGTGTTGATGAAATACTCGATTTCGATCCTGATAGCACGACTATGGTGGAAAATCAGGAAGTCGTGCTGCTGCGTAAGAAGGCTTTGCCGGTATTTTACCTGCGCCGCTGGCTGGTGGGAGATTCTCTGCTCCATGAGGCTTGTGAAACCCGCTATGTCGTCGTCGTGCATGTAAGGAATCAACGCGTGGGACTTGTAGTGGATCAGTTGCTCGGTCAAGAAGAAGTCGTAATTAAACCTTTGGGGGCATACTTGCAAGGCTTGCCCTGCTTCGCTGGTGCTACGATCACCGGGGATGGACGAATTGCGCTGATTGTCGATGTGGCGGGTCTGATGAAAGAATACTCAGGAGCACGTTAACGATAGTAATCGCGAATAAATGTGTGATGATTCTGCACTGTCGAGATCGCCGTATGTGAGGTATCACGGGCTATGCGACTGTCGCTAGATGATTGCCGGAGATATGAATTGATACTGAATTTGATTGGAATCCGTGATCAATGGATGTGCTCACCCTTTTCGGTGTAATGGTTGCCCTAGGCGCCATCATCGGAGGAAATATTTTAGAAGGTGGTCACACTAGTTCGTTGGTTCAGCTCACTGCCTTCGTGATCGTTGTTGGTGGTACCTTAGGGGCAGTGATGGTGCAGACACCGTTTAATGTGTTTATGCGAGCCTCGAAGATGATTCTTTGGATCGTAATGCCGCCAAAAATCGAGGGAGAAGAGACAGTCAACAAGATCATCGAGTGGAGCAAGATCTCGCGTAAGGAGGGATTGCTTGGGTTGGAGGATATAGCCGAGCAAGAACCCGATCCTTTTTCGAGTAAGTGCCTGCGACTTCTGGTCGATGGTAGCGATCCAGAAGCGATCCGCAAGATTATGGAAGTGGAACTAGGCAACGATGAGCATCGCGACCTGATGGCCGCCAAAGTTTACGAATCCGCAGGTGGTTATTCGCCGACTATTGGTATTATCGGGGCTGTCATGGGATTGATCCACGTCATGCAGAATCTAAAAGATCCGAGCATGCTGGGTAGTGGTATCGCAGTTGCTTTTGTGGCCACGATTTATGGTGTGGGCGCGGCTAACTTGCTGTTATTACCCATCGCCAACAAACTCAAAGCCGTTATTGGGCGTCGGGTTCAGTATCACGAAATGATCCTAGATGGTATTACCGCTATTGCAGAAGGCGAAAATCCGCGAACTATCGAGAATAAGTTACTGGCTTACATGCCGTGATGCACAATTGCCGAGTTACACGTTGTTAGATTAGCCCCTCTGTGGTTAGGATCCAGCGACACCACAGAGTACTGGAGAAAATTGCGAGTTAAATCTGCTGTGGCCCATAGGAAAAGACAACAAGAACATGAAAATCACGAGCGTTGGCTAGTATCCTATGCCGATTTCATTACACTATTATTTGCGTTTTTTGTGGTCATGTACTCACTATCCTCTGTGAATGAGGGTAAGTATCGTATTCTGTCTGAATCACTTGAGGCGGCTTTCCGTGCACCTGCTAGGGCTATGGAACCTGTGCAAGTCGGTAACATTGCCCGATCTCCATTCGAGATTCCCCCAGAATTTCGGAAAACACCTAGCGTACTTGATATTAACTATATTCTACGCACCTTTGGCGAAGAAGATCAATTGGCGCAGTTGAAGCACACGATTAAAGCAATGGCGAAAGAGCTGAAACAAGCCATGGCGCCGCTCATTGACGATGATTTAGTAAACATCCGCAGTGATGACCTCTGGATAGAAGTTGAAATCAAAACCAGTATCTTGTTCTCCAGTGGTAGTGCCGGGCTGGCCGCACCAGCCAAACCCATTTTGCAACGCCTCGCTATAATTGTGAAAAACTATCCTAATCGAATTCATGTGGAGGGTTTTACGGACAATATTCCCATTCG